>ERZ780157.4629-NODE-4629-length-10279-cov-6.372653_pt1 | contig 10279 bp, 12 predicted proteins | sample MGYA00511169_ERZ780157 | MGnify/ENA primary metagenome ERZ780157 (study PRJEB29588, sample SAMEA1965149) | human gut metagenome | biome: human gut; feature: human-associated habitat; material: faeces | place: Denmark | collected 2008/2010 ...
TGCTGGCGATGCTCTACAATGCGCCCACCACCATGAACCTCTACTATCAGAACAAAACGAACCACGACTTTGCGCGCGGTTCACCGAAAGCGGGGTGATGTTATCGGAAAAGCACATCCACAAACGGAACAGATACAGCAGCTTCCTGTTGATGAACTGTACCCTTTTGTGAACCATCCATTTAAGGTGCAGGATGATGAAGCTATGGCTGAAACCGTAGAAAGCATCTCACAGCGCGGCATCCTTTCGCCGCTGATTGCACGCCCTCGCCCAGATGGTGACGGTTATGAAATCATCTCCGGGCACCGCCGTCAGTATGCAGCGAAAAAGGCTGGACTGGACACCGTGCCAGTCATTGTCCGAAACATGACAGATGATGATGCCATCATTCTGCTCGTGGACAGCAACATCCAGCGCGAGAACATCCTGCCCAGCGAAAGAGCCTTTGCATTTAAGATGAAGATGGATGCCATTAAACGGCAGGGCGCACGTTCAGATTTAACTTCGGCGCAAGTTGCACCGAAGTTGAGTTCTGAAAAAATAGGAGAAGATTCGGGAATGAGCAAAGATAGCCCAGAACAAACTGTGCCGTGACACTCTCCGGGCGGATCAGCCTGTTGTTGCGGTCATACTTGGCTTTCTGCTTGAAAGGCACGAGGTAGTACTGCCCCAGCTGAGGGGACGGGCTGAGGTTCAGGCTTTCACCCAGCAGGGCACCGGCCAGAATCGTGCCGGCATCGCATTCCTGCAGGGCGGGGTTGACGGCCACCGCCGAGGTAATGCTGGCCGTGAACCGGCGGGAGCGGGCCGGGTCGCGCAGAGTGTTGGAGATCAAGGACTGATAGCCCTTGGTGGTGATTGCCACGGAGAACTTGGGCTTCTGCTGTACCTGCATCTGATTATAAGTTGCCATATTCAATACCTTCCTTTTCCAGATAATGCTTCAAACCGATCAGCTGGGCTTTGGTGCCTTTCGCATAAAAGCGGGTCATCAGGATAGGCTCAGCCGCCGGGGTGGACTGAAGTTCAGGCTGGGGTTCCGGCTGAGTGCCGGCTTCCGGCAGTTCGGACGGCTCCTGTACCGGGGCGGGCAATTCAACCGCCGAAGCCGCCACAACAGCGGCGCGGGCTTTTTCGGCAGCGGCTTCCCGTTCGGCCTGCCGGGCGCGGCGCTCTTCTTCCCGCCGACGCTGTTCCTCCAGGGCCTTGTGCCGGTCACCCACAGTCTTGATGGCGTTGGGCAAATCCAAATTGCTGCGGTACTCCACCATGATCTCGGCGGCGCTGTCCATGCCCTCAATTGCGGCCACGTCGGCCACAATGCCGTCCACGAATGCCTTTGCCTGCTTTTTCAAAGAGGTCAGGCTGTCGCTCATGTTGACTTTCGGGCGGTAGGTCAGATTATCCAGCCAATCAATGTCGGCGGCTTCCACCAGTTCGCCGTAGTAGTCCATGAGCGCTTCCGTCTTCTGAGCCACAATGCCAGAGGTCACATCCGCGATTTTCTGCTTCAGTTCGGCATCTGCCTGCTGGAACGGTGCCGTCACGCACTCCCGGTAGACCTGCTCAAAGGCATTGTAGGGTTCAAGGATTTTGCTCTTGATGGCCGTGCGCTGGGCTTCGTACTCCTTGAATTCCTTGGTAAGCTGGGCGCGGGCATCTTTGACGCTCTTATAGGTTTCTTCGGTGCAGATCAGCGAGGTGGCTTCGGCGGTGCGCCGCTCAATGTCGGCCTTTACGCTGTGAAGCCGCTCGACAATGATAGGCAACTGCTGAAGTTCAATGACCTGCAATGCGGTATCCTGTGCCATATCGCACTCTCCTTTCAATTTTTGAATACTTCATAATGGCCGGTGGTCTTGTTCATCAGAACCCAGCCGCCGGCATCCGGGCTGTCCTGAATGAAAAGGTACTGCCGGGAATCCCAGCCATGTGCAGAAAGGGCTTCTTTCTGCTTGCGGGTCAGCCTTTTGGGCCGGGCATTCATGTGTCTGCCACTCATACGATGCTCACCTCCTCATTCCAGCGCTTCAGCAACGAGGGCTGCATGGTGATGATCTTGTAGCCGGTGGCTTCCAGCTCAGTGCTGCGGTCGTAGCTCTGCACGTCCTGCGCGTGCCGTGTGACAGCGTTTGCCAGACCATAGAGGGAAAGGTCACCGCCCGCGATAAGATGTCCCAGAATGCCCTCGCTCTCGTTCTGGCGGATGTTGAACTCCTTGGCCGCAAGCTCAACCACCTTGGGAGCCGCCGCCGGGAGAATGGGTGCTTCCTTGGCATCCCGGAGTTTCTGCACCAGCGCATTGAACCGGGCTTCATCGACCGCCGCCCGGACGGTGTCCTCAATCTTCATCAGGAATGCCCGGTCGTCGGCTTCGATGGTCTCATCCCGGAAAATCCCGAAATCGCCATCCACGCTTTCATTGATGCGGCCAACATGGCGCTTGCCAACACCCACATCCGCCACCATGCCATTGGTACAGACAAGACGGTAAATCAGAGGCTTCACGGAAACGCTGCCCATGCCGACCTCAGAATTGGAAATCAGGATGCCGGCCTGAACGATGTCCCCCGGCACTACTTCGGTCTGGATGCGCTCATTGACAACCTTGATGTACATGCGGGTATCGGTCAGTTCACAACTTTCAATGCGGGCTCCCTGCATTTCAGAGATAATCGGCAGGACCGTCTGTGCAACCTCGTAGTTGTCGATACGGCGGTAGCGGTCGGAGAGGATGGCGCGGGCGGTACCATCAAGGGTGCGAACCATGCGGCGGGTGTCCGGGGACTGCTGGAACCAGCCATTGACGTTTGCCATCAGCAAGCCGGGGTTCTCTGCCCGCATCCGCTCGTAGTAGGGAGCCGGGATCTTCAACTGCAATCCCAGCTGACGGTGGGCATTTTCGTTCAGCTGGAACGGGGTGTTGCCGATCACGAGGTCAAAGTTCTCGTTGACGGCGGTCATCTGCATAGCACCCGCTGTGGCAACGTAGTCCTTTTTGACCTTGGCCTGCCGGTCAAGCTCAATCGCAAGCTCCTGCAAACTTCTTCCGTACTTCATTGAAATCTCCTTTTCTTTCAGAAAAACAACCGGGACAAGCCCGAAATCACATAAACTTGCGGATCAGGTCACCTACCGCGGTATCACGGAGAACACGGCCGAGCCATGCTCCAAAAACATCGAACACGCCCTTGCTATCCAACCAGATCAGCAGCGCCGCCCCAAAAGCGGTCAGCCAGAACTGGAACAACGGGACACGAGCCGCCGCCTGATCGGGGGTGAGGTGGTACATGAACATCAGCAATTCCTGCATCTTTACTCCTCCCCGCCGCAATAGATCTTCTCGGCCTGTTCAACGCTGGTGTCATCGAATGCCCAGTGCAGTTCATGCAGCACCTTTTCGATGGTCTTTTCGTCAAGCCCGGCTCTCTGCATAGCCAGCAGGCAGTATCCGGTACAGGCCGCGTTGCTCCATGCGCCATTCAGCGCAAGTGCTTCAAACAAAGAAATCTGTTCCTCATGGGTCATAGCTACAAACTTTCTCTTGTACTTGATTTCCAGCCGGAAATAAGTTACACTAAAAAACGATGATGCAGCCTTTCCTTGAAGCGGTTCGGCGCATCGCACCTTTCGGCATCGTCCTGCTGCAACGGGACGGTGCCTTTTTATTTGTCAAATCGGACCCGGATTGCCATGCGAAACGGCCTTATGCTTTTCCGAAGTCCTTTTTGTGCTCATTCCTGTGTGTGTAGATTCGTAAGCCTGCACTCCTGCCCACGGCACAAGCCGCGTTCTCTCGCCGACACTAACGAGTTCTCCAAACTCTCCGGCAGCCATCTTGCTGCGAATCGTGGCGCATGATACCCCGTACCGCTCTGCAAGCTCTTTTGCAGTGTACAGTTCTTTGTGTCCTGCGCTCAGGCGCTCAGTTAATTTATCAGCCAGAATGTCAAGCAGTCTATCAACCATTTCGTCCACCAAATTCACCTCCCTCACTTGTTGATGTGGCATCTTCAAAATCAAATCGTCCGCCGGGAGCGCTCAAACGCTTTGATGTCTTCAGCGCTGACCCTGTACTCCTTTCCGATTTTGATTGCACCGAGCTTCTTCTTACGAATCCACTCCCATACGGTAATGATCTGAACACCGTACCGTTCTGCTACATCCTTGCAGGTATACAGTTCCCCCATGAACGTCCTCCTTTCTTTGTATAGATTTATAGTTGTGTTTTGTTTGGTTTTGTGATATGATAATAGTGCAAATCAAACAAATCACAAAACCACCTGTCCATATCACACAAAGCAGTTTTGTTTGTTGTGTGTTTTGTGTGGTATGGCTATACTATACCACGCATTTTGTTTGGTGTCAACGGCACTTTGCGTGTTTTGTGTGGTTTTGTCTTTTATGCACAAAATCAGGCGGTGTAGTATGGATATATTGTTAGAAAGAATCATTGAGTGCATCGGGCCGCGGCACGGTGCTAAGAAAGAACTTGCGGAGCATCTTGGGATTCACCCCAACGTCATCACAAACTGGCTGAATGGGCGTAACAAATCCTATCGGCGCTATGTGAATGAAATTGCTGCTTTTTACGGTGTTTCCGTTGATTACCTCTTAGGGAATGCCGATTCAAAAGAAAAACAGCCTGACTCTCAAAATGAGAATCAGGCTGTCAAGGATGAACTGATTGCCTTTTATGGGGATGTAAAGGATGATCTTACCCCCGATGATATTGACGATCTTATGGTCGCTATGCGCGCAAAGGCCGAGCGGAACAAGAAAAAGAAATCAGGTGTGTAATGCATGAACACAGCCGTTTGCTGTATGTATGATGATCTGGAAGCTTTGAACGTAGACGTTGTGGATGTTAAACTCAAAAACAATTTCGCAATCGCGTTCTTTGACAATTTCCTTGTCATTGATCGCAGCAAATGCAAGACCGCCGCACAGGAACGCACTGTGCTGGCGCATGAAGCAGGGCATTACATGAGCGGTGCTTTTTACCGCGCTTATAGTCCATTTGAAGTCAAAGAACAGGCAGAGCATCGGGCATTTGCCGCATCTGTCGAAAAGTATCTCCCTGTCAACGAAATCCTGAATTGCTACAAGATGGGCATGACAGAAAATTGGGAGATTGCCGAATATTTCAACCTTGAAGAAGAATTTGTTGAAAAAGCAGTACATTATTGGACTGATTGCAAAGGCATAGATTTTAATTGTTTATAAAACGAAAAAACGCCCCCGGTGCTACCAACACCGAGAGCGTTCAAATAGATTGGCTTACTCAAAAAGAGCAGTCACAACCGACACTGTGATTATACCTCTTTTGGGTAGGCTTGTCAAAGTGTACCCAAAGGAGGTTATTTTATTATGGCAAGACTCAAAAAAAGAAAAGATGGCCGCTATCAACGCAAGGTGACATTGTCCAACGGAAAACAGAAATTTGTATACGGCAAAACGATTGCTGAAGTCAATGCCGCTGCAAATGCACTAATGAACCAAGATACCGCCGGGCTTGAAGTTGGAGATCACACATTGGTGGGCGAGTGGGCAAAAATTTGGTTGAAAAACTATAAATCCGATTTACGGGCCGCTACCATCAAAATGTACCGGGATAGCTATAATCTCCACATCATGGAACAGATCGGATACATGGAACTCCGAAACGTAAAACCAGTTCACATCCGACAGGTTATGGCCAGCGTTGCATCCAGATCGGAAAGCCTGCAGCGTAAAGTTCTTCTGACTATGCGCCAGCTTTTTGAGGAAGCACGTTTGAATCATCTGATTATTGATAATCCTACTGAGGGTATCAAAATCACCCCTCACGCTAAAGCGGAAAAGAAAAAGGCTCTGCTTCCCGATGAGGTCGATATTCTGATGAGTGTAGTCGTAGAACCACGCGCCCGCGTATTCTGCGCCCTCTGTCTGTACTGCGGGCTTCGCAAGGAAGAAGCGCTTGGGTTGCAATGGTCGGACATTCAAAGCAACTCTCTGACCGTCCGGCGTGCTATGACCTTTCTGAACAATCAGCAAGATCCCGTAGATGATCTCAAAACAAAAGCTGCGCACAGGGTCATTCCTATCCCGGACAAGCTCAGAGCCATCTTGCTTGATACACCACACTTGAGCCGATATATTGTCCCTGCCTCCAATGGCGGGGATATGACCCGCTCCGCATTCACCCGAATGTGGAATTCTCACGTTGTTTCCCTTGTGCCTTTTCCTCTGCATCCCCACATGCTGCGGCATACCTACGCAACGACACTTTATCGTGCAAGGGTAGACTTACGCACGGCACAAAAACTAATGGGACACAGCAGCATTCAGGTCACCGCCGATATTTATACTCATCTGGAACAAGAGGATTCACTCCATGTTGCCGATAAACTCAACGAGTATCTTTCCGGCAAATCTGAGAACTCCGTGAAAAGTAGTCAAAAAGTAGTCAAGCTCGCCATCTGATACAAAAAAAGAAGCCACACAGCACGTTTTTCAACGCTACTGTGTGGCTTTTCTGGTGCACCTCCAGGGACTCGAACCCTGGGCCCACTGATTAAGAGCGCAAGCCGCCGGTTCGTCTCAATTTCTGGAAGTTTCGAGTCATCGTTATTTTACATCAAAGCAACGTGATTTTTCACCCGGTAATTTCTGCACCCTTTGTCGGATTTTGCAGCGGAAAGTACCCTTTGCACGTTTTGAAACCGTGCAAAATCCGTGCAGAAACCGTGCACTTACTCTCTGACAAACAAAATCACCCTATTCCCCACCGACTTGACGACATTGGTTCGAGTGGCCGCACACCAAAAATCAAGTCTTAGAGGGGTATTCTACCTCATGCCGTGATCAGTGCCATGAGGTAGAACTCCGTGGGAGTTTCATCTTCTGTGGGCAGAATGGTGATCTCCACGGTATGGTTCTTCTGCTCACCATGGTGGAGGATGGGCTGGAGATACAGGCAGTCGCCCCAATCCTCATCGAAGTTACCGTCCAGCACAGCGGCGTGGGCGGTGTCGCCGTCCAGCACCAGCTGTGCCCGCAGCGCCGGGCGGCGGATGGTCTTGCGGTACTGCACTGCAATGCAGGAGGCATCCACTTCAAAGGTGATCTTATCCCCGGGCTTCTGACCGATCCAGCCGTTTTTCCAGTGGTCCAGATGCCCCAGCTTTTCCTCCGGGTCTGCCCGGAAACCCTCCAGCTTGGGGGAGAGCTCCCGGATGGTCAGCCGCCGGGCGTTCTCGTAGGCGTTGGCGGTGAGCGGTGCCGGGAAGGCAGGCTCCTGCTCTGGTTCTTCCCGGTGGGCGTTGACTGCCTCCAGCAACTTGATGATCTCCCCTGCCACCAGACCGTGACCGTAATCGTTGGGGTGCAGCCCATCGGGGCTCAACAGGGTGCGGCTGGCATACTTACCGGCACGCAGATCCTTGTAAATGCTGTCCCGGATGCTGACGTGGGGCACACCGTAGTGGTCGCCCACGGCGTTGTGCTCGTCCTGTGACGTCTCGCCGGTATCGTAATAAATGTTGTTCAGCAGCACCACCGCCGGGTGGGAGGGCCATGTGAGCAGCTTGCGGACAACGCCCTCATAAGTCTCCTGCCGGAAGGGGACTTCCAGATCGTTGACGCTGAAATCCACCGCCACAAAATCCGGCTGGTACATCAGCACATCGGTCACGGCACGGGCAACGCCATAGTGGGAGCTGGTGCCGCCGATGCCGCCGTTGACATAGTGAAACTTCGACTGCGGAAAGGTATCCACGAACCACTGATACACCCGGAAAGCGTAGGCATTGCCGGGCTGGGTGGAAAGGCTGCCCTGGGTGATGGAACCTCCCAGAAAGCCGATGGTCAGTTCCTGCCCTGCCGCGGCACGGCGGAACAGTTCTTTCAAGCGAGCAAAATTGGACGTATTCATTCTAAAACTCCTCCCTGATATGCGTTATGGATAATTTTTGCCGCCGGACGGCCGGACACGGCGTAGGCACTGACTGCTCTGGTGTCGGCAGGCCAGTCCCACACGCCAAAGCCCATGACCCACGGACGCTTGGCGCAGGCGGAAAACATTGCCTCATACCAATCTGCCTGCTCCAGATCGTTCCGCGTTCCCTTCAGCTCCCAGTTGTTGGGCACGGCAGAAGAGCCGGTGATATTCATACAGCCTGCCTCGCTGAAGAGGACGGGCTTTTTGTATTTTTGGCTCACCGCCTCGATACGGTCCAGCTGGTTTTCCCAGTCCTTCAGGGGGTAGTAGCCGCTGGAGGCGATGCAGTCCACGGCATCCCACCAGTTTACATGGTCCTCGCCGTATTTATCGCAGTTATAGCTCACCGGGCCGTGGTACTGCTGGCGCACGGCGGCAATGAGGGCGCGCCACTCCGTTTCCCGGTGCTCGGTCATGGTCATTTCGCAGCCGGTCAGGAACAGCCCACAGCCTTCGGCTTCGGCAAGAGCCGCGTAGTGGGTCTGGAAGGCGGTGTAGTTGGCAAACCATCCGCTCCACTGGGTCTCGCAGGGCACATCGTGGTCAAAAAAGCTGATGCGCGCCCGCCACACGCCGTTGGCACAGTTGACGGTGGGCTTCAGTGCCACCTGCAAGCCCAACTGCTTGGCAAAGCGGATAGCACTGCACAGCTCCTCGTCTGTGGGGGTGGCATCGGTGTTCCAGTCGATCTCCTCACTATAAGGGCCAGACTGTATTCCAGAGGGCGACAGGATGACCCAGTTGGCGGCGGTGGCTTCCACCATGGCTGTCATGCTGCGGTGGGCAGTCTCGCTATTCAACACGCCCCGCCGGGGAAAGGGTGCAAAATTCACCCCGTAAAAGTTATGTTTCAGCTCCATGACATCTTCCTCGTTTTCTCAAAAATCAACGTCAAATTGCGCAATAAGTATAAGACAGTTTTGGAAGTCCCGTCAATATGCCGTTTCATTTTCAGCGTATGGTACAAGGAGAGGGGCAAAGCACTGGTCAACCTGACCTGAAAAAAGCCCCTGCACCGGGAGGTGCAAAGGCTAAACTAAATTTTAGGTTTTTGTTAGCTTACAGATTTAGCTTGCGATTTTGGGTAGAATCTGCTATGCTTCAAGCAAAAACCAACGGGAGGGAACAGAAAATGGAGCAACTTACAACTGCGACGCTGACCCAGCTGCCGCAGGTGCGGGCACTGGGGCGGCACACCGGGCGTGACCCGCTGACCCTGTTCTGGACGGCCAGCGGCATGGAGCTGGAATTTACCGGCAGTGAGCTGTGGGTGGATCTTTTCGCCGATTATGAAGTGGTAGAGCCGTGGGTCAGCGTGGAGCTGAACGGCGCATGGGTGGCACGGTTTGCCGTGAACCCCGGCAAAAGCCGGGTCTGTCTTTTCCGGGGCATGACACCGGGCAAGGCAAAGCACCTCCGGCTGCTAAAGGATGTGCAGGCCATGCACGATGACCCGGCGCATCTGTTGCAGATCACCGGGCTGGAATATGCAGGCGGCGAATTTCTGCCCCTGCCGGAGCCGCAGTATCGGCTGGAGTTTGTGGGCGACAGCATCACCAGCGGCGAGGGTGCCATCGGAGCCAAGCCGGAGGAGGACTGGGTGGGAGCCTTTTTCTCTGCGGAGAACCACTACGGCCGCCTGACCGCCGATGCACTGGGAGCCGAATACCGCTGCATCTCGCAAAGTGGTTGGGGTCTCGTGACCGGCTGGGACAACGATGTGCGCCATGTGATGCCGCCCTACTATACGCAGGTGTGCGGTGTAGCGATGGGGCAGCGCAATGCCGCCCTTGGCGCACAGCAGGAAAACGATTTTGCTGCATGGAAACCGGATGCCGTCATCGTCAACCTGGGCACCAACGACACGGGCGCATTCGATAACCCGCCGTGGCAAGACCCTGCCACCGGCAAGCCCCACCAGCTGCGGCGGCTCTCCAATGGGGACTTCCACCCTGCGGACGCCCAAAAAGTGGCAAATGGTGTACAGCATTTCCTGACGCTGCTCCGGGCGAAGAACCCCGGGGCAAAGCTGGTGTGGTGCATCGGAATGCTGGGCAGCGAGCTGCTGCCGGTATTGCGGCAGGGCATGGAGCAGTACAAGACCATTACCGGAGACAGCTCTGTCTATCTGCTGGAGCTGCCCAACACCACGCCGGAAACCGTGGGTGCCCGGCAGCACCCCGGCGCAGAGAACCACCGGCAGGCGGCAAAGGTTCTGACCGCCTTTCTGAGAACGATCCTGTAAAAATGGAAACAGGATGCCGGAGCGTCCGCAGACGCTCCGGCATCCCCAATATA
>ERZ780157.4631-NODE-4631-length-10276-cov-4.106056_pt1 | contig 10276 bp, 17 predicted proteins | sample MGYA00511169_ERZ780157 | MGnify/ENA primary metagenome ERZ780157 (study PRJEB29588, sample SAMEA1965149) | human gut metagenome | biome: human gut; feature: human-associated habitat; material: faeces | place: Denmark | collected 2008/2010 ...
AGTTCAGAGCTACGTTCCTCGCTAACAAGCCTTGCACGTTCCGTGGATAAGCTGGGTTTGTGGTGTAGAATTGGCACAATTGGGGTGTTTGTTTGATTGCTTGAGTGGGGATGAATAGAGTTGTGTTGTGTGAGGATGAACAGAATTGTATGGAAATGAACGAAGACGTGAGAACTGAAGAGCTCTTGACACTTAAACACGAACAAACACACTAAAGGGATGGGTTGAATCTGCGGATATACGACGGCGAATGGGAAATGGCTCTGTTCAGCACGGGCTACACCTCAACTCACTTCCCCACACCTCACCACTTTCCCTGCACTTTTAATGTACTCCAGATTATGCTTCAAAACCTCCTCCTCCGGGAACGGCGGCTCCATCTCGTCAAAGTACTACCCCTCAATCCACGCTCTCTCCCCCACGAGGTTGAACATGCGCGTCCACAGCGGGCCGGAGAACATCTTCACCACGTTCGCGCCCGCGTTCAGCATCTCCTGGAGACCCTCCTTGTGGAGAAGGAGGTGGTGTTCGCTGGTGGTGATGTTGACGTCGCGCAACACCAGACGACTCAGCGCCACCATGCGAAGAAGCCGCTGGTACGACTTCTCGAGATATCCGGCGTAATCGTTCTATGACTGACATTTCCCGCCATCTTCGCACCTGCGTCTCTTCCCTCCAAAACGGGTAGATCGGCGTATTCTTCGTCGGCATGTACACGTCCAGGCTACCCGTCATTTCCCGCCAACTCGCTCACTCCACACCATCCACGTGCAGCTCCTTCAGAAACAGAATGTCCTCCGCCAGGTTCTCCGGCGTCTGGAACGGCAGACCCACCAGCGTTCCCGTGTACACCTCGTAACCTTCCTTCATCATCTTCTGGATGTTTCTAGAATCACATTTCCCGCCAACGCACTCACGCCACTCGCTCGTCGTACCCCTTCTCGCGAATGAAGATGTCCTTGTAGAGAAGACGGTCCGACGCCTCCATGCGCAGGTACGCCAGACTCGCACCTTTCGTGAAGTAACGACGACACGAATTCATTGGGATCTCCCCCATCTGAAGCCCGATTTGGATGGGACTGCCCCCGGAGTAGTCGCCCTTCTGAACCTGGGAGTGAGGGAGAGCGACGAGTTGTACGCGGAAGCCACGATCGATTTCTGTGCTCTTTGAAATGGTGTTTTCGATGATGCCCTCGATGAACTCGGTTCGACCCTCGTTGTTGAACTCACCGCTGCTTATCACGATGGTGCCGATGCCGTTGTTGTAGAGCCACTCCATGTTGTCGTACACGTGCGTCTAGAGATGAAGCGGAGCGACATGGGGGACAGGGAAGCACATAAATCGCTTCACGTCTTTGTTTGAACGCCGCATGTAGCAGTGCTGGCAGTTTCTTTCGCACATGTTGTGCAGATCTGTGGATAATGACCCGTGTCATCGTTTACCCATGAATCCGTGAATCGAAACACTGTTTGCGAATATCGATTCAGTGACGGAATTTGCCTGAAGAAGGGTTGCCTGTATCTAGAAATCACGAAGGAGCAGGAGAATGACCAAGGACTGGTCCTCCGAAGTCAGCAAATCGACCAGCTGCTGCTTTGACAAATCGATGCTGCTGCCTACTCCATCAACACTCCAATCGAACACAGACCTCTCGTTAGCTTCTTTCCCACAAAAGAGGACAACGGCTCTATGCGTTTACCAACAATAAGAGCAGCATCTACTCACAGCCTCTTCGGACCATGGTGTGCGTGGAACGATCGTGGATAGGTAGCGTCTTCCGAGCAATCCTATTCTACTGCAGCGGGACAGCATATCACAACAGAATTATGTGACTCGGTGGTTGGAACAAACACTCTTCAATTTTCCATCTGCGATACGGAATTAGCGAGTCCGAGAATCGTTTGTTGCAGTGAGAGTGTTTTGTCTGTGAGGAAGGCGAGTTGCTTTTCGAGTTCCTCCTTTTCCTATGTCATCACCCGCTCATGCAGCATATTGCGTTATCGATGTCGTTCAGGTACGCATCCGCTTCTTTCTTGATATCGTTCACCTGCTCCAATAGATCACTAGGGATTGAATGGAAGCGAGAGTACGTACTGCAGAATGGTCGTGTATTTGCTCACAAATTCTCCTAACCGTTCCTGAAAGAGTTGAAAGTGGCTTTCCATTGGACTCCCCGTTTGCATCGTGTTTTCATCAGGATTGGTTTGGGTGGCGCTGTCATCTGGATTTGGAGCGCTAGGCGTTATAGAGTATAGAAACGGCTTCTCTTGCTGCTCGTCTTGAGTTAATTCCTTCTGCCGTTTTTCAGAGGGTTCTGTGCTATCGGTGGCTATCTGTGAGAGAAGGACGATAATCGAACAGAGTCGTTTGTTTTCGGATGGTGCAGCGTTCATAGAAAGAAAACTGAAGAGTTACAGGAGAACAAACATTTCCCACCAAGATCACCTTTACAAATCACAAAAATGTTCACAAGAATGAAAATTAGGATACTGTTTTCTTCAGTGCAGCTCCACCTTTGCTGCGGATTTCGGCTAGGAAATCGTTGGGAGGAGGCGTTTCAGTGTTCTTCTTCAGTGCAGCGGCACCTCCCTTGTTTCTGATCTCAGCCAGGAAGTCGTTAGAAGGAGGTGACTCCGTATTCTTCTTCAACGCTGCAGCCCCTCCTTTGTTTCTGATCTCAGCCAAGAAATCTTTTGAGGGTGCAGCTTCTGGTTCAGTATTCTTCTTTAGTACAGCGGCACCTCCCTTATTCCGAATCTCCGCCAAGAAGTCGTTAGAGGGAGGAGGCGTCTCAGTGTTCTTCTTCAACGCCGCGGCACCTCCTTTGTTTCTGATTTCCGCTAAGAAGTCGTTTGCAGGAGGGACTGATTCACTCTCGTTATTCTTCTTCAACGCAGCAGCTCCACCCTTGTTTCTGATCTCAGCTAGGAAGTCGTTAGAGGGAGGAGGTGTTTCGGTGTTCTTCTTCAACGCTGCCGCTCCGCCCTTATTCCTGATCTCTGCCAAGAAATCGTTTGAAGGTGCCGTTTCTGGTTCACTGTTCTTCTTTAGTGCAGCGGCACCTCCTTTATTCCTGATTTCAGCCAAGAAATCGTTTGCAGGCGTAGCTTCTGGTTCATTCTTCTTCAACACAGCAGCACCACCCTTGCTCCGAATCTCCGCCAAGAAGTCGTTTGCAGGAGGTGCTGACTCACTATCACTATTCTTCTTCAACGCCGCAGCACCACCCTTATTCCGAATCTCCGCCAAGAAATCACTTGAAGGAGAATCGCTCACTTGCTCAGTGGATCCCGACGGATTCACGTGAGACTGACTAACAACAGGCAGCGACATCACAGTGGAAACATCGCTGTCATCATCTTCGCTCGCAGAAATCACTTCATTCACCTCGGGCAGATTAGTGGATTCGGGATTCTACACATCAATTCACGCGCAATTGCCAACTAATAGACGCAACTCTTTTCGGATTTCGATCAACTGCTTCCGTATCTCATGATTCTCTTTCTGCTGTCTCTTTCGCTCCTTTCTCAGCTCCATCACTTCAATTTTCGCCTCCTCCATATCCTTCTTGTCCCTCAATCGCTCTTTGGTCAGTTCTTCCATATGCTTTGTGAGCTCCTGACACTTCTTCTTCTCTCCTTCCAGTTCGTACAGAAATGTCTTTGCAATGATACGCTGGAAAGCACTACGCATCACTCACCTCAAAGGCAATCACGCTAACCCTTCTTCCGCAGACGGCCTCGAATCGTACAACTCGGTTAGCGCAACAGTAATGCATTGTACAATACCGGAAGACTCCAGGAAGTCCTTGAACTCCTGCTGCTTCGTTTTTGATCCCTACAGATCAGAACCACGAAATAGTCAAACAGAAATCGCGTGGCTATCAAACACACTTGACATCTCCCTTTTCGTTTCGATACTCACGATTCAATTGCTTCCTTAGTGCCGTGCAAAATAGAGATACTGGTTCCACTCCTGCCTTCCTTGGGAATTCAACAGACAAGGATCACTGATTCCAGAAAAAGTCATGAAAAGGGCTGAATGCGTGCACTGAAGGAACTGGGGTAGCCCACTTCACGAGACTTGCTCAATAATTGTGTCAATCGGAAGAAGGAAGAGTAAGAAGAACGAGGGTGATGGTTGGAAGGAAGGCGCCACCCCCACATCCCCAACAATTCGGACTTCCGTCAAACGAAACTCGAGTTCCGAATTGTGTACTCAAACTTGATCGCGGAATCACACTTCGTTTCGTTGCGCACTGCATTTAGAAGGAAACGACTTCTAAAGAGAGGAACCCCTTGTCGTTTTGTGAGGAACCCTTCACGCGTAGGATTTCATGACGGACATCCTCGTTTTTGACAATGAGAAAGCGCTCACAAGCTCCTTTTATCGGACAATGCGGAAATGGAATCCGGTTCGTTGCAGATGGAAGGAATGAGGGCGTAGGACTTTGAAAAGAGCGCTTTCGAGAAGAAATGGATTGTAGCTGTTCCTCTTCAGTATTCGATAGAGGGTGAGAAGATAACGAAACAGTTGATCCGTGTGCATTTTCCTTTGGATTGAGTGTAGATGCGCACATTTTCCAGCCATCTCCCTTCTATCTGGGGCAATACGTCTCTCTGACGGGAAAACAAGCCGAAATCAAATCCAACTATTTGCTAATCACAGTACGTCAAACAGAATCCAGTTAAGTGATAGAAGGAGGGAATGGGAGACACCGACTCGCGAATAGAGCGTAGCTGCCACATCCTGGAAGATAACGAAGTGATCAACGAAAACAACAGCGCCCAGTCCTACCGTATCCTTCTCATCGACAAACCGGTGGAAGGCAAGTACCGTCCTGTGAATGCTTCCTACGCCGGAATAACGGCTCTCCACCGCAAGAGTATTGATGGTAGTGGATGAAGCGAGGCGTTGAGATGTAGAGATTGTGTCCTATCTAACCAATGACAAACAATCCGCTGCGGCAATGCGCTCTCTGAAGCGTGATGTTTACTTTCTTTTGCACGGATACAAGGCGTGTGAAGCGGTTGACTGCATCACCGATCTGAAGTCGAGGATTGCCCTGATCATTGATAACCACTACAAATTCATAGTGAAGACGAATCCGAAGTGGAGCAGTTGCACATCTTCACACCAGAGAGAGATGATTCTTCGATGTTGTATCGAAACCTATGTGATGGAGGAAATGCATTCTATGGTCCAGTTGAATCGTTGCTTCTCATTGTAGATCATCCCCCTGGTCCAAAGGAGGACATCAAAGGATGATCTCCTTCTTGACAGTTATCTGCTCTTCATTCGAGTATTGTTGAATTGAAGGATTCAGCTGTAGCAAAACCACGGTCTTACGAAAGAGGAGTTGTCCATCAAGCCCATTCTCTTCGTTCCTCAGATATTGAAGAACGCAGCTCTCATTCTGAATCGTCTACCGACGGCGAATTCGGTGCTGAGCAAGTTGAAGATCATCTACGAAACGATGCGCTCCATTCACAATGACGTGGAGGATTATCTCCTCCAAAAGTGTGGTAATGTCCTTTCCTTTGCTTCACCGTAGACGTCAAAATGGAGCTTGCTACGGACGATATTGTCCCATTGTTAATCATGACCATCACACAATCCACGCTCTCTGATCTCCTCTCCACCGTGACGTACATCATGGAGTTTGACTTTACGCACCTGAACGAGGGAGAACTCGGGTTTGGGTTTCTGCAATCGCTTGATCGTAGATTCTGCTTCTCTTCCTTCCACGTCGCCACGAACTTTCTTCTTGAAAAGGCAAAGGAGTGGAACCACCCATCTTTCGTGTCCTCGTCCATCACGCCCCATACCATCATCAAAACCCTCTCCGCACAGAGCTCGCTTTTCCCTCCATCTCGGTTGCCGCGCACTTCGCAGAAGGATTTGCCGCCAACTCGCAAGGTGAACGTCGTGTTCAACCCAACGCAGCAGGTGTACCGCGACGAGCAGGGCGTTACATCCTGTATGGAGATGGAGGGAAAGTAAACCGTAGCCGTTTCTCTGTCGGACACCTCCGTCTATTCCCAACTCCTCAAATCCATATTTCACACCGACTCCAGTGAAACGCCCACGCCTCACTCGCCACATGAGGGGAAGTACTGGTGGAACGCGCGGAGTATTGTGAAGTGGGGGAGTTGGCGGGAAATGAGGAGTAGGAAGAAGATTGTTCTGCCGTGGAACTACGCGGCGAAGAAGAACGAGGAGAAGGAGGAGGCGGTTGCGAACGAGGTTCCCGACTCACCGCGGTTATCGGTTCCAAACGAGAAGGAGGAGGAAAGGAGGGAAATCACGCCGAAACGGAAGAAGCGTTACTTCTGCTGTTGTGTTGTGGGAGAGAGCGAGGATGAAACGCCTCCCACTACTCCTCTCATTTCGCCCACTCTGCCCCTCATTCCAGATTCCGCCGTGCTCGCGACGCCCACTTCTCCCAATGGCGAGAAAACGAAGAGTCTTCCTCCCACCCCGGTGAAGGCGCCCGTTTTGCGGAATTCCACATCTGTGTTTGGGTCCAACACGCTTCCTTATCCCCGTGCGGAGTTTTCGTTCCCGGAGACGAGTGATGATGCGATGGATATGGCGACTGAGAGACAGTCCGCTGTGAGTCTGGACCAAGGAATGGGGTCGTTTATGCAGGAATTGAAGAACACGTCCACTCCTGTTGTCTCCTCTCGCAATTGGGGTCGTTCTTTTCGTGACACAATATAGCCTAGTTGTCCTGTGTTTCTTGCAAACAGAATAGGGATAAGATCGCTTCTCACCTCGCGATTCCTGCTTATAGGTAACAAAACTGCTTTCGCTCTGCATTGACTGACCGCTCACCGACTCGGGCACTTCTTGACTATGGGACAGGGATGTGGCATCCCCCATCTTCTTGTGTATCGTTTTGGGAAGAACCCTGTCATACTCGCGCATCTGCTTCCATTTCTTGTTGACTGATTTGAGGTGGATGGCACTCAACTAGTTTTGACTAGGGTACGAAGATCATTACTCGCATTTTGAAATCGTTCACAGCAAGGGTAACCTGCTCGATGCGTTTGATCAACGATTCCAGTGAAAACGAATTGCTCTCAGGGACATGTAAAACAGAGTCGCCGTGACGAAGACGATCCACCACTGTCGCAAAGATCGCGTCTCCTTCGTTGATCTGCTTCAGCGCGTTGTAGTAGGCGTACAGAGCGACGTAGGAAGGATCGACAGTGAGATCAACGTCTGTCCTTCCGACAGTGGAAATCAGGTTGTCGGCAGTGGATTGGACCTGGTTCAGTGTGTCTTCTGTAAGAATGGTCTTGAATGCTTCGGTCCTGGCAACATCGAGGAGGACAGCATCAATGATCTATTCTGAAGACAAGAAGACAACAGTACGCGTGACAACCGATAGGGAGTGTGGACCACCATTTCATACTTCAGCGCGAAGAGCAGTTTCTGCTCCATCTCGATGATGGCGTCTCTCTTTTCGTCCATTGCTTCAGCGAGAACATTCGCATCTAGAGGAGTGTAGTCATCCGCCTAAAAGTCACATGCATGACACACAACCCACCTTGATAGCTAGCAACATACTGGATGCGCACACAAGTTTAGGGTTGTATTGCAGAATGCTCCGCGTCAAAAAGAAACGCTTTACATAAGTCGCGGCATAGTACTGGATAGAACGGTATGAAATCGCCTTATCCGGGTGTCTTGGATACAGCTCAAATACATTTGACAAGTAGAAGTTCAGGAGTGCCCATTCTTCCTCCAGCTACGGATCATTCCCCCCAGACAAACCTACCGTGGGGTATTTGTTTATCTCTTCTTGCGGAACGGGTACGCTTGTATCAATATCGGTTTCCTCCTTCACTGGGAGCTCCTTCTTCACAGTGGGTGTTCCGGATGCTGCATTCACTGAAGGTCTTTCGGGTGTTCCAACGTTACTAGTGGAATGGGACGATCCTTCAGCGGCATTTGTATTCTGTGCAGAGTTCGCATTCTACGACGATGAGACTATCAATCCACGTCAATACCATTCGTTTGATGATTATCGACTTCACGATCCGATCATGTGCCTCCTGGCGGAGTTTGTCTACGAAGGTGAGCGAATGCGTGTGGATGTACCGAGCTCCTCTTTGGAGAAAATCCAGTGCAACTTTTGTGTTGAAAAGGAATAGTCCATTTCGAGAAGAAATGTGTGTCAAACAAGAGGACTGCAATACACCAATTAGTACATGACTCCATTTAAAGCAAACGTGTTCACCATGCTGGTGACCAAGAAGTAGGTTAATGCGTACGCAGTAACACCCAAGATCATGGAGAATGGCAGCGCGGGAAGCGCCATCTCAAGGATACTCAGAAGCGCCATCGTCATCAGCAGTCCCTACACATCACGTCATCGCATTGAGACGAACCGAGAGAATGATAATAAAGACAAAGACAAAGGGAACAGAGGAGGAGAGACTAGCTTTTGACACCATGAGTGAGTAGAAGATGAAATCGCCCAATCCCAGAGACACGCTTTCTCCTACGGATGAGAGTGTTTCGTAGCATCAACGTTCAAAGATACGATTGACTTCGACGTCTTGGGATCCATCGCTGTCGATTTCGTAATCACTGATGGTGATGATTCCTTCTTTCTTTTCTTCTCCCTCCTTCACTTCTCCTTCTCCCTCCTTCTTTTGTTCTCCCTCCATCACTTCTCCTTCCTTCACTTCTCCTTCACCCTCCTTCACTTCTCCTCCACCCTCCTTCACTTCTCCTTCTCCCTCCTTCTCAGTCGCCGGTTCACCCCTCAAGCTCCTACCAATCACGTAGACCCCTCAACACTACTGAATCTGATCCACAATACTATCATCTCGACTCAGGGTAGTCTCGTACAGCAGTCCAGGAATCGCGTCATCACGATTCTGAGAAATGTTGATCTACTCGTCATCTCCATCAACCTCGCTAACTAGCAGCTTCAATGGACCACACGGAGTGAGGACAGCACACATATCGTACAGAGCCATAGCAACGAGAAGCACCCACGTTGTCCACTACATGTGAATCAGCACCTCCAGATCGCACATCAGGGAAGAAAGAAAGCAAATAGCACACAAGACAACTGATAAACACCAGGAACCCCTTCTTCAAGGGATCCGGCGCGTACTTACCGAAAATGCAAATCACAGAGATCACGCCCAAGTTGAAGAAAATAAGAATGGAGGACAGGAGATCCCAGCTGATGTAGTACTGCGTCACCATCATGTAGAACACAAACCAGCCTGTATAACCAATAGACATAAATGTAGCGAAGTAGAGGAAGCAGTACAGTACAGTGGTGCAGTGATACTTGTACAAAAGGACCATGATAAACGTAACCAGTGCCATGAAAAGGACAATTACAAAGGCGTTGATCACAGCCTGCCAAATCGAATCCCACGTTGTATCCGCTTCTTCCTTGTAGACCATGTACACTCTACGGAATCACGGGACAGAACAAACAGCACGTCAATCCCTCCTCCAGCGCATCGGTTAATCCGGAAGGTCGGATGACATTCACTAAAATGCTACGCTTCAACAATGCAGTTCAAACGAACGCTGAGAACAGCATGGTCAATCCCACCGGAATCACGATATGCGCCAAATGGTTCACACCGTACCAGATAATGTAGGTGGAATCCGTGAGAAGATTGGATTCCGGCTGCTTTGTCTAGCACCATAACGGAAACGAGCCATCTGATACTTCATTTTGTGTATCTTGATTCTCTTCACTCATATCAAAAACGGGAAGTTATGCTCCTTTGTATTTCAAAAGATATTGAGACACGAAAAGAAGTGGGCGTTTCATTCCTCCCTTGTTTCTTCCTGAAATGGAGTCCGTGCGTTCATTAAGGCTGGATAAGAGCGTGGGAACGTCCTTTGCGATGAACACGATGGGAAGGCATCATCAACAGTTCTGACTGGAATCGTTCCATTTGCATTCCATCAAGCAGAACCAAGGTGTTCCTGGGCGGAAACACCCTCAAACGCCTTCTTTGAGGAGAGTGTATGTCGTGCGACCGTGGATGTATTGATTTCTGACACCCATATCTGGTGAAGGAAAGCGACATAAGACATACCGTTTTCATTGAAATGGGCCGTGTTATTAGAGGTAAGTATTTGGCGTATTCAGTCTTCCTCGTCTCTGCTCCCCGCTGCTCCACAGATGGACAATTGGGGGTTGTGAAAGGAGCTCGCTTTCTTACCATGCTTAGGTCAGAGAAAGGGTGCTAAGGGAGCTGTGTTCACAGCCCACACCCATCTTCG
>ERZ780157.4632-NODE-4632-length-10276-cov-3.320712_pt1 | contig 10276 bp, 6 predicted proteins | sample MGYA00511169_ERZ780157 | MGnify/ENA primary metagenome ERZ780157 (study PRJEB29588, sample SAMEA1965149) | human gut metagenome | biome: human gut; feature: human-associated habitat; material: faeces | place: Denmark | collected 2008/2010 ...
GTGGCTAGAAATCAAAGGCACCGGCTTTTCTTATCCGGTTATGCAGACAGGCATCGAAGGTCATCATAAGGATGACTGGCAGTATTATCTTCACCGGGATGTGCATGGAGAGTACAGCTTTTATGGAACGCCTTTTTTGGATGTTCGCTGTACGACTGACAGTGACAACCTGATTATTTATGGTCATAACATCAACGGAAGACGATACTTTGGCTATCTGCAAAATTTCCGGGAGGAAACATTTTTTAGAAAGCATCCCAAGTTTTCCTTTACTGCAGTTGGTGAAAAAGAAAAGGAATACTGCGTTGTGTCTGTGTTAGAGACAGATAAATATGCAGATTATTATTCTTTCACGGACTACGGAAATGAAGAGGATTACTGCAGGATGGTAGAAAAGATTCTAAGTCACAGCAAGTTTCAAAGTGAAGCGGCAAAGAAGATGAAAAATGAAATTGAGGAAAGCGGTGCGGAAGCATTCTTTCGGAACTACCAGTTTGTGACGCTTTCTACTTGCCGGACAATGGATGGAAAGGATAAGCGGCTTATGGTAATCGGTTGCAGGAAACGATAATGCCGGGAGTTACTTTTTCGGTGGAAAACAAGGAGGAAAATCCTCTCCTCGCATAGGAAGCTCGGATTTTTGCTCCGCAAAAACAAAGGAGGAAAATCCTCTCCTCACATAGGAGTTCGGATTTTTGCTTCGCAAAAACAAGGAGGATAAAAAATGCACAAGGAATTAGAAGTTATGAAACCCCGCAGCAAGGGGCTGTGGAAACGGTGTTCTGCTCTCGTGGCAGGCATGTATTTTCGAATCTTGACGGTTTCACCGATGTTGGCAAAAGCAGCAGATAAAAAAAGCGACACAACGGATACCGGAGTGTCGGATGTAACTGATGGAATTGATGTTATCAAAGATTTGGTGCTTGGCTGTGTTGGTGGTGTCGGAGTTATCTTTCTGGCATGGGGCTTGTTGGACTTTGGTACAGCCTATGCGGCTCATGAAACAACGCAACAAAGCCAGGCGATAAAGAAAGTGATTGGTGGTTTGATTATGATTGCAGTTCCGGCAATTCTTAAGTTACTGGGTGTTTCGTAAGAAAAGGAAAGGAATCCTGCAAAGGGGGTGATGACAGTGGGATTATGGGATTCCGTTACAGGATTTTTTGAAGATTTAGGAGATTTTTTCAGTGGAAAAGATTTCTTTGAGTGTGCAGGATATGCATGGAATGACATGATGCAGTTGGCATCCGATGTGCTGACGAAGAATCCGGCAAAAGGTACATACAAAGATGTCTGGGAAAGTATATCTACGATATACACAACCTTAAATGTAGTAGCAGTATCTTTGTTATGTGTCTTTTTTCTTTATGGCTTTTGTCGGGACAGTTGTGATTTACATACGGATTTGACATTCGATAAGACGATTAAGATATTTATCCGGCTGATTATTACATCCAATGTTCTTAGCATGGCACTAAGCTATATGCCAAAGTTTTTCTCATGGGGGAAGAGCCTGACACAGGCAATTCTTGGAGACAACGGTTTGTATATGGTATATGACTTTGATGGTGTGAAGGTATATGAAAACATATCCAGTGCAGATTTCGGAACGATGACAGCTTTTTTAACCAGTATACTGTTCTTTCTATTTACAGTGGTCTGTGGCTTTATCGTAGTTCTGACCGTCTTAAATCGTATCTTAAAGATTTATATGATTGCACCGTTTGCCGGGGTGGCATTATCTACTTTGGCGGCAGGAGGACAGACGGCACAGGTGGGATATTCCTATATTCGGACTTTCTTTGGATATGTGTTTTCCGCATTATTAATCGCCGTAGTGATTGCGATCAGTGGAAGTTTTATTGATACGGTTTCCATAGATACGGAAAATGCACTGATACGATTACTGGAGTATTGTTTGAAAATGGGGGTCATCGCATCCTCTGTAAAAATGTCAGATAGTGTCATGCAAAAAGCATTTGGTTTGTAGAAGATAAAGAAACAAGGAGGTAGAAGCTGCAAGCCACACCTCGTAAGCAAAGATTACTCGGTCACGGCTGGCAGCTAGCGTGGAGATGACAAAGACAATCAATCCGGATGTTGCAGCCTTTAAGGATGATTTCTTCAAGGGATTATCCTTCAGAGAGTGCATCTTCGGAGGCAGTGCATTACTTGTAGGAGTAGGAGGAATCTTACTTCTGCATTTTTATTTTGGAATGGGAATCAATTCAGCCATTTCAATCTGTATGCCGGTCATTGGAATTATCGGATTGTGTGGTTTTTACCACAAAAATGGTATGACATTGGTTCAGCTTGTAAGAAGCTCCATAAGGCTCATGCTTCAAAAGCCTTATGTATATGAAACGAGAAATTGTTTGAAAGAATGGGAGGAAGAAGATGAAGAAAAAGGAACAAAAAGAAATACAGGCAAACGTAGATTATGAGATTGTGCAAAAGAGAAACAGTAACAAACGACTCATGGCATACGCAAAAGCCAGTGAAGAACTGAAAAAGAAATAGCGTTTGGACAAAATGTCCAAACGTAAAGATTGGGTACAGGAGGAAATCAACCTATGACGAAATATGAAAAAATCTCTGTTCTGGCAAAAGAAACTGCCAGAAGTATCGGAGAGAATAAAGAAAGTTGGATGAATTACCTTGATGTTGCGTCGAGGTTATACAAGTATCCATTTGAGGACCAAATTCTCATATATGCACAGCGTCCGGATGCCACCGCCTGTGCCCCATTGGAAATGTGGAATGAGAAAATGTTTTGCTGGGTGAATCGTGGTGCCAAGGGGATTGCTCTTATTGACCAGGAAAGTGATTATCCAAGGCTACGTTATGTGTTTGATGTATCCGATGTGCATAAGGCAAGACGGATTGGTAAATCTCCCTTTATCTGGAATATTAGAGAAGAACATGAAGAAGGTATTCTTGCCGCACTGGAAAGGATTTATGGAACTACCAATCAGGATTCATCGTTTGAAGACAGGATTTATCAGATTTCCAAAAGAATAGCAGACGATTATTATGAAGAGATTGTGGATGATTTGATTGATGTTTCGGCAGGCAGCTATCTGGAGGATTTGGATGGAGATACCGTGTCACTTCGGTTGCGGGAGACGTTAGAGCAAAGTGTATGTTATACCGTTCTCAAGCGATGTGGCTTTGATATGGCAGAGTATGAGGGCGAGTTTCCCTTTGATTATATCCATGAGTTCAATACACTGCGTACCCTGTCGGTGTTAGGAAGTGCCACATCGGAATTATGTGAACCCATGCTGATTCAGATTGGGCGAAGTATTGCACGGTATGACAGAGAACTTGCGAGGCATCCTTCTCATGCCAGAGCAAGCAGAAAAGAAGCAAGGGTCATTAGAGAAGATGATTTTGTGATTGGATTGGATTCCAACACAAGTGACTGGTTTGTCTATGATAACGTGACAGCAAAGAACATCTGCTACTGTGATTCCGAAGAGGAAGCAAAAGAACATATACTGTGGATGGTAACACACAATCAGTTTTATAAAAACGAAAGGATGGAAAAAGAGAATGAACCTGACATACGAGAAGAACGGAGATTACCGGATTCCGAATCTGATACCAGACGAGGAGAAGCAGACCATGTTGACCAAGTACGGAATCCTGCGGAGGAATTATCTGAAGAACTACAAACGGGGGATTTACAGCGGAATGCTTCTGAACGGAGAATTGATGGGGCATTGTCTGGAGATTCAGGAACAGGCAGAACAGAGGTTAGACAATCTGACGGAGAAACTCATGAAGTCACAGGGAGTGACGGAGCAGTTGAAAGCGACCAATCCCTTGGAGTGGACAAGAAAGATGAACATGATTTATCAGCAGGCGGAGGAAGCGATTCTTCAGGAACTGGTTTATCAGTAGAAGAACTAGAAAGTTATACTCCGCCGGAAAACAGTCCTTACCGGCAGATGGATTTATTCTCTTTGATGTCGGAGCAGTTAGGCAATATTGCTGTGGCACAGGTGGAAAAGCCGATACACTTATCTTTCCCCGGAACTATTTCCGAGGAAAAGGTTGCGAAGATTCTTTGCACAGGAGGAGGGTTGGAAAACAGCAGAAAGAGAATCTTTGCAAAGTATGAACAGAGGAAAACACCGGAAGAGATGACGGATTTTTTACGCCGTGAGTATGGTTCTACCGGAAAGGGATTTAACTTTGGCGAAGAACAGATTTCCGTGTGGTTTGATGAAAACGGAATGTCAGCAGCGCATGGCAATTCGGCACTGGAACATACGGAATTGAAACTTTCCTGGGAAGAAATTGAAAAAATCATCCGAAGTCAAGTGGAGTCCGGTACCTATATGGATTCGACGGAGGCATATATGGTTGATTATTATGAGAGAAAGCGTATCACCAATCAACTGTATTTTTTTTATCGGGATTCCATTGGTGAGTTTCCCAAAGGGTTAGAGATAAGCGGATATAATTATCCGGGTGAAGAAGAATACCTGATGGATTTGCTTACGAAACCGGATAAGATTCAAAACATTGTAGCATGTCTGGATGAAACGCTGCAAAAGATTGAATCCGGGGAGATATCCATACGATTCCGGTTAGCAAAGAATCCTTATGAACTTCGGGAGGATGTTGCTGATTTATTGAAGGAACGGATTTCCTATCCCCTTGCGGAAAAAGTGGATGTTCTTACCGAAGATTTTATTACATCGGATGAAATTGATTATGTGCTTAGCAGTGGCAGCGGATTTGCACAGGGTAGTTTTCGGATTTATGACTTTTATCAAAAGGATCATACCGTGAAAGAAGCAGCTGATTTTCTGAAAAAGGAATATGGAACCGGTGGTTCCAACTCTGCGTTGGCGGGTTCGGATAACAGTTATAAGGATTATGACGCAAAAGGTATCCGTTTGAGAAAAGGGCACATCTTCACACCGGATGCGGAAGTGCTTTTATCCTGGAATGTGGTTGCAAAGCGGATTGAAAAACTGATACAACAAGGACGGTATTTATCGGATAAAAAGAAGACAGAATATGCAGCCTACAAAGAAGAACAGGAAAAAAAGGCACTGGAACAGGCAAAAGAGGAATTAAGTGGCGTAGATACTCCGGATGAAGAAGAGAGTATTCAGCCGGAAGAAATTCATGCAGAAAACTATGTGATTACCTCAGATGAACTGGGAATAGGAACCCCAAAAGAAAAGTTCCGTTGGAATGTGGAAGCAATTCAGACATTGCAAAAAATAGAAGCAGAGGAACGAATGGCTACCGCAGAGGAACAGGAAACTTTGGCACGATATGTTGGATGGGGCGGACTTGCAGATGCCTTTGATGAAACGAAAAGTGCATGGGCAAATGAGTATCAGGAGTTAAAAAGTCTTTTGTCGGATGAAGAATATGTTTCAGCGAGAGAAAGTACCTTAAATGCTTATTATACAAGTCCTACGATTATTCGGGGAATTTATCACACGCTTGAAAAAATGGGATTTGCCAAAGGAAATATCTTGGAGCCGTCTATGGGCATCGGTAACTTCTTTGGTATGTTACCGGAGACGATGAGAGACAGCAAACTTTACGGTGCGGAACTGGATTCTTTGACTGGACGTATGGCAAAGCAGTTATATCCGAAAGCCAATATCACGGTAGATGGATTTGAGAAAACCGGTTATCCCAATGATTTTTTTGATGTGGTGATTGGGAACGTACCATTTGGACAGTATAAGGTGCCGGATAAAAAATATGATAAGCAAAACTTTGGAGGAACAGGGTTCCTTATCCATGATTACTTTTTTGCGAAAGCCATCGATCAGGTGCGGCCGGGCGGTATCATTGCGTTTATCACCAGCAAAGGTACGATGGATAAGGAAAATCCGAAAGTCCGTAAGTATATTGCACAACGGGCAGAATTGTTAGGAGCAGTAAGACTTCCCAATACGGCATTTAAGGAAAATGCCGGAACAGAAGTGACGTCGGATATTATTTTTCTGAAAAAAAGAGACCGTGTCATTGATATTGAGCCGGATTGGGTTCATTTGTCAGAAGATGATAATGGAGTTGTCATGAATCATTATTTTACTGAAAACCCGGACATGATTGTTGGTTCGATGGAAATGGTCAGTGGTCCTTATGGTATGGAAAGTACTTGTGTGGCAGATACCTCTTTGCCATTTGAGGAGCAGTTGGAGGCTGCCTTTAGTCAGATATCCGGTGAGTATGAAGAAATTGAGTTGGAATTATCGGAAGAAAGTACGATGGATGAAGTGATTCCTGCCATTCCGGAAGTAAAGAATTTCAGTTACACCTTGGTAGATGAGAAATTATATTATCGTGAGAACTCCGTTATGAAACCGGTGGAAGCCTCCGAGGGAATGATTCGTCGAATCCATGGGATGGTTGCCATACGGGACTGCACCCAGGAACTGATACGGCTCCAGTTGGAAGAATATCCGGAGGAAGATATTAAGGCAGAGCAGAAACAGTTAAATGATTTGTATGATGATTTTGTAAAAGAGAATGGCAGAATTGTTTCCAAAACGAATAAACGGGCATTTCATCAGGACAGCAGTTATTGTCTTTTGTGTTCGTTGGAGAAACTGGATGAGGAAGGCAACTTCCTCGGAAAAGCCGATATGTTTTCCAAGCGAACCATCAAGAAAACGGAAGTGGTTACCAGTGTTGATACAGCCAGTGAAGCGTTGGCGGTGTCCCTGTCGGAAAAGGCAGCGATTGATTTTGCTTATATGTCAGAACTCACAGATAAGAGCGAGGAGGAACTAATTAAGGAACTTACAGGAGTTATTTTCAAAAATCCGGTTAGTGAAATCTGGGAAACGGCAGATGCGTATCTGAGTGGAAATGTCAGAGATAAGCTGCAGGTGGCCGGGGGTTTTGCCGAAAATGATGCAACGTATGCTATCAATGTGGAGGCACTGAAACGAGTCCAGCCAAGAGATTTGGATGCCAGTGAAATTGAAGTCAGAATCGGTGCAACATGGATTGAACCAAGATATATCGAAGATTTTATGCGGGAAGTGTTTGAAACTCCGTTCCATCTTTTGGAAAGGGATGTTATTAAAATCCAGTATTCTGACGTAACCGGACAGTGGAATGTAAAAGGAAAAAATGCAGACTACGGAAATACTCTTGTCAATATGACGTATGGAACGAACCGTCGAAATGCCTATCAGATTTTAGAAGATTCCTTGAATCTGAAGGACAGCCGGGTATTTGATACGGTCATCGAGGATGGCAAGGAAAAGCGTGTTCTAAACAAAAAGGAAACAACGATTGTGGCGCAGAAACAGGATGCCATGAGAGAAGCCTTTCGGGACTGGGTATTTCGTGACCAGGAACGAAGAGAGGTTTTAGTAAATAAGTATAACGTGCTGTTCAATTCCACCAGACCGAGAGAGTATGATGGTTCTCATTTGGTGTTTCCGGGAATGACACCGGATATTGAACTAAAGGATTATCAAAAAAATGCCGTGGCACATGTCCTTTACGGGCACAATACGCTGCTTGCCCATTGCGTTGGTGCAGGAAAGACCTTTGAGATGGTAGCTGCCGCCATGGAAAGTAAGCGGTTAGGCTTATGTCAAAAGAGCCTGTTTGTTGTTCCCAATCATCTGACGGAACAATGGGCCAGTGATTTCTTGAGACTCTATCCGGGAGCCAATATTTTAGCGGCTACGAAAAAAGATTTTCAGCCGGCGAACCGGAAGAAGTTCTGTTCGAGAATCGCAACGGGGGATTATGATGCCGTTATTATCGGGCATACACAATTTGAAAAAATTCCTCTGTCGGCAGAGCGTCAGGTTGCCATCATTGAGCGCCAAATTGAAGAAATCACACTGGCAATTCAGGATGCAAAGGCAGACAAGGGAGAGCGTTATACCATCAAACAGATGGAAAAGACAAAAAAGACGCTGCAGACAAGATTGGAGAAGTTAAACGATACTTCCCGGAAAGACGATGTTGTCACTTTTGAGCAGTTAGGTGTGGACAGGCTTTTTGTAGATGAAAGTCATTATTACAAAAACCTGTTTTTACATACTAAAATGCGGAACGTAGCAGGCATTGCCCAATCGGAAGCACAGAAGTCTTCGGATATGTTTGCCAAGTGCCAGTATTTAGACGAACTTACGGGAGGAAAGGGAATTACCTTTGCTACGGGAACACCGATTTCCAACAGTATGACGGAGTTATATACCAATATGAGATATTTGCAGTATGATACGCTGCAGCAAATGGGACTGGGACATTTTGATGCCTGGGCATCTTCCTTTGGAGAGACGCAGACAGCCATTGAACTTGCACCGGAGGGAACCGGATACCGGGCAAAGACGAGATTTGCAAAGTTTTATAACTTACCGGAGTTGATTTCTCTCTTTAAGGAATGTGCGGATATCCAAACACCGGATATGCTGGATTTGCCGGTACCGGAAGCAGAGTATGAAAATGTGGTACTGGAACCAAGTGATTATCAAAAGGATATGGTGGCTTCTCTTGCAGAGAGGGCAGAGGCAGTTCGTGACCGCAGGGTACAGCCGCATGAAGATAATATGCTGAAAATCACAAATGATGGAAGGAAGTTAGCACTGGATCAGCGGTTAATCAATCCGATGCTGCCGGATTCCCCAAGTTCCAAAGTAAACAGTTGTGTGGAAAAAGCCTATGAAATCTGGGAAAAGACATCAGAGAATCGGTCAGCACAACTTATCTTTTGTGATTTGTCTACGCCAAAGGAGATAGGGAAAACCACAGCCACGTTTGAAGGCGAAACAGTGGAAGCAGAGGTGTTTGATGATGTCTACCATGATATCAAAAGGAAACTGATACGGAAAGGTGTTCCGGAAGAACAGATAGCCTTTATCCATGAAGCGAATACAGAATTAAGAAAGACGGAGCTGTTTGGCAAAGTAAGAAGCGGACAGGTTCGTTTTTTGTTGGGGTCTACACAGAAAATGGGAGCCGGAACAAACTGCCAGGATCGCTTGGTGGCGCTTCATCACTTGGATGTGGGCTGGCGTCCATCTGATATGACCCAGCGAAATGGTCGAATTATCCGTCAGGGCAATCAAAACAAGGAGGTTCAGATCTATCAGTATGTAACCGAGGGAACTTTTGATGCGTATCTTTATCAGACACTGGAAAACAAGCAAAAATTCATTTCTCAGATTATGACCTCGAAATCGCCTGTCCGTTCCTGTGATGATGTAGACGAGCAAGCTCTGTCCTATGCCGAAATTAAGGCTCTGTGTGCCGGGAATCCGTTGATTAAAGAAAAAATGGACTTGGACATTGATGTGGCAAGGCTTAAGGTTCTAAAAGCTGACCATCAGAGCCAGCAGTATCGCATGGAAGATAAACTCCTGAAATACTTCCCTGCGGAGATTGAAAGGCAGACAGGCTATATTCGTGGATTTGAAGCAGACATCCAAACGGTTACAACTCATCCGCAGATTGTGGAAGGATTCTGCGGTATGGAAATTTTGGGCAAGCACTATATGGAAAAAGAGGATGCCGGTGAAATGATTCTTGCCGCCTGCAAGGAGACAAAAAGTGCTGATGAAAGCGACCGAGCCAATCCCTCTTGGCAGTTATCGGGGTTTTCAGATGGAACTTTCCTTTGATAGTTTCCGGCATGACTTTGATATTACCCTGAAAGGCGCTGTAAGCCATCGTGTATCGCTTGGAACTGATGCCAGGGGAAATATCATCCGACTGGATAATGCCCTCTCCAGCATCCCTGAGAAGCTGGAGAAAGCCCATGAACAGCTCACCAATCTTCAAAATCAGCAGGAAGCGACCAGAGCGGAACTAGGAAAACCCTTCCCACAGGAAGCGGAGCTTGCTGAAAAAAGTGCTCGTCTGGCAGAACTGGATGCGGCTCTTAATATGGAGGACTCCATGCCGGAGCGTGAGGAAGCAGAACAGGCAGATAAACCTTCTGTGCTGGCAGATCTGAAAGCCAAGTCAGAGCATATTCCTCCATATCGAGCATCTGGTGGGCGTGAGGAGGTGCTGTAATGGGCAGACGGGACCAGGATGTTCACTTCCTGGCATCGAAAGAGGAAGTACAGCGAATCCATGAAAAAATGGATGAGCTAGGTATCCGGAGCATGGGGGCATATCTTAGGAAGATGGCTCTGGATGGATACTGCATCAACCTGGATTTACAGGATGTGAAAGAGCTGGTTTCCCTTCTGAGAAGATGCAGCAACAACCTGAATCAGTATGCTAAAAGAGCCAATGAAACCGGCAATATTTATGAGTC
>ERZ780157.4633-NODE-4633-length-10276-cov-3.206633_pt1 | contig 10276 bp, 7 predicted proteins | sample MGYA00511169_ERZ780157 | MGnify/ENA primary metagenome ERZ780157 (study PRJEB29588, sample SAMEA1965149) | human gut metagenome | biome: human gut; feature: human-associated habitat; material: faeces | place: Denmark | collected 2008/2010 ...
TGTAATTTCGATTTTCGTTATTCTCATATAAACCTCCGTATGCAATTGAGGCTTGTTTTCGTTCTTACCACAGATATAACTTTGGGGAACAAATTCACAATTCACATCTAAATTTGCTCTCCAATATTGGCGCTTAGTGTCCTATTGTTTTCCAACAGCGTTCTTTCATAAAGCCCGCAATAACAGAGGAGTCTTCGCCTTCATAATACTTCACGAGCAGTTTCTTGAACTCCGGCACTTCGCTTTCGGGAATGACCAAAAAACCTCCGCCATGAGCAATAAGATAGTGGTTTGCAAAGATAACAGAAGCGCGTTTATTGCCATCCAAGAATATCTGGGTCTTCATGCAGTAAAGACAAAGCCTGATGGCAATATTAACGGCATCGTCCTCTTCCTCGATGATCTCAAGAATTCTGTCTTTCACATCCGATTCATTCGGCAGGGGCGGAACATAAGACGAACCGCCTATGGTAACCGGAACACCGCGGATTCGACCGCCTTCCGCAAAAAAGCCTTCATTGACAAGCCTTGCAATATGACTGAGCATATAATAGTCGGAACGGCTGGCAACTACATCACGGTCCAAAATAAACTCCCATGCGTGTTTCAAATTCAAAATTTTCTGCACGTCGGTAGCTGTCATACCGGATACTTTTCCGTTCTCTATGATCTCTTCCGTTTGAGGAAAAGATGTTGCAACACCCTCCAAAACAGCCTGATCATAGATATTCATTTTCATATTGGCACGCGCAAAGGCAATGTTGTTTATAACATCGGCGGAAAGGTCATCCTCGGAATAACCGGCTACGGCAAGCTGCTTTTCGATGCTGCGAAGCGACCTTCTGATTTCACGGGCTTCTCTGGCATTGCGCAAAAGCAGATTATACAGTTCTTCGGTATATGCGCCTACATAAGTAGATGTCAGTTTTCCTGCTACACGTTTTCTCACATAAAGGTATTGCCCATCGCCGCGCTTTTTGATTTCGGGCGTGCCGTCATAGGGCATTAAGTTCAGTCTGGCATTGAGGTCGGCTCGACTTCTGAGCAATTCCTGTATTTCACTATATTGTACTGCCATTGCAGCCCCTCCTTTTGGGGAACAATTCTTTCGGTTATTATATCAAATCGTTCCCCAACAGTCAATAAGTATTGGGGAACATTTTTGAAAAATAATCTTTAATTTTTATCCCCAATTTTACGAATACACAATATAGTATGCCCTGATTTCGGAAGCAGCAGAAAATATGATTCTGTTTAGCAGTTCTAAAACTTTTTGCAGTTTTCCAACGAGGACTTCTTCGGCAGAAAAATAAAAAAGTACGGTATCATAAAACCGTCGATTTAGTAAGATGCGATTACATTACGGCAAGAAATAAAGAGAACGCAAAGTACATTTTCTTTCTGCCGATTTGAACCCCGACCGCTAAAATCCACACATGACTTTTGGTGCGGTTGCCCGCAACCGGGTGTTTTGAAATTTGGCGATTTTTTGTCTGACGGAAATCTTTCTAACGCCGCAAAAAGTATGCAGGCCTTAAAAAGCCTTATTTCACGCGGTGTTTGAAGATTTTTTATTCTAATATTCACGGGCGAAAAAGAGCATAAAATCGGCTTGAAAAATTGACAGAAACACAAAAAATAGAAACGAAAGAATTTTCGCCGAATAGAAAAAACCCTTGAAAACACTGGGTTTTCAAGGGTTCCGTTGGCGGAGAGGATGGGATTCGAACCCATGTGCGATTGCTCGCAAACTGATTTCGAGTCATTTACGCAAAACAGAAGTTAGCGGAATTTGACGGAAGATAACGGCAGATGCGAGAACCCAGAAAACGCCGTGTTTTCAAGGCTTTTCGCACCCGTTCGCATCGAAAACGCAGTAAAAATCCGAGTCCGAAAGTCTCCTCCGATTTCGCCGAGTTCTAACGGATTTACGGAAAAGCCTATTAGAATTTTTGATAGAACCGAGCGATTTTTCGCCCCAAAATCACGCTTTTGGCAGTGCGTGAAAAGCACCGGTTATGCCGAACTGCACCCAAAGTCGTGTAGGCAAATGCCGGGTCGGAATCAAAACTGCCGTTATCGGCAAAAATATAAGTGAAATAGATTTTGACCGATTGATTTTTTGCCGATAATGTGGTATACTGATTTATGGATAAATAAGACACATTGGAAAGATGGTGTTTATGAATGGTTATGAGGAAGCAGAATATGTGTCCGGGGAGATCAGTAAAAAGGTGCGGAAAGGGGAAGCAGAATATCAGGATTTTGCAGTTCTTTACCGCACCAATGCCCAGTCCCGTCTCTTTGAGGAGAAGTTCCTGTAGGATATACTTACAGAGAGCGAAAAAGAACGGTCTGACGAGGAAGAAGAATGAAGTATTTATCCGTAAAAGAGATAGCTGCGCTTTGGAACACCTCCGAGCGCAGCGTCCGCAACTACTGCGCTGCAGGTCGCGTCCCCGGCGCTTTTCTGACGGGCAAAACCTGGAACATTCCCGAAAACGCCGAGAAGCCCGAACGGAGCAATAAAAGCAAGCCCGCGCCGCAGACTTTGGCGGATATTCTCAAAGAGGAAAAGCGCAGCCGGACCCACGGCGGAATTTATCATAAAGTGCAAGTGGAACTGACCTATAATTCCAATCACATGGAGGGCAGCCGCCTGACCCACGATCAGACCCGCTTTATTTTTGAAACTGACACCGTCGGCATCACCGAGGAAGGCGTGCGGGTGGACGATATCATCGAAACCGCCAATCACTTCCACTGTATTGACGAGGTTATCGAAAGCGCAAAATCGCAGCTCAGCGAGAAATTCATCAAGCACCTGCATTTTATCCTGAAAACCGGAACAAGCGACGCAAAGAAAGATTGGTTTGCCGTCGGCGAATACAAAAAGCTGCCGAATGAGGTCGGCGGACGGGAAACGACCTTGCCCGAGGAAGTGTCGGCGGAAATGAAAAGATTGCTCGATGAGTATAACGGCAAAGAAACGGTGACGCTCGAAGATATCCTTGCGTTCCATGTGCGGTTTGAGCGCATCCACCCTTTCCAGGACGGTAACGGGCGTGTCGGGCGGCTGATCATGTTCAAGGAATGTTTGAAACATAATATCGTGCCGTTTATTATTGAGGACAGCATAAAAATGTTCTATTACCGCGGACTGCAGGAGTGGGACCGGGAAAAAGGATACCTGACCGACACCTGCCTGTCGACACAGGATACATTCAAGAAATACCTGGATTATTTCAGAATACCGTATGAAAACTGAAAGCCTCACGCACGGCTCATATAAAGCTGTGCGTGAGGTTTTTTGTAATATACAGTGTTTGGGTGAAAAAGCGAGTAACGAACCATTAGCCTACGCGGATTTTATTTCATGACTTTTTCTAAAAGGGATTGATAGCTGTCCACCACATCATAAACCACATTCCCGTTGCTGATGGCTTTGAAATGCTCTCTTGCGCAGTGGATTTTGGATTCCTCAATGAGCCGAAGCTGCATAGAGGACATCGAGCCTTTCGTTTCGGCAACGAAATAGATGTGCTTGACAGTGCCTTCATAGAAGGCAATCGCCCAGTCCGGATTATAATGCCCGACCGGTGTTGCGATATAGAAGCTGTCCGGCAGTTTTACATAAACCGCAACATCTGTGTTAGTGTCCAGATCGGTCGCAAAATCGCGTTCGTTTGTGGAATCATATACGATATGGTCGTATAGATGCCGCTGCGCTTTCATCGCATTCGTTCCGAGTTTACCCTTGATGGTCGGTTCGGTAAAGATGTCTGTATCATAATGCTCGTCCAAAACATTGTAGGTGATATGCTGAATGATGGCGGTTGCCTTTTCGTCATTGATCAAGGCGGCTGCTTTAATAATGAATTCTTCCGGATTGAATTTGAACTGCTCAAAAACGGATTTCTCAATACCGGTCAGGATTGCAACAATTGCTTTGCGTGTCAAGCCGGTCTCTCCAACCAGCTTACCGACCAGATCGTACTTCACACTACTACTCGCTCGGATTTGCCTGTTGCTGTTATATGTAGATGACTTTGACTTCGAGAATGCGCTTCCGTCAAGCAAAGAATCTTTTGACTTGATCTCATCCATTGCGCCGGTTTCAACTTTGAAGAAGATTTTCGGCACATGGAGATTCCGGTTGAGGGAATCAATCGCTTTCTCTATAAGCTCATCGGTATCGAAATCAACCACATACACAGATTTCGGACTGATGCGTTTCCAGAGAGCCTTAAACTCCGGCATGGCGAGCTTGTAGGGATCAACTTGCAGCTCGACATTCTTGTCGCGAGCATTCTCCGGCTGCATAGCGCGGCTATCATAGACGGAATCAAGAATATTGATTACAGAATCGCGGCTGTCCGCCACTTCCTCCGCAACCTGAATCGCACCGTTTGCTTTGTCGGTGTAATATTTATCGGTCAGTGCACCTTTCTTGTCAATATAGCCATTGACAATCAAATCAAAATAAATTGCCTGAGCCGTATCGCCGTCTACAACCTGTTCGTTGCCTCTGGCATCTACAATGACCTTGCTCTTGAAGAGATCGGCAGTAACAGCCACGGGGCGTCCTGCAACCGCATCAGCAAGTTCACTTTGCAAGCCTTTTGCAAAGCTGTCATAGCTCTCGCTGGCAATAACGGTCAGCACATTGATAGAATGAACATCATTGCCAAGGACATTGGCATCCATACGCTCGCCGTCTTGATTGACGCAAAGGCGCAATCCACGCCCGACTTCCTGACGCTTGCGAACTTCGCTGCTGCTCTGTTTCAACGTGCAAATCTGGAACACGTTCGGGTTATCCCAGCCTTCGCGCAGTGCAGAGTGGGAGAAAATGAAGCGCACCGGAGACTTTTTCGGATCACGATCCAAAAGCAGCTCCTTGTTCTTCATGATCAGGTCGTAGGCGTCAATATCGTCGGAAGTGCCTTCCTTTTTGTCGGAGAGCTTGCTGTCGGTCATCTTTCCCTTTTTGTCAACGGAGAAATAACCGGCATGGGTGTCATGGGCAGAAATCGCGTCCAGATACCGTATGTAGTCCTCGTCTCCGATTTCCCGCTGCATGGAGCTGAGAATGTCGTTGTACTCTTCCTCAAACATATCCGCATAGATGCCGTTGAACGGATGTCCAGCCTCGTCGTACTGCTTGTACTTTGCAACCTCGTCGATGAAGAACAGCGACAGAACCTTGATGCCCTTATGGAAAAGCTGACGCTCCCGCTCCAAGTGAGAAAGAATCGTTTCGCGGATCTGAATGCGGCGAAGCTGGTCTTCGCTGACCTTGCCGATCACATCTCCGGCAAAGATTTTGATGCCGTTTAGGAACTCTACGGAGTTATCACGTCCATCGATAGTCTTGACCACGAAACCAACCTTGTACTCATCCAAATTGCCGGAATTGTCATAGAGGTTGTAACCGATGCCGACCGTGGCGGTTTTCTTGCGAAGTCTTTTTGCCCCTATGCAGTCAAACTGAATGGTCGCTGTCGGGTCTGCTTTGGAAAGATTGATGCTTTCCAGATAGACGAAGCCCTCGGTTGCTGTGCTGCCGGACTCCGTGATGCCCTTAACAGCGATTTTCTTGACCAGCCGCTTGTTGTATGCTTCCATCGCATCAAGGCGATAAACCATGTTATAGATGCTGTCCGACTTGTGAGTCGCGGAGTAGCGGAGTGTCAGCAGCGGACAAAACTCTTTCAGCCGTTCTTTTGTCTGTTTTCCTTCGACCGACTGCGGCTCGTCAATAATCAGAATAGGGTTCGTCTTTGCAACAATGTCGATTGGGCGGCGGGAACGGAACTCGTCCAGCTTCATGTAAATACGCCGCGCGTCCTTACCCTTGGCATTGAACGCCTGAGAATTGATAATCATAACATTTATGGAGCTGTCCGACGCAAAGCGGTCAATTTCCGTAAGTTGGGCGGAATTATAGATAAAGAATCGGATTTTCTTGCCGTATTCCTCCGCAAAATGCTCCTGTGTCACCTGAAAGGACTTATAAACGCCCTCGCGGATGGCAATGCTCGGCACGACCACGATGAATTTGCTCCAACCATAGTGCTTGTTCAGCTCATACATGGTCTTGATGTAGGTATAGGTCTTGCCGACACCGGTCTCCATTTCAATCGTCAGGTTGTAGCGACCTTCCAGCTTGTCCGACGGCTTGATCTGATTGGTGCGCTGCACCTTTTGCAAGTGTTCTAAAATCAGCTTGTCGGAAAGTTCCGGCACAATGCGTTCGTTACGCCAGCCGGTGAAGTCTGTGTCATCTGTGAGCGTCTGCTGACCGTAGCCTCTGTCCATCATGTAGGTAGGCGTGAGGTATGGCTGCCCGGCGAAGACATCAACAACCGCTTTCGCCGCATCCGCTTGAAATTTTTGATGTTTGAATTGGAGTTTCATAACTGATGCTCCTTGGTTTTCTTTTTGATCATTTTCAGATTTATTTCTTTACATTTTTCACGGTTATCACGAAACTTTTGCTCAATTGGATTGTCTGATTCCGTTTTAGCCACAGGACGTAAATCTGTGTTGTAGTGAGAAAACATTGTCCGAATCGCTGCATTTGCAAAAGCCGCTAAAAAACGAGACTCGATCGCGGGTACAGGGTTTCCCTCAAATGCGTAACGCCAGTCAACGAAGGCGTTTGAGAGCAAAATAAGCTCATTGAGTCCTCTTTCAAAATTTGCATACTCTGGGGCCTTTTCAGTTAAGAATGTCCACAATTCCTGTTGAAACGATTTCGGAAGCATCTGAAAAAGAATTAGCAGATTGTGCTCTTTTCCATATTCAATTTTATTTTTAGCTAAAATTGCCTTGAGCGTTAATTCGGTTGAAAACGCTCCGTTTACAATTAAAGGGGCAAAAAGCAAAAGCAGTGCATCTGAATCATCCCTGCTTAGTTGATCAAGTGCTATATATGCGTTATAAAATGACTTTGCTTGATAGACTAATAAGTCGGCGTTCATCAGATCACCCTCACGCGCTTGGAAATGTCGCCTGCGTCCTCCGGCATATAGAGCTTGAAAATCTCGAACACGTTGATCTTCTCCGGGCTGGATGCAAAACCGGAATCGCGGAAGACGGCACGGAGCGGCTTGCGCTGTGCAATCTCTTTGACCACGCTTTCGGGAATATTCGCGTCAAAGCAAGCGATGAGGTCGCCGTCATTGTAGGTGTGTACAGTGCAGCCGTCGATTTGCTCGGACTTGTACGGCAGGGACAGCGTCAGACCCCAGTCGATCAGGCAGCCGAACAGCAGGTCAAGATCGGTGCGGTCATCTTTGATATTGGATTCAAGAGCCGCAAGCATATCCTGTTCATAATCATCCGGCGCATAGTAGACGTCTTTCATGTTGGTATCGTCCAGTTTGAGAACGCGGAAACCGACGTCGAGGTCTTGCGTGGTCATGGGGCTTTCAGACTTAATCTTTTCCCCGGCGCGGCGGATGCGCTCTTTGCCGATTTCACAGATGTTATGAGGAACGCCAATGGTGTCCAACAAATTCACTGCATTTTGAGCAACCTTCTTGGCTTTTTCAGAGGCTTCTTTTTGAGGATCAATCGTTTCGGGAAGTTGAACAAGAATGAATTTACGATGCTTGTTCTGCTCAGCGTCCGCTAAGAACATCGCGTGTGCCATTGTAGCCGAACCGGAAAAGAAGTCCAAAATAATGTCTCCATCATCAGTTCCACAGAACTGGATAATTCGCTGAATAATCTCTTCGTCTTTTGGATTTTCAAATACTTTGTCCCCCATAAGTGTTGCCAGACGTTTAGAAGCAGCACGTCCATCTTTGTAGAAGACACTATAAGGAACGCTGTATTCTCTATCTTTCAGATAAGATTTTAAGGTTGGAACACCATTTTCATCTTTTCCAAATTCAACCCGCCCTTGTGCAATCCATTCTTTCATGGTTGCTTCATTTGTCAACCATCCACGCGAGGGAATTTTAACTGGTTTTTGCGTAACAGGATGCAAGACCTGATATTTGGGTCCACCGCCTCCGGGCCAAGAAATATTATCTGCAAAAAAGATTCCATTCTTATCAACACGACAGTAATGAGAATGATCTTTTGCTGGGTGCCCGTCTGGCAGAGATTTATACCAACCTTTTAACTCCTTTTCTATCGAAGTGCAGTCCTCGCCATATATTTTTTTCAAATGTTCATATTCAGCATAAATATGAGAGAGTCCCTGTTTCTTTTCTCGCCATAGGATTTTGTGTTCTTTCACCCATAGTGCATCTTTGAAGTAACAGAGGATATACTCGTGGGAAACGGAAATGTACTTTGAGTCATTCTTCCTGCCGGCAGACCAAATAAGCTCTGCGATAAAATTGCTCGCACCGAACACTTCATCACAAATCGTCTTGAGTGTGTTCACTTCATTTTCGTCAATGCTGATGAAAATAACACCGTCAGAAGTAAGTAGATTTCTTGAAAGTAGCAAGCGGGAGTAGATCATCGAACACCAATCTGAATGGAACCTGCCGTTGGTATCTGTGTTCTTAAACATTCTGTTCCCTGCATCATCCGTCGCTCCGCTTTCCTCGGAGTATTCATCAGAAGACATGGCAAAATCATCGCGGTAAAGAAAGTCGTTGCCAGTATTGTACGGCGGGTCAATGTAGATCATCTTGACTTTGCCAAGATAGCTTTCCTGCAAGAGCTTGAGGACTTCCAGATTATCGCCCTCGATGTAGAGGTTTTCGGTGGTGCCCCAGTTTTTGCTTTCCGCCACACAGGGGCGAAGCGTCTTGCGGATCGGCTTGTTGGCTTCCACGATGGCTGCCTTCTTGCCGACCCATGTGAACTCGTATGCCTCGTCGCCGTCCACCACGTCCGGCGAAAGCATCTGTTTCAAGAGTTCAAAGTTGACCGCCCGCTTGTACACTTTTTTCTCCGGCGTGCTGTGTTCCTCGTCCAGCATCTCCGTGATGCAGTTGGGAAACAGGGCAGCAATGCGGTCTATGTTCTGCGCCGTCATATCCGGCGATTCCATGCGTAGTTTATCCATTGGTTTTATCCTCCTTCGTTGTAAGTTTGCCAAAGTGGCAAATCGGATATTTCAAAAATTCTTCTTGTGCTATGAGCGGAAGCTCGTCAAAGCACTTTTGCGCCTCTTCATCAGCGTCCATGAGCAAGTATGCTCCACATCTTGTTGCTGGTGAATAACTGTTTTCTGTGAGCTTGGCAAGTTCAATAATCTCGCTCGTAGAAAGTGTTCTGCGACGCTTAGTAATTTGGAGCTTATTGAGAAGTAGAACCTCCGGGTCAATCATGGACTCGATACTTTTCAACCAGTCACATATCCTTTCTGCCAAGTTAAGCAGCTTCTCATCGTGCTTTGCCTGCTCATCGTATGCACCTATCATATCAAGGACTAAAAAGTTAACCTTCGTGCAGTACTCAGGAGAAGGTGGTGTCTGGGATATGTCTGAGTAAACCAGTTCATAGTCCATATTAGAGATATGAACCAGCCCTTTTTTATCAAACAGCACAAATTGCGATGTTTGAATAGGCTTTTTCAAATCAACATCGTCATCTGTGAAAAGTGCAATCTGATGCAATTTGAAGAAACTATCTATGCTATACATACCGTCTGATTGCCTCTTCGCCCAAATCCAAATCACAAGATTTGCAATTTTGAATGCACCATAGAACTGATCCTGCTCCATATTAGGGAACCCTATTTTCCGGTTGTATAGCACCGCTCCTGTAAAGTTCCGTAGATTCTTCTCATCATTTTCGGACAAATCGTTTAGGAGAAGTTCTTCGGTCACACCTAAATAATCCAGCATCTTTTTTACATCCTTGCAGTATTCAAGGGTTTTCTTTCTCTCTTGCAAATCTGACAACGATGCACCATTAAGCGGGATAGTCACTCCGTTCAGTGTTAATTCTCCCTGTTCAACCAGTTCTATAAAGAAGTCCGCTTCAATAATAAAATCGGACAGAGTATCCGGTCTATCTGTGTGTACTGTAATACGGTTTTTCTCTGCTTTTAAGGCAACACTGATTCCTTTGCCAATGCGAATGATAGGATTTCCGTTCTCATACACCACTCGATAGGCGGAAAAGAAACATCGATCTTTTATCCGCACTTCTCCGTCCACAGGCTTTGATATAATCGCATTTGTGACCTTATCGATAGGGACATCCACATCCAAGCCTTTAACCTTTGCATACAGATAAAAGTCATGCGTGGACAGGAACTTGGGGATCTCATCCAAAGTTAATCCAATACCCGATGCGG
>ERZ780157.4634-NODE-4634-length-10273-cov-2.405363_pt1 | contig 10273 bp, 9 predicted proteins | sample MGYA00511169_ERZ780157 | MGnify/ENA primary metagenome ERZ780157 (study PRJEB29588, sample SAMEA1965149) | human gut metagenome | biome: human gut; feature: human-associated habitat; material: faeces | place: Denmark | collected 2008/2010 ...
GAAATATAATATATAAGTCCTCTTGAAGTTTTTTCAGGAGGACTTTTTATGTAGAAAGGAAATGAAATATTTGACATTACAACAGCTTATGTATTATGTGACAACTGCCGAATGTGGAAATATTACTGAGGCGGCAGAAAAGCTTTTTATCTCACAGCCAAGTCTCAGTAATGCAATTCACAATCTGGAAAAAGAAATGGGAATAGTTGCTTTTGTAAGATCTAATAAAGGCGTGGTGCTTACAAGAGATGGAGAAAAACTTTTATCATTCTCAAGAATGTTGCTTGAACAGGCAGATATTATGAAGGAACATTTTGGGACAGGGGAAAAGAGAACTCCGAAATTTTCGGTATCCTGCCAGCATTATTCGTTTGCGGTTAATGCTTTTGTGGACCTTATTAAAGAATATGATGCCGACCAGTACAGTTTTATTATCCGGGAAACACAGACGGGTGAGATCATTGATGACGTAGCCGGGGGCAGAAGTGAGATTGGAATTATATACCTTTCGGAAAATAATGAAGAAGTTCTTAGTAAGATGTTAAAAAAGAATGAGCTTGTATTTGAGGAATTGTTTATTGCAAATCCACATGTGTTTATCTGCAAGGAACATCCTCTTGCAAAAAAAGATATTATCAAAGTGGAAGAGTTGAAAGCATATCCGTATCTTGTTTTTGAACAGGGAGAAAAAAATTCATTTTATTATGCGGAAGAATTTTTAAGCATGCTTGATTTCCCAAAGAATATACAGGTCAGGGACAGGGCGACACTTTTCAATCTTGTAATAGGACTCAATGGTTTTACAGTTAGTTCAGGTGTAATTGACCGTAAGTTAAACAGTGAAAGCATTATTGCCAAACCACTTGATGTAAATTGTTATATGAGAATCGGAACGATAAGAAAGAAAAATATTATGTTCAGCAAATATGCTTTTTCATATATGGAAGCATTAAAAAAGCATCTGTCCATAGTTTTAAAATATGAATAACTGCATTTTTAATGTATTTTTCAAAAAATATTTATACTGATATACTATCCACAAGTTAAGAAAACGGAGGAATGAATATGAGTAATTTACAGACACCTTTCAGATACGATTTTGTAGGCAGTTTTTTAAGACCTGATAAATTAAAAGAAGCAAGAAGAAAGTTTGATAACGGAGAATCCGATTATACTGCGTTAAAAAAAGTTGAAGACGAGTGTATCGTTGAACTTGTAGCAAAAATAAAGGAGCTTGGTTACCATGTAATTACAGACGGTGAGTTCAGAAGAGCGACATGGCATCTCGACTTTATGTGGGGATTTGATGGTGTAGGACATACACCTACAGAAACAGGACTTCCTTTCCACGGAGAAGCAGCGATGGTTGATGATACATATATAGTCGGCAGAATCGGTTTATCAAAAGAGCATCCGTTTGTGGAACATTTCAGATTCGTTAAAGCATTAGAAGACGAGAATACAGTAGCAAAACAGACCATGCCTTCGCCTGCTCAGGTTCTGGCACAGTTTACAATGCCATTTAACAGATTAAATACAGAAAAAGTATACAGCGATGACAAAGAGCTTGAAGACGATATTGTGGCAGTTTACAAAAAGGTTATTGATGACCTTTATGCCGCAGGCTGCAGAAACATCCAGTTAGATGACTGTACATGGGGTATGTTTGCGGACAAAATAGGACATACACTTTACGGAACAACAAAGGAAGGACTTATCGAATTCCAGAAAGCACATAAGGATATCAATAACAGGGTTATTGCCAACGCACCAAAGGATATGATTATTAATACCCATGTCTGCCGCGGTAATTTCCATTCAACCTATGCAAGCGAGGGTGCTTACGATTCTGTTGCGGATGTTTTATTCGGTGAAGAAAATGTAAATGCATACTTCCTTGAATTTGATGATGAGAGATCAGGCGGATTTGCTCCTCTTGCAAAAGTATCCGGAGATAAAAAAGTCGTTCTCGGACTTATAACAACAAAGTCTCCTAAGTTAGAGGATAAACAGCTTATCATTGACAGAATTCATGATGCGGCCAAATACATTCCTCTCGACAGATTATATTTAAGTCCACAGTGCGGTTTTGCTTCCTGCGAAATCGGAAATAAACTTACAGAAGAAGAACAGTGGGCAAAACTTAAACTTGTAAAAGAAATTGCCACAGAAGTCTGGGGCTAGGATTAAACATAGGCTTTATGCATTCACGCATAAAGCCTTTTATAATGGATGAAAAAAAGATATTAAATTTTCTTGAAAAGCAGGGAGAATATAATTCCGGGGATTATAACCGCAGCCATAGGGAACAGCAGACTTCCCGTAAGTGCTGCAAGCTGTAAAAATGGTGCCATAATAATGACTGCACCCGTAAACATAATTATGGATGACAGACAGAGAAACAGACGAAGGCTGTTAAAAGGCATACATGATTTGGCTACGGCTGCCAGGCTTATAAAACCTACAGAAAGATACATTAAAAGATTGCATTGCAATTTATTTATGCTGAGTGCCGGACTTATAAGGAGAAATACAAGGCAGCAGGCGAATATGGCAATGCTGTCAGGCAATGCACTTGTAACCGCATTCCGTAAAAAAGTACCTTCGACTTTGCGGTCATTCTTTTCAAAGGACATAAAAAGTGCAGGAAAAGCTTCTATTACCGCATCTATCAATGTAATCTGAATCGGAATAAACGGAAAATCCCTGTTAAAGAACAGGCATAAAATACAAAGCAGTATGGAATAAATTGTTTTTATGAAAAAGACACCGGCCGATTTAGTCATGTTATTTATGACACGGCGGCCTTCTGAAATAACGTCTTTTAACACGCCAAAATCCGAATCCAGAAGAACCAACTCTGCGGTCTGTTTGGCGGCATCACTGCCGTTTCCCATTGCAATGGAGCAATCCGCTTGACGTAATGCCAGTAAATCATTGACTCCGTCGCCTGTCATGGCCACTTTATTGTTATTTTTCTGCAATGCCCTGACGATGATACGTTTTTTCTCAGGAGTAACCCTGCCAAAAATTGTGTATTTTACGGCAGCCTGTTCCAAGGATTCACCATCTAAACCGGACACATCTATATAATTATCATTATTTTTAATACTACACTGACCTGCGATGCAGGAAGCGGCAACCGGATTGTCACCGGATATGACTTTAATTTCTACATCCTGATTTTTAAAATATTTAACGGATTCCGACGCGTTTTTCCTAAGGACATCGGAAAGGACAATCTTACCGGCAAGAGTAATGCTGCGGGGTGTTATCTCATTGGTGTTACAGATACCTACATAGAGGATTCGACGGCCTTTTTTCATTAACTGCATAACATCGGAGGAAATATTGCAGGTCAGCTTTTCGGGAGCACCGAGTACGAGTGTACGTCCGTCTTTCAGCGCAACGGTTGAATATTTTCTCTCTGAAGAAAAAGGCGTTGTTGAAACAATTTCGTAAGAGGAGGTGGCTGTAAAGTAATGCTTTACTGCCTTAAAAGTGGAATTGTTATCATCGGTGTGTTTAATGTAGGTCGAAAGGAGTTTATTAAATTCGTTCTTATCAATTTCCATTGAGACCTTTTCTACTTTAAGACTTCCCTCTGTAAGTGTTCCGGTCTTATCAAGACAAAGGATGTTGCAATGGGCAAGGTTTTCAATGGAATTTAATTCCCTTACCAGAACGTGTTTCCTGGAAAGATTGATTACACCTGTGGCAAGTCCTATGCTTATTAACAACACAAGACCTTTAGGCAACATTCCGAGAAGACCGGCAGAGGTTGCCACCACGGCTTCCGAAAGGGTACTGTGACGGACTGCAAAGGACTGGATAAATAAAAGTATTCCAAGTGGCACAATTATAAAACCTGTGAGTTTTGTGACTTTGCTCATGGATGTTATCAGTTCTGATTTGGCAACATCAGTCTTTTTAACTTCATCTACCATCCTTGAAGTAAAACATGCAGAGCTTTCGCATAATGCTTTTGCGGTTGATTTACCTGAAATAATGCTGCAGCCCGCTAAAATCGTGTCGCCCGGATGATGTGTTACAGGCTCGGATTCTCCCGTAACAATGGATTCATCAACTTCCACGGAACCTGTAACAACAGTACAGTCAGTGCAGACAGAAGCACCTGAGTATAGAAGTAATATGTCACCGGTTCTGATTTTTTCAGGGGTAACCACTTCTTCAATGCCGTCTTTTAAAAGCACTGCATGGGGGCGTGACTGAAGCGACAGCTTTTCAATCTGTTTTTTTGCCTTTATTTCCTGAATTATGCCGACAACGGTATTGGTCATGACAATGGTTATGAATAACAGGTTCTTAAAAGCACCTACATAGGCAAGCATAACAGCGATTATTAAGTTTAATAAATTAAATACGGTACAGATATTGTCATTTAATATCCGGGGTATGGTTTTGGTTGCTTTATTCATGTATATAATTTTATGCAGAAGAAGTGTTTTTTAATACAATAATTATACGTTAAGAATCAGAGAAAAATTGATGGATTGTCAACCTAAATAAAAATATGGTTGACAATTAGAAAATTAACTACTATACTTCAAAAGGAATTTATAGGAGGAAACCTCATAAAGAGGAAAAAGAAAAAATGGCAAAAAAATATTTTAACACTAAATCAATCGTATTAATGGCATTGTTTGCTGCACTTTTATGTGTGTCTGCATATATCAGCATTTCATTACCTATTCCGGGAGCACCACATCTTACATTGGTAAACTTTATGGTCTTACTTATATCTTTTGTGCTTCCTGCATTTCAGCCGGCACTTGTAGTTGCAGTATGGATGCTTCTTGGAATCGTCGGCGTTCCCGTATTTATCGGAGGTGCCACAGGAATCGGATACCTTATCGGACCATGGGGCGGATATACATTATCATTTATCGTAGTTGCGATACTTGCTCCTATTGTAAGAGGCAAAAAATACAACCGAATTAAATTTACAATCCTTTCCGTAGCCGCAGCACTTTTAATAGACTTTCTTGGAATGCTCTGGCTTACATTTATTGGCGGACACTCAATCAAGTATTCATTTACATACGGTTTTGTGCCATTCCTTCCATTGGATTTAATCAAGGCTGTTGTTGTTGCACAGATTGTACCATTGTTCAGAAAAGTTATTGCTGAACAGAGCGAATAGATTTTCTACCACGGATAGCCTGTAGCATATTGGTTAAAGAATGACTATGGGTTGAACCGGCTTCAAAAGTTCAGAACTTTTAGCAGACTGTTTGAAGCCGGTATTTTTTGCACTTTTTTGTAATTGGGAATTAATTGAATTTATATTATTTAGATGGTAAAATAATCTTGGATTTTAATAAAAACTGAAGAATAGGAGGCTGAAAATGGAAAAGAATATTGTATATTATGGAAGTAATGTAGAAGTATCTGTTCCCCGCATTCTCCAGAATGGTTTTTACAAAGATTTCGGATATGGCTTTTATTGTACCGGTTATGAGAAACAGGCAAAAAGGTGGGCAATGACAAGAAAAGGTGATTCTGTTATAAATCATTATGAATATAAAGCAGATCCGAAGTTAAAGGTATTGATATTTGATGAAATGACGGATGAGTGGCTTGATTTTGTGGCAGACTGCAGACGCGGTATTGAGCATGATTATGATATATTTTGCACAGAAGCAGCATTAAAAACTCTGGCTTTTAAAGGGAGTGAGACGTTATGAAAAATAAATATTTTTCGGATGAAGACATAGAAGCGAATGATCTCTATTTTGTTTGCTATATGATAGAACGCGTAGCAAGGCGTATTAAACAGAAAAATAAGTACGTTGTAAATACAATCGGACGGGATGGATTATATCATCTGCTTAGCTGTGCAGGGGTATTACATTGTGAAAATCCATTGAAAGTTGAGGAAGACTGGATAAGTGATTATAATTTAAAAAAAGGAGATTTTGATATAACTGCAGTTGATAAAGAATTGGCGGAAATTATCCCATCGCCTTTGGACATGGGAGCGGTGTATCAACGTTTAATAAGGGATACTTTAACTTCTAAGGAAGATTTTGTAGACGGAATAGTCAGAGTATATAATCATGAAATATGTGACGTAATTGATAATTATAACTGTAGTGCATTTTATGAACCATCCTACGTAATTGCGAGAGCATACCAGAATGGAGGATTTTAGTATACCAAGAGACGTTATGAAAAATATAGCGGGATGCCTGTGATATAGTCATCCCGCTTATCTTATATTCTGCTATTAATCCACTTAAGCACATCCTCATAAACAATATTTCGGTCAATATCGTTAAGAATCTCATGTCTCATGTCAGGATAAAGCTTTAATGACACATCGGAAATTCCGATGTGTTTGTAGGTGTCATAGACTTTTTTAGGACCTTTACCGTAATTTCCCACAGGGTCACACATTCCCGCAATTACAAAAATAGGGAGTGACTTAGGAATTGATACAAGGTTCTTCGGATTGTCCACATAGTGTAATATTGAAAATAACGTTTTGAAACCATTGCTGGTAAATGGAAAACCGCAAAGAGAATCTTCGTTGTATTTTTTTAGAACATCGTCATTACGACAACCCAGTCGTTCTTTCCTGTGGGATTGGCTATTTTTTTATTATAGCCGCCGAAAGAAAGACGGTTAATCAGCCCGGACTTATTATGTCCCTTTGAAAAAATGCCGGAAATTGAGGATAAAATCTTACCAAAACCTGTAACAATGGCAGGCTTCGTTCCTGTTCCGCAGATAATTGCACCACGGATACCTTTTCCATACATGGTAAGATATTTTCTCGCAATAAATGAACCCATACTGTGACCAAGTATAAAATAAGGAAGTCCAGGATATTCGCCCTCAGTCATCTTCTTAAGGCGGTGGACATCACGGACCACAATTACATCTGCATTATCTTTTGCAAAATAACCCAATTCCTCGGATAATACGGTAAGACCATGTCCCAGATGGTCATTGCCGACTACAATAAAACCGTTGTCACACATAAAAGATGCAAATTCATCGTATCGTTCCATATGTTCCTGCATACCGTGAATAATCTGTAATATGCCCTTTACGGGAACGTTGTCATTCTGCCACTTATATGCCTGACATTTGTGTATACCGTCTCTTGACAGGTATGTAAATCTTGATTTAGTAACCATACACCCTCCAAAATTTTTTATGAACTCATTATATCATAAACATTGATTTTTTAAAACGAATATTATAAAATTAGCTGTGATTATAATTTTTATGGAGGAAAGATATGATCGAATTAAGTAAAAACGGCGTATATCTCGTTAATGGAACACAGGTTGTTGATGAGAACAACTTAGATGAACTTAAAGCATTAACAGGAAGCGTACCGGTTAAAGAAGATGCGGCGAAGAATACTATTGCTTACGGAATCCTTGAATCCCACAATGTATCGGGAAATATGGACAAGCTTCAGATAAAGTTTGATAAATTGACATCTCATGATATCACATTTGTAGGTATAATCCAGACCGCAAGAGCCAGCGGACTCGAGAAGTTCCCTATTCCTTATGTACTTACCAACTGTCATAACAGTCTTTGTGCGGTAGGCGGTACAATTAATGAGGATGACCATATGTTTGGTCTTACCTGCGCCAAGAAATACGGCGGAATTTATGTACCACCTCATCAGGCAGTTATTCACCAGTTCGCAAGGGAAATGCTTGCCGAGAGCGGTAAGATGATTCTTGGTTCTGACAGCCATACAAGATACGGAGCTCTTGGTACAATGGCAGTCGGAGAAGGCGGACCTGAACTTGTTAAACAGTTATTATGCAAGACATACGATATAGACCGTCCGGGTGTTGTGGCAATTTACCTTACGGGAGAACCTGTGAAGGGTGTTGGTCCGCAGGACGTTGCAATTGCCATTATCGGAGCAGTATTTGCTAACGGTTATGTTAAGAATAAAGTAATGGAATTTGTAGGTCCCGGCGTATCTAACCTCAGTGCCGATTTCAGAATCGGTGTGGATGTTATGACAACAGAGACAACCTGTCTTTCATCAATCTGGAGAACAGATGATAAGATTAAAGACTTTTATGATATACATGGAAGAAGCGAAGCATACAAAGAACTTAATCCGGGTGCCGTTACTTATTATGACGGAGCAGTATTTGTTGAACTTGACAAGATTAAGCCAATGATTGCAATGCCATTCCATCCAAGTAACGCTTACACAATAGAAGAACTTAATGCCAACCTTGAAGATATTCTTCATGACTGTGAGCAGAAAGCGAAGATAAGTTTTGGAGATAAGGTACAGTTCAATCTTACCAATAAGATTAAAAACGGCAGACTTTATGTTGACCAGGGTATTATCGCAGGCTGTGCCGGCGGCGGATACGAAAATATCTGTGATGCGGCAGACATATTAAGAGGCAAATCAATCGGTGCCGATGAATTTACGCTCAGCGTATATCCTGCAAGTACACCTATTTATGTTGAACTTGCAAGAAACGGCAGACTTGCAGACCTTATGGCGACAGGTGCGATTGTTAAGACAGCATTCTGCGGACCTTGTTTCGGTGCCGGAGATACACCTGCCAACAACGCGTTTTCTATCAGACATTCAACAAGAAACTTCCCTAACAGAGAAGGCTCTAAGATACAGAACGGTCAGGTTGCTTCGGTTGCTCTTATGGATGCACGTTCAATCGCCGCAACAGCGGCTAACAAGGGATTCCTTACGGCTGCAACAGATATGGATGTGGAATACACAGGACCTACATATCATTTTGATAAGACAATATATGAAAACAGAGTTTTTGACAGTAAGGGAGTTGCAGACCCTGAACAGGAAATACAGTTTGGTCCTAATATCAAGGACTGGCCACAGATGGTAGAACTTCCTGAAAACCTTATAATCAAGGTTGTATCGGAGATTCATGACCCTGTAACAACAACGGATGAACTTATTCCTTCAGGAGAGACTTCTTCATTCAGATCTAACCCACTTGGACTTGCGGAGTTTACGCTTTCAAGAAAAGATCCTGAATATGTCGGAAAAGCTAAAGAAATACAGAAGGCAGAAAAAGCAAGAGAAGCAGGACAGTGTATGGGTGAAGCTGTACCTGAACTCAGGGAAATTATGCATAAGATTAAGGAAAGCTACGATGTATGTAAGGATAATACAGGTGTAGGAAGTACAATTTTTGCGGTTAAACCAGGTGACGGTTCGGCAAGAGAACAGGCAGCATCATGCCAGAAGGTACTTGGCGGATGGGCCAACATTGCTAATGAATATGCCACAAAGAGATACAGAAGTAACCTTATTAACTGGGGTATGCTTCCATTCATAATTGATAAAGGTGAATTGCCATTTGCTAACGGAGACTATATTTTCATTCCGGGAATCGCCAAGGCTGTTAAGGATAAAGCCTCAGTGATGAAAGCTTATGTAGTCAACAAAGGAATGAAAGAATTTGAGCTTAAGATGGATCCGTTGACAGATGATGAGCGACAGATAATACTTGATGGTTGTTTAATCAATTATTATAAATCACACTAATCATTCAATAGGAGGAAAAGGACAGAATGAATTACACAATTGAAGGCGGTACATTGCCAACACTTATTTTGAACCTCGAAGCAGGCGAAACAATTATGACAGAAGGAGGAGCAATGTCGTGGATGTCTCCTAATATGCTGATGGAGACAACTACCAATGGTGGTTTTGGTAAGATGATGGGAAGAATGTTCAGCGGTGAAAAATTATTTATGAACCGTTATACAGCACAGGGTGGTCCGGGAATGATTGCCATGGCATCAAGTTTACCGGGAAGCATCAAACCATTTGAGATTGTTCCGGGCAGAGAGCTTATCTGTCAGAAATCATCATTTCTTTCATGCACACCGGGCATTGAACTTTCAGTAGCTTTCCAGAAAAGGCTTGGAGCAGGTTTCTTTGGCGGCGAAGGATTTATTATGCAGAAATTATCAGGTCAGGGACTTGCATTTATTGAAATTGACGGATATTGCAAAGAATATGAATTGGCACCCGGTCAGCAGATTATTCTTGATACCGGTTATCTTGCGGCAATGGAAGCAACATGCAAAATGGATATTAAGTCAACAGGCGGCGTTAAGAATGCTTTATTTGGTGGAGAAGGTTTCTTTAACACGATTGTAACAGGTCCTGGTAAAGTATACGTTCAGTCAATGCCAATGAGCAAAATGTTTGGCGCGTTAGGATCAACTAACAAATAATAAACGATATACGGATGGTTTTTAC
>ERZ780157.4638-NODE-4638-length-10261-cov-3.439153_pt1 | contig 10261 bp, 8 predicted proteins | sample MGYA00511169_ERZ780157 | MGnify/ENA primary metagenome ERZ780157 (study PRJEB29588, sample SAMEA1965149) | human gut metagenome | biome: human gut; feature: human-associated habitat; material: faeces | place: Denmark | collected 2008/2010 ...
ACCGTGATGTTCGTGCAGCATTCTTTCGAATGCACTGATTACAGGCCGTACCACCGTACAGAAAATATCATCCTTACTTTTGAAGTAGTTATAGATATTGCTCAACCCTACCTGTGCTTCTTGCGCAATTTCACGCATGGAAGCCTTCGGAAAGCCGTTTTCGAGGAATACCTTTTCGGCAGCTTTCAAAATTTCTTTTTGTATGTCATCTTTAGAGTATTGCATAAGTTTTATTTCTCGACTGCAAAGTAGGGGAGAATCCGCGTTTTCTGAAATACCCATTAATGATGGTTTTTTGTTAGATTTTTATAAAAATCACAATTATTGGGTATTGCCAAGGTCGCTGAAAGCATGCAACTTTGCGCGTATAATCTAACTATAAACTACTATATGGTGAAACTAACGAATCATAAAAAGACAATTGACAGACCTTTAGGTTGTAAGAGATGGGGAATAATAGCTATTATTATTATTATTTTTGCAGGTAGCTTATCTTTTTTACTGTACTCTTACTTTTCGCATGATGCTGATAATCCTCAGTGTAACTGTTTGCTATGTATGCTTAATCATGTTCCTGAAGAGGGAGAGTACATTTATAACCGCTATTTGATATTTATTAGTTTTATCTGGATTGCTGTGATCTTTGCGGCTATCTTTTTAGTGAATTACTGCTTTGTAAAAAAGAACAAAAAGAAATAGTGTTCGTTTAAGTACCTACTTATTATTATTTTTAATAACACAATACTCATATTTGGGTATTGCCCGCCTTTTTAACTCCCTCTACTTTTGCGCCAACAAAATTTAAGATAAAAGATGAAAAAATTAACTTGCTTATTCGCCTTAGGTTTCTTGCTTTTTAACAATACTTTACGGGCTAATGAACCCGAAAAAGTAACCTCAACAGAAGAGGTATCTGAAACTGCGGCAAAGAAAGAGAGAATAAAACAGGTAACAAAAGATGACGACTACGAAAAGTTCCGTTTCGGTGGATACGGAGAGATGGTAGCAAAGTTTATGAATTACGGAACGAATCGTTTCTATGGTGGGGTCGATAACAGTGATCACCGCAATACCATTGCGATTCCTCGTTTTGTGTTGGCTTTTGACTACAAGTTTAATTCCAAGTGGATACTGGGTGCTGAGATAGAGTTTGAAGCAGGAGGTGTAGGTCTTGAAACTGAACTTGAGAATTCAGAAAACGGTGAGTATGAGACAGAAATGGAAAAGGGTGGAGAAGTCGCTCTTGAGCAGTTTCACATTACCCGTCTGATACATTCGGCTTTCAATATTCGTGCCGGTCATTTGATTGTACCTATGGGATTGACCAATGCACACCATGAGCCTATCAACTTCTTTGGAACATCTCGTCCTGAGGGTGAAACCACAATTATTCCTTCTACCTGGCATGAGACAGGATTGGAATTCTTCGGTTCTTTTGGTAAAGGATATGCGCGTTTTGATTATCAGGCAATGATTGTTGCCGGCTTGAATGCTGATGGTTTTGGTCGCGATAACTGGGTTGCCGGTGGTAAGCAGGGACTCTTTGAACAAGATAACTTTACTTCACCTGCTTATGTAGCACGTCTGGACTATAAAGGGGTATCGGGGTTGCGTGCAGGTGTTGCTTTTTACTATTGTAATGACGTGACGGCCAATGCTGATAAGAATTATAAGTATAGCAGTGTAGGCCGCTCATCAGTGAAAATTTACTCTGCCGATGCACAGTATAAAAATAAATATGTTACCGCTCGTGGTAATATCATTTATGGTGATTTAGAGAATTCTTCCAAGATCAGCAAGGTTACTCTTTCCAATAACTCCAATTATTATCACGGTGCTATGCGTAATGTAGCTAAGAATGCCCTGTGCTATGGCTTGGAGGCTGGTCTTAACCTGAGTGCTTTCTTCTCGCAGAAGAAATGTCCGGTTATTTATCCTTATGCCCGTTATGAATACTACAACCCGCAGGAAGAGGCAGAAGGTTCTGCTACAATGGAGAAGCGCTGTCAGGTAAGCAAATGGACGGCAGGAGTTAACTGGTTTGCATTGCCGAATCTGGTTGTAAAGGCCGATTATACTACCCGTCATATTGGTACGAACAAGGTATTTGGATCGACTAAATATAACAATGAAAATGAATTTGCTATCGGTATAGCTTATGTCGGTTGGTTTACCAAGAGATAGTTCAAATAGGTATTTATAATTAATTTAATGTTTAAGTAATATGAAAAAGTTTTTTTATTTGTCGGCTCTTTCATTGGGCATGATGTGTTCCATTACGGCTTGTAGTGATGATGACACTACGACTATAGACGCTAAAAATCTTGACTATACGGCGGAGAATGCAAGTAGTTGGGGAAATTACATGCGAGTAGTTGCACAATTGTTGGTGAATGATGCTACTGCTCTTTATGATGACTGGGCGGTTAAATACAACGAAGGTGGAAGTTATGCAGATTTCTTTAAGAATCAAGATGCTTTGACGAGTGTTGAGCAGTTGATTGACGGCTGTGTAGACATTGCCAATGAAGTAGGTACTGCCAAAATTGGTGACCCTTACGATCTTTTCATACATAATAATGAAGAAAAGGCTTTGTATGCTGTAGAGTCATGGTATAGCTGGCATTCTCGTGAAGACTATCGTAACAATATCTATTCTATTCGCAATGCTTATTACGGAACACGTACAGGGGCTATTAGCGAGTTATCTCTCTCAAAAGCAGTAGCCGCGGTAAATGCTAATCTTGATACTGAAGTAAAAAAAGCGATTGATGACGCAGCAGCAGCAATTTGGGCTATCCCGAGTCCTTTCCGCAACAATATCAATAGTCCGGAAGCAGTAAGTGCTATGGAAGCTTGTGCCACTTTAGAGGGAGTACTCAAGGGTAGTTTGAAGAGTTGTATCGAAGGTATTGATAAAACAGTGTTGGCTGAAGTCGTAAAAAATTATGTGGATGTAGTTGTATTACCTACTTACTCTGATTTGAAAGCGGGAAATCAAGCTCTTTTCGATGCTGTTGAGACATTCCGTACTTCTCCCAGCAATGCTAACTTCAAGGCTTGCGCCACAGCATGGCTTGCTGCTCGTACACCGTGGGAAACCAGTGAGGCATTCCTTTTTGGTCCGGTTGCCGACAAAGGTCTTGACCCCAATATGGATAGCTGGCCACTCGATCAGGATGGCATCGTACAGATTTTGACTTCCGGTAACTATTCAGACTTAAACTGGGATGGTGACTATGATGAAGAAGATGATAAAATTGCCGGTGCACAAGCTTTGCGTGGTTACCACACTTTGGAATATTTGATCTTCAAAGATGGCGAAGCCCGTACCATTCAGTAAGATTTTTACTTGTTAGAAATAAGATTTTGCGGAAACAGCGGGATAATGAATATTCTGTTGTTTCCGCAACATCTGCGTTAAAAAGATAAATGTTAGTTACGTATTTTGCAATAATAATTCAATAACGAATGAATGACTTATTAAAATACTCATTTCCAATCTGTTTTTCGCTTCTGGCATTGTTTGCCTGCGAGGATGATGGAATTGATGTGGATAATATAGAAGTACCTGCCGGCTTTGCCCTCTCTGCCGGTACTGCTACCAACTTCCTGACTTCCTCTTATGCTTATGACAGGTCGGCTGACTGGATAACAGGGGCATACGATAAACGTTTCACCCGTGGTGACAAATTGTATGATGATATCCGCACCAGTAGTAATGGAATAGGTGGAGGACTGGGACCGGTTTATGCCGGTTATTCTTGTGGTAGCTGTCACCGAAATGCCGGACGTACGCAACCTACTTTGTGGAGCGAAGGTGGTTCCGGTAGCTCCGGCTTTTCGTCTATGTTGGTTTATATTAGTCGTAAGAATGGGGCTTTCTTTCAGGATTATGGACGTGTGCTTCATGATCAGGCTATTTATGGTGTGAAGCCCGAGGGAAAACTGAAAGTGGAATATACCTATGAGACTTTCCAGTTCCCTGATGGTGAGACGTATGAACTTTGCAAACCCAATTATTCTATTTATGAATGGTATGCGGACAGCATCAAACCCGAAGACCTGTTCTGTACGGTGCGTATTCCTCTGCGCCACGTAGGTATGGGACAAATGATGGCGCTCGATCCCACTGAAATTGAAGCTTTGGCTGCTAAAAGCAATTATCCGGAATATGGTATCAGTGGCCGTTGCAACTACATCTCCGAGAGAGGAGTGAGAAGTTTAGGCTTGTCCGGTAATAAAGCACAGCATGCCGACCTGACAGTGGAACTTGGTTTCTCCAGCGATATGGGAGTTACGAACAGCCGCTATCCCGAAGAAATCTGTGAAGGACAGGCACAAGTAAATCAAGGCAGTATGATGGGACTTTCTTATGCCCAGTTGGATGTATCTACGGAAGAAATGGAGAATGTAGATCTCTACATGCAGAGCCTTAGTGTTCCGGCACGTCGCAATGTGAATAATGAACAAGTGATCAAGGGTGAGCAGAATTTTTATAAGGCGAAGTGCCATCTCTGCCATGTAACCACCTTGCACACAAAACCACGTGGTTCTATACTGCTGAACGGAACCCGCCTTCCTTGGCTGGGTAGTCAGACAATTCATCCATATTCGGACTTCCTGCTTCATGACATGGGCTCTGAAATTATGGGCGTAGGACTGAATGACAACTATGTAAGCGGTTTGGCCCGTGGCAACGAATGGCGTACGACTCCGCTTTGGGGTATCGGATTGCAGGAAACTGTGAATGGTCATACTTACTTCTTGCATGATGGGCGCGCCCGCAACTATATTGAGGCTATCATGTGGCACGGTGGTGAAGGTGAAGCATCGAAGAATCTCTTCAAAAAGATGAGTAAAGAAGATCGTAATGCTTTGGTCGCATTTCTGAAATCATTATAAAACAAATAACGAACAATAAAACCAATAAGTATTATACAAGCAATTATGAAGAAATTAATTTTAATGGTTGTAATGGCTGCCCTTTCGTTGGCTGCTATGGCACAGCATGAAGAAGATACAGAAAACGGTGTAGTGTCACTTGCCGGAAGAGAGGGATTTACGATAGAAACCAAGAAGGGAGACTTTGTATTCAAGCCCTATCTGTTGGTACAGACTTGTGCAAATTTCAATTGGTATGATGATGAAGGCCTGGATAAGGCATACAATCAGGATAATGTAGCTAATTCCGGTTTCTCAATTCCCTATGCTGTATTGGGCTTCACTGGTAAAGCTTTTGGTAAAGTAGCCTTTAATCTTTCTATCAATGCGGCTGCCAGTGGGGGAGCATTGCTTCAACAAGCATGGTTCGATGTACAACTTAAAAAACAGTTTGCCGTGCGTGTCGGTAAATTCAAAACACCTTTCTCACATGCTTATCTGACGACGTTGGGCGAAACATTGTTGCCGCAGTTGCCAGTATCATTGACTTCCGCCATCATTCTGCCTTATTCCTTGAATGCGGTAACGCCTAACATCGGTACCGGTTTTGACCTCGGTGTTGAAATTCACGGATTGGTAGCTGATAAATTTGGCTATGAAGTAGGTTTATTCAATGGCACCGGTTCTTCTGTAAATACAGCTACAAAAACTTTGAGTGATGATTGGCATATCCCTTCTTTACTGTATGCGGGACGCTTTACTTATATGCCTAAAGGTGTGATGCCGTCCACCCAAGGTAATCCTAACCGTTTGAATGAAGATAAGATCATGTTCGGTGTATCGGCTTCAATCAATGTGGAAAGTGAGAATGAAAGTACCAATGATACCCGTGTTGGAGTGGAATTTGCCATGTTAAAGAACAAACTATATCTGGGTGCTGAAGCATATTATATGAATGTAGGTTTCACGGATCGCCAGAAGATCAATGAAAGCTACAATTATTTGGGTGGTTATGTACAGGGCGGCTACTTTGTAGCTCCCCGTTTGCAGGCTGCCTTGCGTTATGACTTCTTTAACCGTAACGGTACCAGCGATGACGGATTTCTGAATATGCCGGCTGTGGGGGTGAATTATTTCTTTAAGGGTTGTAACCTGAAACTCCAGGCTATGTACCAGTATATTGCCCGTACAGGTCACGATACACAGCTCGACCGCGATAATGATAATTTAGGTCTGGCCACTCATTCTGCAACAGTAATGCTGCAATATACTTTCTAAAAAAACAAAGAGAGTAGTTATGAAGAAATGTATATTATTCTTTGCTGCTATCTGGATGACACTCTGCTTCTGTTCATGTGATGATGGAAGAATCTATGAGAAGGAGATAGAGGTGCAGCGTGGTGGCCGAGTCCTAAAGTTGACAGGTCGTTTCAGTGGTATCAGCAATTGGACGGATGATTATAGTGTCGTTGTGGCAGGCTTCAATGATAAAAGTGAATACGCTGTTATAACGAAATCACTGCCAGTCAATGTAACCGACGGAACAGATATCGTTATGACACTGGGAGGTATCAGTGATGAAGTGAAATCACTCAAATTGTGTGTTATCAGTCGTCTGCGCGAATGTATTGTCGAATTTAAGACGATGGAAGATGAAGAACTCGCAGCTATTACAGATACTATATTAATGGATGTGGGAACACTGGACGTGGGTATGTTCAGTTCCATCCAGTCACAGGTTTTCGATAAAAGATGTGTAGCGTGCCATGGGCAGACCGGTTCTGCATCGGGTAATTTATTTCTGACGGAGGGTAAGAGCTATCATGCGTTGGTCAACCAGCCGGCGCATAAGAATAGTGATATACTATTGGTGAAGCCCGGCAGTGCAGAAGAGAGTTTTCTACATCTGGTCTTGAACAGGGCTGGTGATACGAGTATGAACCATACCGATATGCTGTCAGAAGATGAGCAACCCTTATTGAAACTGATAGATAATTGGATAAACGAAGGTATTTTTTTGAATAACGAGTAAACGATATTGGAAATGAACAACAAAAAACAACCAACCAATCAATCAGAGAATACATTAACCGAGATTTTTAAATATGAAGTAAAAGAAGGCGTTTCAGAGTTTCATGTAATGATTCACTCTACCCGGCCGGAAGACACTTATGAAGAACAATTAAATGCAGTAGCCAATGCCTACAATGATTTGCTTGCAGGTGAATTGAAAGGTGCCATGGCTGTGTTTAAACGTTATTTTCTGAGTGATACCGCCAATCAGGCTGACCTCCTGCTGGCTATCACTACCGAAAGTTCCGACTGTGCTCTTTCCGTGGTAGAGCAACCCCCTTTGGATGGGACGAAAATAGCTTTGTGGGCTTATTTACAGACCAATGTGCAGACACAAGTGCTGCACAACGGATTGTTTGAAGTAAAGCACAATGCGTACCGCCACCTGTGGGGAGGCAGTGTTTTCAATCGTGCCGCAAATTCTGAGTACCAGACCCGTTTGTTGCTGAATGACTACGCGATGCAACTTATGGAACAAGGATGTAAATTGGCGGATAACTGTATCCGTACCTGGTTCTTCGTACAGAATGTGGATGTGAATTATGCCGGTGTGGTAAAGGCGCGTAATGAGGTTTTCGTCACTCAGAACCTGACGGAAAAAACACACTATATTGCCAGTACAGGTATCGGCGGACGTCATGCTGATCCTAAAGTATTGGTGCAAATGGATACCTATGCTGTGGCAGGCTTAAAGCCGGAACAGATACACTTCCTTTATGCTCCTACGCATCTGAATCCTACTTATGAGTATGGTGTCAGCTTTGAACGCGGAACGTATGTCGATTACGGTGACCGGCGTCAAGTGTTTATTTCAGGTACGGCAAGTATCAACAATAAAGGGGAAGTAGTATACCCCGGCGACATCCGTAGGCAGACGGAACGGATGTGGGAAAATGTAGAAGCCTTGCTGAAAGAGGCGGAGTGCACGTTTGATGATTTGGGGCATATGATTGTTTACTTGCGTGACATTGCAGACTATGCAGTTGTGAAGAGTATGTATGACAAGTGTTTCCCAGATACTCCTAAAGTATTTGTACATGCGCCTGTATGCCGTCCCGGATGGTTGATCGAAATGGAATGTATGGGAGTTAAGGCTTTGAAGAATAAGGAATATGCACCTTTTTAATCTGAAGAAAAGTCTCGTCTCCTTATATATCTGTCTGGTGGCTTTACTTGCTGTGGTGACCTTTGTGGAGCATGTACGCGGAACAGAGTTTGTAGAAAAGTATGTTTATCATACAGTTTGGTTTTGTTGTTTGTGGGGAGTACTTGCTGCATTGGCAGTTGTCGTGTTGGTTAAGCGGCAGTTGTGGCGGCATCTCCCGGCATTGTTGTTGCATGGCTCCTTCCTTTTTATCTTGGTGGGAGCCATGATTACATTTTCATGCAGCAAGAAAGGATATATGCATCTCACAGTAGGCACTGAGGTGGGAACTTTCATAGACCAAGACAGTAAGCGGGTGATCGAATTACCATTCACATTGTGTCTGGACAGTTTCCGGGTGGAGTATTATCCGGGGACGGATGCTCCGGCAGATTACGTTAGCTATATTCGGGATGCGGAACCTGTTTCCATGAATCGTATCCTCTCTCGTCAGGGGTATCGCTTTTACCAGTCTTCTTTTGATGATGATAAGGAGGGGAGTTGGTTGTCAGTGAATTATGATCCGTGGGGAATAGGGGTTACGTATGCAGGATATATTTTGCTGGGTATCTCCATGTTGTGGATGCTTGTCGGTCGCAGTGGGGAATTCCGTAGATTGCTCAGGCATCCGTTGCTTCGAAAAGGGGGAATGTTTGTGTGGTTGCTCATGGCTGTGGTAACGGTGGTGCAAGCAGAAAACAGAAGCCTTCCGGCACTTGCACTCAGGCAGGCGGATAGTCTGGCATTCAAACAAGTGATTTATCATGATCGCGTAGTACCTTTTAATACTCTTGCACGAGACTTTGTATTGAAACTGACCGGAAAACCTTCTTATGGTGGTATGACACCCGAACAGGTTGTCGGAGGTTGGCTACTTCGTCCGGAGGTTTGGCAGAATGAACCGATGATTTATATAAAGAGTGCGGAACTTCGTCATTTACTCCGGTTATCGTCTTCTTATGCCCGTCTTACTGATTTGTTTGATGGACAAAACTATCGATTGCAGGAATTTTGGAAGGGTGGACAAAAGCCACATATGAAAATGACTTCGTTGGAAAAGGCTATCATGGAAACGGACGAAAAGGTAGGATTGATACTGATGCTACGGAGTGGAACACTTATCCGTCCTTTACCGGAAGATGGGAGTATAAAACCACTGTCTGACGTAAAGGTGCAGGCTGAAATATTGTACAATCGTATTCCATTCAGCAAACTGTTGTTCATGTTCAATCTGACTGTAGGGATGCTGGCATTTTTCTATTTACTTTATTGCAGCATGCATCGTTCGGCAGGTAAGGCATGGAGCGTTTTTACAGTTGCACTTTATGCAGCATTCCTTTTTCAACTCTTTGGCTACTGTTTGCGGTGGTATATTGGCGGACGTATTCCGTTGAGTAATGGATATGAAACCATGCAGTTTATGGCACTGTGTACACTTCTGCTTGCATGCATATTCCGGCGTCGCTTCTCTTTTACATTGCCTTTTGGACTGCTTATTTCGGGTTTTGCTTTGTTGGTAGCTTATCTTGGGCAGAACAATCCTCAGATCACTCCTCTGATGCCTGTGTTGCTGTCTCCCTGGTTAAGTATTCATGTTTCTCTGATTATGGTATCTTATACATTGTTTGCCTTTATGATGCTAAATGGATTACTGGCATTCTGCATAGGAGGTTGGCGAAAAAAGGCAATCGATTCGGAGATTCAGGAACAGCGTAAGGTCCGTGTGGAGCAATTGATGCTTTTCAGTCGGTTGATGCTTTATCCGGCAGTATTTTGTCTGGGGGCGGGGATTTTTATTGGTGCTGTGTGGGCGAATGTTTCATGGGGGCGCTATTGGGCCTGGGACCCGAAAGAAGTCTGGGCTTTGATCACCTTTTTAATCTATGGTGCGGCATTCCACGGACCATCGCTTGCCGTCTTCCGGCAACCCCGGTTCTTCCATGCTTATATGGTGTTGGCTTTCCTTACGGTGCTGATGACTTACTTCGGAGTAAATTATCTGCTGGGCGGTATGCATAGCTATGCCTGATTATCTTTCTATTTTCGGATGATATAATAAAAATGCCTACGGAATCCGCAGGCATTTTTTACAAAAACAACTAACTAAACACATGCAAAGTTAATCAAGCGCACCGGACTTTTCTTTCACAGTACCGTTCG
>ERZ780157.4640-NODE-4640-length-10253-cov-3.108943_pt1 | contig 10253 bp, 10 predicted proteins | sample MGYA00511169_ERZ780157 | MGnify/ENA primary metagenome ERZ780157 (study PRJEB29588, sample SAMEA1965149) | human gut metagenome | biome: human gut; feature: human-associated habitat; material: faeces | place: Denmark | collected 2008/2010 ...
TGATGATGTAATTCCTCCAAACACAGAATCAAGTGCTGCAATTATAGCAATTGCTAAATAACCTGAATATGTATATGGAATAATAGGGCTATTTAATCCAATTAACGCTCCTACTATACAACCTATTAAAATTGCTACAAATATCATTCTTTATCCTCCTCCACTTTCATATACTTGTATGTCATTTCCGCATTATATTTCGGAATTTGAATTTTCTTACTAGTCTCCATACTAACTTGTTTGTCTGAATCAGCTGCATTTTTGTATAAATCTACATATCCACTATCTTTCAAATTTAATATACTTGATAAATATGTTTGATTACCTATTGCCTTTACAACATATGGTGCTTGAAGTCTTTTTCCGTCAACAGAAATATATGTATAATCTGCCAAATCAACTATTTCAGTACTACTAATAATTCTTATATCATTTATAGAAATTGCCTCTGCTCCTGCATATCTTAATTCATTAACTAAATATATCAAATCCCAAGCAGAAATGTTTTCTTCTTTTCCATCATTTAAATCCCTCGTATATTAGATGTATTGGCAATTGCTCTATCATTTATGATAACCACAATGATTATAGTTTCACGGAAAAGAAAAGTCAATAGAATGGATTCCGGATAGAATAAATTAAAAAAATATTGATTTTTTGAAAAAATTGAAGACAATAGAAAAAGATACTCGTTATATATTATGAGAACGTTCTTAAGAGACAAGGAGGTGGATAAAAATGTGTCAGGAACCATTTACGCAGATGGTTCATAAATACCAGAATCTGGTATTTTCTATTTGCGTTAAGATGACCGGAGATTACTTTGCAGCAGAAGATTTGACGCAGGAAACATTTTTATCTGCCTACCGGCACAAAGAAGAGTTCGACGGTAAGAATGAGAAAGCCTGGCTTTGCAGGATTGCTTCCAATAAATGTATCGATTACAGCAGACAGGCGGCAAGGCGGATGGTGCCCACCGAAGACGAAGTCTTAGGAAGCCATCCGGCGAGAGCGGGAGGACCGGAAGAGCAGTGCATCGAAGAGGTGGTCCGGGAAGAACTGCAGGAAAAATGCGGACAGTTGAAACCACCTTATGATGAAATCGCAAAGCTGTACTTCTGTGAAGAACGTCCTGCCAGTGAGATAGCAGAGTTAAAGCAGAAAAATTTGAAAACCGTGCAGACACAGATATACCGGGCGCGGGCAATGCTTAGAAAACTATATGGAAAGGAGCGGAGCTGATATGAGAAAAGAAGATACACCAGAGTATTTAAGTGACGAAGAGTTAGAGGCACTGATCCGGGAAACAGAAGAAGGACCGATGATAAAAGCGCCGGAATATTTAGAAGAAAATATTCTACATAAAATTGAACAGCAGCAGAAGGTTACCGTATACAAAGAAAAAGTGTCAGCGAAGCGGAAACTCCTGATTTATAGCATGAAAGTAATGGCAGCGGCGGCAGCGGCAATCGCATTTCTGATTGTAGTTCCTACGGTGGAGCAGCAGAGCAGACCGGACATGGAAACTTATGTGGCAGAAGCAAAAGAGCAGGTCAATAAGGACTTACAGGAACAGAAAGAGAAAACGAAAAAGCGTAGTGAAGAACAGAATTTCTTGCAGAGTGTAAATGATGCGTCCAGTGCATTTTGCAATTTTATTACTGAGACGACAAATGGATGGTTTTTAAAGGAGGAAAGATAACATGACGAAAAAGAGAAATGGATTTTTAAGATTTTGCTGTTCCTTTTTACCGGGAGCAGGGGAAATGTATATGGGATTTATGAAAATGGGCTTAAGCCTGATGTCGATGTTCTTCGGCATTATTGTGGCAGCATCCATTTTTGAACTTGGACCGCTGGCAGTGCTTGCAGTCATTGCATGGTTTTACAGCTTCTTCCATGTACACAATTTAGCAGGTTTATCCGATGAAGAATTCTATGCCGTGGAGGATGATTATTTATTCCATTTAAGTGGAGAAGGCGGGAAAGATAAATCCTTTGTAAAGCGTTATCGTACCATTATTGCGGTCGTGCTGATACTGCTTGGTATTATGTTGATCTGGAACAGTTTCTACTGGATGATTGCAAATTTAATTCCGGATGAAACGGTCTGGGTACTTCAGGAAATCAGTTACCGGCTTCCAAGACTGCTGGCAGGAATTGCAATTATAGCAGCAGGAATTTATCTGGTTCATGGTAAGGAAAAATCCCTTGAGGAAGAAGAGAAAAAGGAGGCATAAGGAAAATGGATGAGAATGTGAAAGAAGTACGCACCCACAGAGTGGGCAGCATTACCTTAGGCAGTGCACTGGTTTTATTTGGAATCCTGTTTCTGGTGCATCTGTTTGTGCCGGTATTGACCTATGAAATCATTTTCCATATCTGGCCATGTATCTTTATCTTACTTGGAATAGAAATTCTTCTTGCCAACCGGAAGAAGAATGTGGAATTTGTCTATGATGGTAAGGCAGTATTCCTTACCACCACATTAACCTTCTTTGCCATGCTGATGGCAGGAGCAGATGTGGCAATCCAGCAGGCAGATATTTATATGCACCTTTAAGAATGCAGCATTAAGAATGTAACTTTAAGAGGAATGCTCCTTCCGGTACTGCTTTGGCGTCATTTTGTGCTTGCTTCGGAAAGCCTTAATAAAATGGCTGCAATCGGAAAATCCGGTTTCCTGACTGATATAATTCAAGTCAAGATTGGTAAAGAGCAGCAGATCCTCAGCCTTACAAAGGCGGATAAATTCAATATATTTTTTACAGGACTGGCCATAGAGTTCCCGGAAGCTTTTGGCAAAATAGGAATAACTCATATTACACATTCTGGCAAGGTCTTCCACCTTTAATGGCTCCTGGGCATGAGCGTCGATATATTCCGTAATGGAGTGTATGGACGCTTCTTCTGTATTTTGCGGAATAGCCAGAGCTTTATCCGTATTAAAACCCTGTGCCCGCCAGATACGTAAGATAAAGGTCAAAAGGGAATTAATCTGGGACTGTACCAGAATCCGGTAACCGTATTCCTGCTGCTGCATTTCGTGTTCACAGGAGGAAAAGATTCCGGCAATGGGATAGCCTGTTAACATCGCTTTGGAAAAATATTTCGGAGCATGGGAATCACTCTTCGCCAGATTGAAAAGTGATACAAAATTAATCCCGGAAAAGGTGGTGCTTAATGCATTGCCGGATGGTGCAAGCTGGTTTAAGTCGAATTTCATGACATAATAAACCAATGGCTGCTCTGTGGCAGTATAGATAGAATGGATTGCCTGCGGAAGAAATAACGTCATATCACCTTCTTCTAGTACATAAGTATCATCATCACAGTTGATGATGGCGGTGCCTTCTAACATATACAGAATTTCAACAAAATAATGCCAGTGGGACCGGATGGGAAAAGAATGGATTCTCGTGTCAAATAAGAAGCATTCAAAAGGAGCATTCAGCCGGTCGCTGTATTCAAAAAGTGAATTCATAAAGTCATCCCCCAATATATTTAAAATAAATGAATTCCTGCCATAAGAGATTTTTACTATTTTTATAATAAATCATTATAGCAAGATTACAGGGCGAATGCTATAGTTCCCATCATAAAAAGTCATTGAAAGAGGAGAAAGGAAACACTTACCATGGAATATATCTGCGGCATGACATATGCACCATTTGCAAGAAAAGGGAGCTATCAGGAGAAGAGTGCTTTTGACAGCTTAAAGAAAATGAAAGAAAATACCAACAGCAATTTTGTTATCTTAGCACCCAACGGATTGCAGGATACGGCACAGTCGGAAGAGATTTGTTATACTTCTGAAGCAACGGTGTCAGATGATGAATTAAAGGGCATGATTGATTATGCGAAAGAGCTTGGTATGCGTGTGGCATTAAAGCCTACGGTAAACTGCAAGAACGGAACCTGGCGTGCCCATGTAAATTTCTTTGACGAAGACGTAGTCTGTGAACCGAAGTGGTGCAACTGGTTTGAATCTTATACCGAATTTCAGCTTCATTATGCGAGACTGGCAAAAGAAATGGGCGTGGAAATGCATATTGCAGGCTGTGAAATGGTTATGGCAGAACGCAGGGAAGCAGAATGGCGGAAACTGATTGCCGACATCCGGAGTGAATTTGACGGATTTGTTTCCTATAATACCGATAAATATCAGGAGCATAATGTGAAATGGTGGGATGCAGTAGATGTGATTTCTTCCAGCGGATATTATCCATTGGAGGACTGGGAGAACCAGCTTGACCGGATTGAAGCTGTGGTAAAGAAATTTCAAAAACCATTTTTCTTTGCAGAGGCAGGATGTATGTCTATCGTGGATTCCAATAAAGTGCCAAATGACTGGACGGTGCAGGGAGAAGCGGATGTTAAGGGACAGGCAGACTGGTATGAAGCAATGTTTGAAGCCTGCTTAAAAAGAGAATGGGTGAGGGGCATGGCATTCTGGTCCTGGAACAGTCATCTCTACACGAAGAATGCTGCCCTTAAGAGAAAAGATTATGAAATATATGCAAAACCAGCGGAGAAAATCGTGAAAAAATACTACGATTCTATTCAAAAGTAACAAAAAGTCAAATGACTCAAAACAAACTGTTATGTCATATGGAATCCGTACATTCTGATTTTTCTTAATAAAATAGATTTCTACCATTTTTAAGGTAAAACACTCTATCCCGGAACAGTTGTTTCGTGGTAGAGTGTTTTTGCAACGAAAACGATTAAGAGAATGCTTCTGCAATTGTGAAAAATGATATATTTTTATGATTGGAATATATCTGGGTGGTTCGTCGAAGTACGGATGCATTTTAAGTACTGCTAGGGGCACTTGGAATTTTGTCCGGCATCTGGCAATGCTGGCACAGGGAAGTGCCAGCGAGGCACATATGAACATGGATGTGAATTTGTGCCGGTTGCCGGGAAAAAGAAAAGGGTTCGCAAAATTCTTAGTGCCCCTTGCAGTTCTTATGTGGCATTCGCACTCGAGGAACTGCACAGATATTCGAACTGAAAAAATTATAGTATTTTTCACAATTGTAGAAGAATAACACAAGAAATAGAATCAGGAGGAAAACAAATGTTTCGAAAAGACTTTGTATGGGGCGTTGCCAGCAGTGCCTATCAGGTAGAGGGAAGAGACAAAAACGATGGCGCAGGAACCTGCATCTGGGACACCTTTACCGAAGAGGGAAGAACCTTCGAACATCATAATGCCTATGTCAGTGCCGATGACATGCACCGTTATAAAGAGGACTATGCGCTGATGAGAGAACTCGGTGTGAAGGCATACCGTTTTTCCGTAAGCTGGGCGAGACTGATGCCGGAGGGAACCGGAAGAGTCAATGAAAAAGCGGTGGCACTCTATCGTGATATGATTCTTGAAATGAAGAAAAACGGCATTGAGCCATATATGACACTTTATCACTGGGAACTTCCGCAGGCATTGGAGGATAAAGGCGGCTGGCTCAATGAAGAAATCATAGATTGGTTTGCAGAATATGCAAAAGTAGTAGCAGAGAATTTTACTGATATCTGCGACAAGATTTTTACTTTGAATGAGCCACAGTGCTTTATCGGACTGGGATATTACCGTGGTATTCATGCACCGGGAAAGAAAGTCACACCAGAGGAAAGCTTCCGGATTGCGCATAATGCATTGCGGGCACATGGAAAAGCGGTTATTACTCTCCGGAAATATGCAAAGCAGCCGATACAGATTGGCTATGCACCAACCAGTGGGGTGGCATATCCGGCAAGTAATTCCCCGGAAGATATTGAAGCTGCAAAGAAGGTATATTTTGGCTTTTATAATGATGTCGACAACTGGACCTGGAATGTATCCTGGTATTCCGACCCGGTTATTTTAGGACATTATCCCAAGGAAGGTCTTGAGAAATACAAGGAGTATCTGCCGGAAATCACGAAAGAAGATATGGAACTGATTCACCAGCCTATTGATTTTTACGGTCAGAATATTTATAACGGATATCCGGTTCGTGCAGGAGCAGATGGAGAGCCGGAATTTGTAGACCGTCCGGCAGGATTCCCAAAGACTGCCGCAGAATGGCCGGTGACACCGGAATGCCTATACTGGGCAGGAAAATTCCTCTACGAACGTTATCAGCTTCCGATTTATATTACGGAAAATGGAATGTCCTGTCATGACAATGTGGAAGCAGATGGCAGTGTACATGATGCCAACCGTATCCAGTTCTTAGATGAGTACCTTGGCAATCTGCAGAAGGCAGCAGACGAAGGAGTAGAGATTGCAGGCTATTTCTTATGGACATTTTTAGATAACTTCGAATGGCATGAGGGATATTCCGAACGGTTCGGAATCATTTATGTGGATTATGCAACCCAGCAGCGCTATGTAAAGGATTCTGCATTCTGGTATAAGAAAGTCATGGAAAGCAATGGAGCAGTGTTATCCTGCAACCAGCCGGATAGAAAAATCCGGATAGAGCGTGGCACCGTAGAAGTAACAGGCGCAGGATTTAAGGTAGAGCAGGAAATGGATTTGCTGCTTTCTGATGGTACAGATGTTATTTATGTGGCATCCGGCAGCGGTTTAATCGGCAGCATCTGGGTAGATGCCGGAGACAGGCTTACAATACCGGAAGGTATTCGGAAGATGCATTGCAGTGGAAATATGACACTGGTGCAGGCGTAAGATAATATTTTATAGAGAACTTTTTTTCAAGAGAAAATAGTTTACTGGAAGAAATAAAAAAGTTTCTTTTATTCCGATGAGCAATCAGAAGGAATAGAAGAAACTTTTTTTGCTTTACAGGAAATTGCTTTCCTGTAAAGCAAAAAACGCTCCGCGAGGATGCGCACTGCGGCGTATAAGGTAGATGTCGCAAGCGACCGCCGCAGGCGCGGGAATGTGCAAGGCACATTCTTTTTTAATGTTCAGATACATTTTAGATACAAATATATGTTAAAATAAACATCAAAGAGTAGTAAAAGGAGCGGGCAGCATGATACGGATATTGGATGTTATGCTGCCGGAATTAAATGGATTTGAATTGATGGAATACATCCGTCCAATGGGAATTCCGATGATTTTTCTGACTACAAAGGATTCCCTAAAAGACCGGATGCAGGGGCTGACCTCCGGGGCAGAGGATTATATGGTAAAGTCTTTTGAAGTGGTAGAACTTTTGGCACGGGTCAATATTGTGCTGCGCCGCTATCATAAGATGGAGCAGAAGATTACTTTTATGGATATTGAATTAGACAGTGAAAATCAGGTGGTGACAAAGGTAGGAAAAGAAGTGGAGCTTACGCCAAAGGAATTTGAACTCTTAGAAATTCTGATGCGCAACCGGAATATTACACTGTTCCGGGAAAGAATCTATGAAGAAATCTGGGGAACGGAATATTCCGTAGAGTCAAGAACCTTAGACCTTCATATCCAGAGATTAATTATTATATTTATGTGACGGCAGCCAGTAAGGTAGAGGATGAGAACCTCTGCATGATCAGCAGAAGTGATGTGTCCGATGCCTACGCATTAAGAGACCGGGAAATCCGTTATTTCCGGCTGATTCTTTTCATTTGCCTTATGATAGAATCTCTGCTTATTTATGTTATCAGCAGGTATCTGACCAGGCCATTGGAGCAGTTGAACCGGGTGGCAGAGGAGATTACCGATGGCTCTTATGAGACGAGGATTACAGTAAAGAGTCAGGATGAAGTAGGACTTCTGGCAGAAAACTTTAACCGGAAGGCAGACGGTTGGAGCGGATGTCGGGAAAGCTCTTTGATTTGATTTATTTAAGAGAACATGAAATGGAAAAGGAAGCAGTTCAGGTTGAAAATGTCAGCAGTGAAGTACTTAAGGTGGTGATACCGTCCTTTGAGGCAAAAGGGCTTGTGTTAAAGGAAAATATCGAGCCGGCAGTACTGTGCGGAAATAAAGAACTTCTGGTGGTGCTGACAGGAATTTTTCTGCCGGGAATTCTGATTGAAGGGCAGGAACGTAAAGCAGTGGGAGAAGTGCAGGCGGTTCCGGCACAGTATATTGCTTCCGATTCCCTGCTGGCAAAGGAGGCATCGGAAAGCCTTAAGCTTAATGACCGCATCCAGCTGATTACCGGGCAGTGGGAGAGTGAGACACAGGAAGCCTATTCCTATGAGATGACTTTAAAGGATTACGAGGCAGCGGCACTGGCAAGAGACAGTATGGAAGCCATTTATCAGAAAGGGCAGTATCCTTCCGATTTAGCTTCTTCTTATGCCAACTGGTATACCTGGGAAGCATTTCCGGAGAAAGCGGTGGATACAACATTTCATACCTACAGTGCCTACTACTGGAAACTTATTTTTACAAAATATGATGGCACAGAGAAGCATGCGGTATTTCTGTTAGAGGATGGCACCGTTTTGCTGGCGGAGGCAGAAGGAGAAGATATTTTATCGGAGACGGCAGCAACAGAGGAAACTTCCTCATCTGGTAAAGATGATGGCGAAGAGAAAGAAAAAACAGTGGAGAAAGAGCTGGCAGAACAGCTTTCCTACACGGGGTTGGACGTAGCCGGACTGAGGATAAAATCCGATAACATACAGGAAGAAAAGGATGCCTCATATCGGTACTTTGAACTCTATGATAAAACAAGATTTATCTATGGAATCAGCACAATATCAGATAGCCAAACGAAGCGTAACATGGTAAAATAAAAAAGAAGGCAAGGTATTTTTAAGGGCATAGATGGTCACCTGCAGTTATTGCAAAAAGGATGATTGAAGATGAAACAGGAAGACTTCTGGATAGAGGATGTGGAATTTTTTTCAGATATGATGGCTAAGATAACAGATTTGTCAAGGAATCTGTATCTTTTAGTGACTGATTTGCAGAAAAATCAGACATTTGTACCGGAGAAAACAGCAGAATTTCTTGGAATGGAAGCCGGATACAGTCTGAATTTTTATCAGAAACTGACGGCACATGTTCATCCATATGATATACCGGAATATGAAGAAGCAATGGGAAAACGTCTTAAGAAGGAGGCACTTTCAGAACCTCTTTATATTCGTATGGGAAAAGAGAAAACGGATTATATGATGGGCTTTTCTGTGGATGTATTAAGAAAAGAGAACCGGGAATATCTGATTGTTGTACTGAAGAATGAAAATGCGCTTCAGGAGATTGATGCGCAGACGGATTTATATAGTCAGGTCAAGTTTGAAGAACATATCAAAGATTATCTTGCGACCAGACGGAAAGTGGCAGTCCTTGAAATCGAATTTGACCATATGAATGACATGAATATTTTATATGGTACCAATTACAGCGAGCAGATGCAGCGGGAAATCGGACTGCGTTTCATCTATATGATGGATGCTGATACAGCAGTATATCGCATGAACAGTTCCAATTTTGCCTTTATCTTAAGGGATGCAGACCGGGAAGAAGCGGAAGCATATATGGAAAAGATAAAGGACACCTTAAAGGAAAATGCATATATTGACGGGCATTTTTTTGAATTTAAAATCTATGCCAGCGGGCTGATTTTAGATGATTATAAGGGAGATATTTCCACGGTTCAAAGTAAGCTGGAATACACCTTGGAGAAAGCAAGGGAACGCCGCAGCACCGGCATTTTATTCTTTAATGATTTAGTGCTGTCCTATGGTGGCATGGATCTGGATTTGATGAAAATTATTCATCAATCTGTTTTGAATCATTGTGATGGATTCTATGTGGAATATCAGCCGATTGTGACCTCTGAGGATGGAAAGATAATGGGGGCAGAGGCACTGGTGCGCTGGAAGAAGGAACCTTATGGAGCAATTCCACCGGGACTTTTTATCGACTGGCTGGAAAATGACCCATCCATGTATGATTTGGGAAATTTTGTACTGGAACAGGCATTGTGGGACAGCAAACTCTTCCTGCAGCAGAACCCGGACTTTTTTATTAATGTAAATGTATCTGCCAAGCAGTTGGAGCGGCCGGATTTCTGCCGGGTGGTATTAGAGCTTCTGGATAAGACGGAATTTCCGGTAAGACATCTCTGCCTTGAGATTACGGAGCGGTGCAGAAGCCTTCCGGTATCGGTAATCAATGAGCGTATGGCAGTATTAAGAGGCTATGGAATCAAATTTGCCATGGATGATTTTGGAACAGGAAGTTCATCTTCTGCCATGGCACTTGAGATGCTGATTGATGAGATTAAGATTGATATGAGCTTTATCCGGAAGATTCTTGTAAATAAAAAGAATAAGGCGAGTGTCCAGAG
>ERZ780157.4646-NODE-4646-length-10241-cov-3.723640_pt1 | contig 10241 bp, 17 predicted proteins | sample MGYA00511169_ERZ780157 | MGnify/ENA primary metagenome ERZ780157 (study PRJEB29588, sample SAMEA1965149) | human gut metagenome | biome: human gut; feature: human-associated habitat; material: faeces | place: Denmark | collected 2008/2010 ...
GAGGCGAGGATCCGCCGCGCGTCGGCGGCGTCCACGGCCTCGGCAAGCTGCGCGCCGATGTCCTGCATCGCACGCAGCGCCGCGCTCTCGCGCAGCACCCTGGCGTATGCCCGCCAGTTGGCGGCGGTCGGCGTGTCGCGCAGTATCTCGCGCACCGTCGGCTCAAAGGCCGGGGACGTCTCCGCCACCAGCAGCACCGGATCGACCGGCCGGCCGGTGAGAAACAATGTTCGCACTGCCGAATAGAGCGTGCGGAGCTCCGGAACGTTGAAGTCCTCCTCGCGGACGGTCTGCACCAGCTCGCCGGTGATTTTTGGCTCAAGCAGCGCCGCGCCGATGAGCGCGCGCTGCGCGTCGTAATATGCCGTTAATTCCATACCGGAAGGTCACCTCCGGCACTCTCCGGCGGCGGCGCCGGGGCTTTGATCTCGTCCTCCCACCGGCGGCGGCGCAGCCACCGCACGGCGTAGGGAATGCCGATGCCGCGCTGCCATTCCTCGCTCGCCCTTTGGCGGACAAGCGCGCGGCTCATGGCGAGCATCGTCTCGCGGTCGGGGCGCAGGCTGTCCCACTCGGCGACGGCGCCTTGCCTGTCCTCTCCGCGAGGATAGGCCGCCCAGAACCTCTCGAACAGCTCAGGTTCGTAGTCAGGCACCGACTTACTCGATCTGCGTCTCTTCCGCTTCGGCGTTTCCGCGCTCTGAGGCTCCCTTGTGCAAAGGGAGCTGTCAGCGGCCGCGCCGCTGACTGAGGGATTGTCGTCCTCCACTTGGGGGACTATAGGGGGTATTGATTGATTAGTACTTGATTGTTTAGTATTTAATTGCTCGCGATTTTCCGTATACGGAGTAACCGTATACGGGTTTTCCGTATACGGTAAATCGGTATACGGCGGTCTTTCGTGGATGATGTACTCAAACCCAGCAAACGTGCCATCCTCGGCGTGCTGTCGCTGCCGGACGATATAACCGGCGTCGATCAACTCATTAATGCCTGTCTGGACGGACGCGACGCCGTCCCGCACGATTGACGAGAGCCCGCGGATGCTGATCTCCCAATCGTCTGGGAGACCGAGCAGCATGGAGAGCAGCCCCTTTGCCCGGAGGCTCAACCGCTCGTCGCGGAGATGGTGGTTGGCCATTGTCGTATAGTCGCGGTTTTTTTCTACACGATACACCGTCACGTCCACACACCCCCTTGACAATTGGTGTTCGCATGTGGATAATAGGAGATGTCCTCGTGATGTTCTACATCACGCAGCTCGTCGGTGTTCCCGCACCGGCGGGCTTTTTTTGTGCGCTGCATCATGCGTCGCCCTCCATTTCCGCTTTCAGACGGCGGAAACGTTCAAGCGATTTGCGAATCTCCTCGACCTCTATTTTTGTCCGATCCAAGCGCACGACGTTTTCTTCGATGTGCATTCGATACAAAGAAATGTCCAGCAGCTCTATCCCCAGATCTTTGAGAAGCGACGAGAACAAGGAAGTAATGGCGAGCTTGCTCACGCCGTCCAGCTTCGTCTGAATGTTCGCCCCGATCCCGATCCCGCCGGGGCGGGCACCTCTGTCCTCAACAATGTTGTCGATATGGATAAAATTCTCGCTCATGCTTATACCACCTTCATTCCGGGATAATACCCCGAGTTATTCACCCCGCCGCGAAATTCGTTCGGGCGGCGGACGCGGGTCTTGCGCTGCAGCTCCTTGGCCTTGACGTAGCGGGACGCGAGATACTCCTCCACGTCCGCGCGGTCGAAGCGCGTGATCTTCGGCGAAATTTTATAGGCGGGCAGCTGCCCGGCCTTGACGAGCCGGTCGATCGTGTCCTCGGATACGGTCAGCAGCTCGGCGGCCTGCGCTCTGGTAATCAGTTCCATGCTCTCACACCTCCTTCGGCGTACCGCAGCGCCAGCGCCGCGGCGATCACGTCGTCCAGCTCCTCGGTCAGCTCCACGAACTGCCGCTCCTCCATCTCGTCCACGCGCCCGTCGGCGGCGAGGGCGAGCAGCTGGTCCTCGGCGTGCCCGTCGGCCACCTTGCGCAGCGCCGCGCAAAGCTGGCACACCGCCTGCGGCAGATGCACATATGGGACCGGCGGCAGCACGTCGCGGGCAATGGCGACGTTGAACCGCAGATGCTCGATGCAGATCGTCGGCGCGTTGTAGATGTCCGCCATGGCCAGCACGCGCATGTCCGGCGGCACGCTCTCGCCGCGCTCCCACGCGGCCACGCTCCGCACCGTCACGCCCAGCAGCTCCGCCGCGCGCTCCTGCGTCAGACCGGCAGCTTTCCGGTACCGTCCGTAGATCGTCATGAACTCGCTCTTCATGGTCTTTCCTCCTTTTCGGGTGTATGCTCTTCATTAGGATCGGTAAATAAATCGTCGATGGTGCAGCCAAGTGCCTGGGCAAGCTGCGGCAGACATTCGGCTTTTGGCCAATACCTCCCGGCCTCCCAGAAGTAGATGGCGGAGCAGGTGCAGCCCATCTTCTCCGCGAGCTGCGGCACCGTGAGTCCCGCACGGCGACGCATGGTGTTAAGTCCTCGCAATGTTTGAGTCCTCCTTTTGACTTCTCGTTTTGTGAAGTAACCACATGTTACATCTCGAAACGGGAAAAGTCAAGCGGTACTCGAAAATTTCTTCACGATTTGGGAAGTATGTTTATTTTCCGCTTTTTGCATTGTATAATTTGGACAAGAAATGGAGGGAGCAGCATGAATCGTATACGCGAACTCCGTCTTGCTTTGGGTTATCGTCAGAAAGACCTTGCAGAGATGATCGGCTGCGCCGAGAACTCCATTTCCAATTATGAAAAAGAAGTCCGCGCTCTGGACCCCGGTTTGATCAACCGCCTCTGCGAGATCTTTGACTGCTCGGCGGACTATCTGCTCTGCCGCAGTGACAGAAAAAAAGAAGAGCCCGCCGGTCCGACCGACGAGCTCACGCTGGATGTCTCCGATCTCACGCCGGAGAATCGGCAGCGGGTGGAAGATTATCTTCGCCTGCTTTTAATGAGTCAACAAACGCCGCCGCCCGGCGGCGATTCTCCGGGGAAAGCTGGCGGTAAAGTTCGTTGATGCGCTCCTGCTGGCTCTTTTTTTCCATCATGTTTCACCCTGAAAATTTTTTTCGTTCGCGGATAAATCGTACCGCGGACGGGATGATTTTACAATACATGATCCCGCCGTTTTCGGCAGCATTCAGCCTTTTACCGGCGGAATCTGACAGAAAAGAGGCGGGATTTTGCAAATCCAAGAGATCTGCGATCAAAAGCGAGGGAAAATGACTTACCAAGAAATTGCCGACGAAGCCGACGTCCCCATGCGGACGGTCGGCGGCTGCCTGTCCGGCACGACGAAGGCCCCCAGCGTTTACACCGTCGGCGCGATCTGCCGCGTGCTGCACGTCTCTCTTGACGATTATTTTGGCATCGAGCCGGACGAGCCGCAGGAGCACCGGAACGAGCTGGAGATCACGCAGCTCCGACTGGAGCACGAGCGGCAGGACAACGAGCGCAAGGACCGGCTCATCGTCATCCTCGGCTCCCTTGCGCTGATCTTCGGCGGCCGCTGCATCGTGATGGACATCAACAGCCACGCCGTCGGCTTTTACCGCGGAACGTGGGACACGCCAGCGATTGTGAGCATAACCGTGATGGCCGCCGTCGCCGCCGGCATTGCCGGTTTGATAATCTATAACTCCCGGCAAAAACGCCGGAGGGGGAAATAGGAGGTCGCATCGTGAGCAAAGAGAAAAAGCGCCAGTTTAAAGGACGCCGCGCAACGGCGATTCCCAATGAGTTTGTTGCTATCGACATTGAAACGACCGGCCTTAATCCTACTTGTGATGAGATCATCGAAGTATCCGCCGTTCGTTACCGAAACGGCCACGAAGTAGAGGCATACGAAACTCTTGTAAAACCCACGCGGCCACTCGGTGTTTTCGTAACGCTTTTTAACGGGATCACCAACGACATGGTGGCGGATGCTCCGGCTGTCGGCGAGATCATGCCGCCGTTGCGCGCTTTTATCAGCAATTCTGTTTTGCTCGGCCATAACGTTCATTTTGATATCAATTTTCTTTATGACGCCATAGAGCGCGCCGGAGCTCCGCATTTGTCGAATGATTTTATAGACACCATGGGATTGCTTCGGCGTATAAAGGGAGCGGAAGCTCCCGGCTCGCTTGCCGACGCTGCGCAGGCCTACAGCATTTCCGTCCCCGGACATCATCGCGCCGGGTGGGACAGCCGCTGCGCTGCGGAGCTATTTCTGCGGCTTGTCTCCAGCGGAGAATTGCAGCCGGAACATATGCGGCCGCCGAAACGACAGTACCACAGCATTTCCGAAATCGTGCCAGAAAGCGATTACATAGACCCATATAATCCTTGCTATGGCAAGACCTTTGTTTTTACTGGCGCGCTTACGCACTTCCTCCGCACAGAGGCGATGCAGGAAGTAGTCAACCGCGGCGGAAACTGCAAAAAGGCCGTAACGAAAAACACAAACTTTCTTGTCGAGGGCGACTTCGATCATGTGGATGTCGGGGAGGACGGAGAAAGCACCAAACAGCAAAAGGCCAGAGAGCTGCAGCTCAAAGGGTACGATATTTGCGTGATCTCCGAAAGCGCCTTTCTCGATATGCTGGGAGACGATGGCGCGGAAAGCTGAGGCGCGGTACGGCACAGCTCGAAGCTACCGAAAACGCATCAAGGGCCCGGACGGTAAGTACCACGACGTATACGGACGCACGATCGCCGAGCGCGATCTCGCCGTCGCGGAGCTTCGCGCGAGCTGGGCGGCGGAGGAAAAGATCGCCGCGGATCCGTTCGTCTGGCAGTACGCCGCGGCATGGTTCGCCCGCGATACGGCAAGCAAGAGCGAGCGGCAGCGTGAGACCGTCGCCGATCAGCTCAACCGCGTGATCTGCCCGGTGATCGGCCAGCGCCGTATGGGGGAGATTACCGCCGACGATCTGGCCGACGTCATGGCCACGCGCGCCCACCTCTCCCGCGGTGCGCAGGAAAAGACGACGCAGGTTCTCAAGCGTCTGTTCGCTGCCGCCGCTGAATCGGACGTGATTCGGAAAAATCCCGCCTCCAAATTGCAGCCAGGCGGGAAGCGCGCAAAGAAAAAGGACGCGCTCACGCGCGCCCAGGAAGAGACGCTGCTCGAAGCTGTGACCGGCTGCCCGATCTGGCTCTTCATCATGCTCGGCCTTTACACCGGCATGCGCCGCGAGGAGATCGTCGGCCTGCAATGGGACTGCGTCGAGCTCGGCGACGTGCCGAGCGTCACCGTCCGCCGCGCCTGCCGCTGGATCAAAAACAATCAGCCGGAGATCTCCGACGATCTCAAGAGCGACGCTGCGGCGCGCACGGTTCCGATCCCGCCGCAGCTGGCCGACGCGCTGCGCGCGGCAAAAGCCGCGGCGAAGCTGCCGGAGAACGTCCTCCGCGGCCGTACTGTGATCGCAAAGAACGACGGCACACCGTGGAGTTACTCATCCTACACAAACGCATGGCATGCTGTGGAGGCCCGCAGCACAGGCATTGTGCAGCGGAAGCGGAAAGACCCCGTCACCGGCGAAATGGTAACGGTCGAAGAAGTCAAGCGGCTCGGCGACAAGATACGCAACCACAACGCCGTCGTGTCCATTGATTTCAATGTCACGCCGCACGTCCTCCGGCATACCTACATCACGCGCCTCATCCTCGGCCGCGTGCCGCTCAAGCGTGTGCAGTATCTCGCCGGCCATGCCGATCCAAAGGTCACGATCAAGATCTACACCGATCTCATGGGTCACGCGCCGGAAGATCTCGCGGGGGACATAAACGCCGTTTTTGCCCCGCGCTGACACCCCCAAGCACACCCTTAATGCCCCCGGATGTGCCTTGAAGCGGCGGTTTTCTGCGGGGGTTTGCCCCCGTTTTCCCGGGTTTTCCGCCGCCGAAAAAAACAGGAAAAAGCGCCGGAAAGCATTGAAAAATCAAGCATTTCCGGCGTTTTTTCTGTCTATGGCTCTATAAATTGGTAAGGATGAGGTCCCCAGTTCGAATCTGGGTAACAGCTCCAAAAAAGCCTGTAACTTCAACGGTTACAGGCTTTTTGCTTTTCTCGGTGATGTTGTTTCGAAAGCCGGACACCCCCAAAACACCCTTAACGCTTTCAATTCTTTTGGTGCTTGAGGTAAAATCGGATGAGCCGGATGAGGTATTCCGGCGGTTTGGAAACCTCGCTCTCCCAGTTTTCAATGCTTCGTTTCGGTATCCCAAGCAGCTCGGCGAAGGCGCGCTGCGTGAGTCCGGTTGACTCACGCAGCGCCTTGATCTCACTCATTGACCGCCTCCACCTTGCACCAGAACACCGGGCGCGGAGCGTCGCCGCCGAAGTCGAAGAGTACGGAATAGAGCTCGCCGTCGTCGCCGCGGCAGATCGGCGAATAACCGTCGAAGAGATCGTCGCTCAGGCAGTCGGCGTAATTCTCGCCGCGGGTGCGGCGGATGTCGTCGAGCACTTCGCGGTCGAACTGCATCGGATCGTCCGTCCATTTGTAACCTTTGCCGGTGAGGTCGAGCTCGCGGTTGTCGATCATTTCAAATTTCATTTTTTTGTTCCTTTCCGGGGCTTTGCCCCTCTGTAATTCCTCTTTACGTATATTATATTACCACCAAATTGGTGATTTGTCAAGAGAATATTTGCAGAAAAAATAGAAAAACGCCGGGCAAGTCCTACATCAAAAGGCTGCGAGGATCGCGGCCGTTCGGGCTTGCGCGGCGTTTCTTTTGCTTGGTGTGTCCGAATTGGACACACCTTTTTTTGTTGCGGGTTTACTCTTCGGGCGGGTCAGCGCCGCTGTTGCCTGCGCTGTCTGCGAGGCCTTCGGCGAGCAGATAGCCGATCACCGACGCGCCGGACATAATGAGGCCGGAAACGGTTTCCGCCGTCGCTTCGGACTTTCCGAAGGCAACGATCAGACCGGCCACAAAACCGGCGATCGCCATCCAGAGCTTCCGGCTCGTGAGCTTCCGCACGATGTCTTTCTTGGTCATTGATGATCCTCCTTAAATAATAATTCCTGCCTTGACAAGCGCCGCGGTAACGATACCGCCGACAACCAGCCAGATCAGTTTTTCAACGAATCTCTCCCAGCGGTTGCCGGGCTTTGCCTCCAGTATCTTCACGGAAGCCTTGATCTCATCGACGTGGTTCTCGACCTCGCCGAGCCGCTGCGCCATGACCGCCATGGATGTGGCGAGAGAACGAATCTCGTCCTGCACCTCCTCGAGCTTCTCAATGCGGCGGGTGTTGCTGCGCGCCCGCTGGTCCACTTCCGCGAGCTTGACTGCGTTGTCCATGGTCACTTCCTCCATTATCAGCCCCCCAAGATACGGTCTACTTCATCCTGCACGGCCTTCGTGAACCATGCGGCGAGTGCATCTTTGCGAGCCTGTCCGTTGCCCCACTTTCCGGCGATGACCTCGCGAGCCTTCGCCGTGATGAACGGGTCAACCGTCGTCTCCTCGGCGGGCTTCTCGGGTTCAGGCTGCGGCGTCGGCGCGGGCGTCGGCTCCGGTGCCGGTTCCGGCTGCGGCTCTGCGCCGTCCGCCCTGTTTGCATAGTCGGGAACGCCATAACCTCGGATGAAGCGGGCGTTCACGGCAAGACTGCGCGTCTTGACGGCATTGTCGCAGTTGCCCTCGATGATGGTCATCGTCTGGCCGTCGCAGGCAGTCACGATGCCGACGTGGTCGGGCTGTCCGGCATTGTCGCCGACGCCGGTGTCCTGCCAGTCGTAGAAAATCACGTCGCCCGGAGAGGGTACATAAGCGTCGTCCTCCACCCAGCGCCCGAGCTCCTGATAAAGCCGCACCATGCCGGGGCAGCCGCACTCTGTCGGCATGATACCGCGCAGGCCGCACTGCAGCGACACGACACTGACGAACATTGCGCACCACGGCCACGAGGCGAGCATTCGCGTGCCTCTGGGAAGCGGGCGCTGGGAGTTGTAGATGTCCAGCATCTCCTGATGTTTGGCGCTGTACTCGCGCGTCCCCAGCCAGGCCTCGGCTGTAGAGACGACCTTCTGTCTCAATTCTTTTTCTGTCATTTCCATGTCCCTCCGACCTTGATTTTTGCCACGGCGTCCTTCCAGACGCCGCCGACCTTGACCTTGACCTGCGCGGGTTTCCATACGCCGCCGACCTTCAAAAAAACTGTCAAGCCGAGCAGCGCGGGGGCAGTAAATGTCGCGGTTTGAACGGCGACCGTGGCGTCCACGCCTCCGACATTCGCGGTGATTGTGACGCCCTCGCCGGCTTCACCGACGAAGTAGAATGTTGTCGTTCCCTTGGATACGCCAAAGGACGTGTCATCCGTTCCGGTAACGCCGCCGATGTCACACCGGAGCTTCCATTTCTCCGGCGGGTAATAAGTGCCGTAGCTGCCGTTGCCGCTCGTCAGCTCGGCTTTAACGACAAACTGCCTGCCGTTCAGCCGGGCGATGTACAGCTTTCCGGAGAAGCTCCAATGGTTTGCTACACCCGAAATGCTCTTTTCCTGCTCCCACGCGCTGCCGCTTGGGAGCTCCGGCGCCGTTGTGCTCCATGCCATTTCACTCACCTCTTAGGAATACATGAGATATTCGTCGCCGTCCACGCCGAGATCGGCGGACGGCTCCGTCATCCCGTCATAGCGCATATGGCTGGCGTAAGTTCCGGAGAAGATCCAGATGCTGTCGCTGATTTTCTTGAGGTCGATATATTTTTTTGCCGGTACGGCGATGGAGCCGGTCGCGCTCTCCGTCTGCCCTTTGGCGACGTTGATCGGCGTGCCGATGCCCTCCCACTCAAAGGTGAACGGGTCGTTTGCGAAAAGCCGCGTCTGCCAGTTCGGCGGCAGCAGCGCCGAGACCTCCGCGGTCAGCTTGATCGTCATGGACGTTCCCCACACCCAGACGAGCGCGTTTCCCCACGCGAGATCGGGCGTTGAGCCGGGCGTGCTGATGGCGAACTCGGTGCCGAAGCGCGCCTCGTTCGTCAGCTGGGCGACGCCGACGCGGGCGCTTGCGAGCGAGGAAACGACGCCGGTGATGCCGGCCGTGCCGAGCGACAGGACGCAGAACACGGCCTGGTAGTGCGTGCCCGCGGTGTTTATGTCCTGCTGCTCGAGCGAGGCGAAGGCGTCGAGCGAGGCGGCGTACTGGATCTGGAACTGCGCCTGCTCGAAGCTCGTCTTTGTGGCGGCGCGCGTGAGATCGATGTCGATAATGATGCGGGCGTAGCCGGAGGTCGCGCCCGTGACGGAGAGCGTCTCACCGGAGGTGCGCAGCTCGCGCGTGCCGATGAGGAGGCTGCCTGCGGCGACGGAGAGCGTGGCGGCGGCGAAGGTGATGCCGCAGCCGGTGAGGATGCCGTCGGCGAGCATGGCGCCGTAAAGGCGGCCGTCGTCAGAAGGCGTGATCTTCTGGTTGGCGAAGGTGATGCCGGTGAGGCTCATTTCATCATCCCTTTCAGTTTTTCGGTTGCGGTGAGCAGCAGCTCTCCGCTGCGGTAGTAGAAGCGTCCGTCGGTCGAGCGCGTGCCGACATAAGAAATATAACTTGTTAAAATTTCGCCGTAGACGGCGAAGGTGCAGGGGTCGAAGACGGAAAACTCCCGGTCGGACCAGAACTCGATCTTGTGGGAGCTTGCGGCCTTGGCAAAGCGCTCGGCGGCCTTCGCGGCGGGGTCGTCCTTTGCCGATACCGGCAGCGTGAGCCACGCGCCGGAGACGCGCCGCGCGGGCGGCGACGTGACGACCGCGCCGCTCTCGGTGAGATAGAAGTCGGCGGTGACAATGTCATAAACGATTTTCCCCTCGTCGTCCTTGACGTAGGTGATCTTGCCGGTCACCGGGTCTATGCTCTCGATGCGCGCGACGCTGTGGCGCGTCGTGATCTTGGCAAGGCCGCTGTCCGAGTAAGCCACGGAGGCGAGCTGCGAGTGACCGTCGTTGAACGGTATGGCCTGCGCGGTTTTGGAAACGGGCGTGAGCGTGAGGGTAAGCGTATCCTCCTCGAACGTGAACACCGGCTTGATGCCGCGCATGCGGCGCAGCAGCCGGAGATAGTCGGAGATCGCGTAAAGGCCGTTGCCGTCCGTCTCCGGCGGGAGAAAGGCGGATGTGTCCAAATTGGACACATTCATATAAGGTAGCGCGTACTGCTTGTCCGGCTGGGCGATATAGTTTGCCGTCAGCTCC
>ERZ780157.4649-NODE-4649-length-10237-cov-3.785897_pt1 | contig 10237 bp, 12 predicted proteins | sample MGYA00511169_ERZ780157 | MGnify/ENA primary metagenome ERZ780157 (study PRJEB29588, sample SAMEA1965149) | human gut metagenome | biome: human gut; feature: human-associated habitat; material: faeces | place: Denmark | collected 2008/2010 ...
CAGAAGGTGTAGAATTTTACCATCATGTTTTTAAAGAATGTTTAAAATATAATATTGTTCCATTTATTATTGAAGATAATCTTAAAATGTTTTACTATCGTGGGTTAAAAGAATGGGATAATGAAAAAGGTTATTTAAGGGATACATGCTTGACCGCACAAGATAGATATAAAAAGCTTTTGGATTATTTTGAGATAAAATATGAAAACTGATTAAATAATCATTTTAACTGAAATAAATTAATTTGAGAGGCGGGAATTCCTGCTTCTTTTTTATTGCAAAAAAAACAAGATAGTAAGAAGTGTGTAGACATAAAAAGAACAATTATATGCAACTAAGTAGATTTATCTGCTTGAGTTGCTTAGATACAGATACAGTGGTAACAAACGGATTTCAAAGAGGCTATTCTCAAGGGGAATTTGGTCATATTAAAGACGTTGTTTGTATAAAGTATGGTGATGTAAAGGTTTTCTTACAATTACTCAAGTCCTTTGCATTCCATTATTTATGCCTATTACAAAGCACAAAAATAGACGCAGTAACTCTAGTTACTACGCCTATATATAAAAATTATGTGCCCACTAATTTAATCTTTCAACAGTAACCAAACCTGAAGATGCTGGAGCTACAACGCCCTCATTTACAAAGAATATAACACCATCATTATCAAAATAGTAGCCTACATCTTCTGGCTTTGCAGTTGCACCCTGTGTAAATGCACCTGTTTTATCATTTTTAACAGCTTCATTTATAAGGTTTGCACCTTCTTCTTTGTACTGTGCATTTGTTCCGTCATCAACTACTGAACCGTCAATCGTACTAAGGCATAAAGCTGAAACATAAGTTGAACCTTTCTTATCCCCAGAACGCACATTTTCTGTAAACAATACGCAAACCTTACTATCGTCAGCATATGTAATAGTAGCATTTACTGTACCGGCATAAGCACTATTGGTTTCGTCTAAAGACTTGCCTTTATACTTTTCAACCATAGCACTAGCCTTATCCTGTGCCATTTTCTTAATGGTAGTATTTAATGTTGCATAATTACCAGAAACTACTGGAACGCTTGTAGTAACTGAAATATTGCCCTTAGCATCAAATAACTTATCATACTTTACTTTACTAACATCAATAGCTGAAGGAGTAACTGTCTTATCTGCCACAACATCAGTAGCACTTTCGTCTACTGTCAATGCTTCAACAGCCACATTTTTATCTATTGTTACAGTTACAAGACCAACAGCATAAGGTGCTACAACGCCCTCATTTATGAAAAATACAGTATTTTCATTTTTATCAACATACCAACCTATATTTTCAGCCTTTACATTATCAAGGCCATCTTCAAAATAGTTTTCCTTGTTGGCATTTATTAATTCCTTAAACTGTTCAATAGCTGTATTCATATCACTTGACTTAATGTTAATAACATTTCCGTCCTCAATACAATATGTCTTAGCAGAAACAACTGTACTACCATGAGCACCACCAGTATATGATTCCTGTGTGTTTACAATAGATACAATACCATTGTTATTACACTTTACATCATAACTAGAAGTAAATGTACACTTTGATAAATCATCGCCCTCTGTAATATCATCCTCAAAAGCCTTAATATCAGCCTTTGCCTGTGCAGAAATAGCAGTATTTACCTTTGAGCCAAAATTTCCTGTAAATACTGGATATTTAGCTGTAGACTTAGTCTTTCCACCTTCACTGGCTGTTTCAGCATATGTAAATGATACATTACCGGCTGTGTTTATTCTATTAAAATGAACATCACCGGTATTTATAACAGCTGTCTTTCTGTCTGAATCCCAACTTACGTTAGCTCCAAAACTTGTTGCTATAACTCTTATAGGAACCATAACTTTACTGTTTATAATATCAACGGGTACCTCAACGGCAATATTCTTTCCGTCTAATTTCATTACCTGTGAATGAGCAGTCATTGAAATTGTTGTTTCGCCATATGTGCAAGTTACTGTTTTTGTTTCAGCATCCCAGCTAGTTGTTGCACCAAATGTGTCTGCGAAGAACTTGAAAGGTACAAGTACACGACCATTTTCCATAACCGGTGTTTGGTCTAATTTTACTATTTCGCCATTAAATTCTACAGATATTTCCTGTGCAGCTGATACAGGAAAAACCAACATTGAAGCAGTAAGAACCACTCCTGCAAATAAAGCAATCATCTTTTTCATATTTGTTATTCCTCCTTTTAAAACGGAAGCATAGCATAAGCTAAAATTCCACAACGGACCAGAAAAAACACCCTTTTTCGTATTTTTTCCATAGAGTAATAAAGTGTGCATTTAAGAACTTTTCTCCAATGCACACTCCATAACTTAAAAATTATTCAGCAACTGTAGTTGTTTCAACAGTTGTTTCTTCTGTTGTACTTTCGTCAACTGTAGTTTCTTCTGTTGTGCTTTCGTCAACAGTTGTTTCTTCAGTTGTGCTTTCATCAGTTGTAGTTGTTTCTGTAGTTTCTTCAGTAGTTGTTTCTGTTACATCTACAGCAGAAGCAGATTCAACTTCGTCCTTAGCATCTTCCTTAACTGTGTTAATCTTTACAGTCTTGTTTTCAGCATCCCATTCTACATCTGCACCCATATTGTCAGCTACAAATCTTAATGGAACGAAAACTCTGCTGTTCATAATCTGAGCAGGTACATCAATTTCTAAAGACTGACCAGATACAACAACATCCTTTACATTAGCTGTAAGAGAAATCTTTACGCCGTCCTTTTCGCAAGTAACAGTCTTAGTTTCTGCATCCCAAGCTACTGTAGCACCAAGCTTTTCAGCAACAAATCTGAAAGGTACAAGAACTCTACCATTTTCAATAACTGGGTCCTGTTCAAACTGAACCTTTTCGCCATTAAATTCAACACCTGCGTAAGTTGTACCAAAAGCTGGTGTAAGAGCTGCTGATACTGCAACTATAGTAGCTGCAAACATTGTAATCATTTTCTTCATTTTCGTAATCTCCCAATATATAAAATTAAAAAAATTCAGAACAAATTAGCTTCGCTAATTTGTGGCTTGATTTTCAAGCCATCGGATTTATCTTTCCGATTCACATTTAAAAAGGGTAGATTAAACAATCCACCCTTAAATAAATCATAAACTCTGTAACGCCTTTTTAACAAGGTCACTTACTGTCTTATTATCGGCACGGCCTGCAGTTTTGCCCTTAACGGCACCCATAACCTTGCCCATATCTTTCATAGAAACAGCCCCTACCTCATTGATAACAGCTGATATAACCTCATTGATTTCGTCCTCAGACATTTGCTCGGGAAGGTAAGCATCGAGAACTTCAACTTTTTTATTGACTTCATCAATTAAATCCTGTCTGCCAGCCTTTTCAAAGTCAGGCAAAACGTCCTTTAATTTCTTAATTTCCTTAGAAATTACAGTCAATACTCCGCTATCATCCAAGCTTTCTATTTTGTTATCCTTTTCAACCTGAAGAACACCTGCACGAACCATCTGGATAACTTCTTTCTTGATAGCATCCTTTTCCTTCATAGCAGTCTTCAAATCGTCAAAAAGTCTTTCTTTTAAAGACATAGAATCAATCCTTCTTTTCCGTCACATTAGTTAAACTTACGTTTTCTAGCTGCTTCAGACTTCTTCTTACGTCTTACGCTTGGCTTGTCGTAGTGTTCTCTCTTACGAACCTCGCCCATGATACCGGCCTTTGCACAGTTTCTCTTAAAACGACGAAGTGCGCTATCTAAAGATTCGTTTTCTTTTACTCTAACCTCAGACACTAAATTTCCCTCCCTCCGGTTACCATATCAAATGCACTCTTAAATTGCATACTACCAAATTATACACAATTTTCGCCATATAGTCAACCATAAAATTAAATTTTTTTATATTTTTGTCAGTTAAACAAAATGTTAGTGCCTTATTGAAATTTTATTCTTCATTACTCTTGCATTGGTAAATTGTAACAGACAATGGAGCAAGTCTTAAACCTATGTTGTATTCTCTGTGGTCACATTCTCCTTCTTCGGCTACGCAAGGCTTTGTATTAACAACACCGCTACCACCAAATGTTGAGCTGTCGCTGTTAAATACTTCTTCCCACTCGCCTGCAAAAGGAACACCAACTCTAAAATCTTCATAAACAACAGGAGTAAAGTTGCATATTACAAGTAATGTATCTTCTTTCTTTTCTCCTCGTCTTACAAAAGAGTAGATACTTCTTTCCTTATCGTCTGCATTTATCCATTCAAACCCAAAGGCATCAAAATCCATTTTCCAAAGGGCATTATGCTCTAAGTAAAAATGATTAAGAGCTTTAACATAGCCTAACATATTCTTATGATGGTCATATTCAAGTAAGAACCAGTCCAAAGGACGCTTTTCGTCCCATTCAATAAACTGACCAAATTCGCCACCCATAAAGAGAAGTTTCTTGCCTGGATGAGCCATAGCAAAACCATAGGCAACTCTAAGGTTAGCAAACTTCTGCCATAAATCTCCTGGCATTTTGTCAAGCATTGACTTCTTGCCATGAACTACTTCATCGTGGCTTAACACTAAAACATATTTTTCACTATAGGCATATGTAGAGGCAAATGTCATATTGTAGTGATGATACTTTCTATAAATAGGCTCTTTTTCAACATATTCAAGGAAATCGTTCATCCAACCCATATTCCATTTAAGTGTGAAACCAAGACCGTCATCATCAGCTGGCTTTGTAACATTTGGCCATGATGTAGACTCCTCTGCAATCATATGAGCATAAGGGTTTCTGTGAGCCATAACACTATTAAGGTGCTTTATAAATTCAACAGCCTCAAGGTTTTCATTTCCACCGTACTTATTAGGTACCCATTCGCCGTCATTCTTACAGTAATTTAAGTAAAGCATAGATGCAACAGCATCAACTCTTAAACCGTCAATATGGAATTTTTCTACCCAGTATAAAGCATTGGCAATGAGGAAGTTTTTAACTTCATTTCTGCCATAGTTGAAAATAAGTGTACCCCATTCCGGATGTTCGCCCTGTCTAGGGTCAGCGTGTTCATAAAGTGCTGAACCGTCAAACTTAGCAAGACCATGAGCATCTTTAGGGAAATGAGCAGGTACCCAGTCTAAAATTACACCAATTCCAGCCTGATGACATCTGTCTACAAATTCCATAAATTCAGTTGGATTGCCATAACGACTTGTAGGTGCATAGTAACCTGTTACCTGATAGCCCCAAGAGCCGTCAAAAGGGTGTTCCTCTATTGGCAACATTTCAATATGAGTATATCCCATTTTCTTAACATATGGAATAAGCTCATCAGCCAATTCTAAATAGCTTAAAAATCTGTCATCTTCGTCTTCTACTCGTTTCCAAGAACCTAAATGAACTTCATAAATGTTCATAGGTACATCGAACTTGTCAGTTTCCTCTAAGTGTCTGTACCAAGGCTTGTCTTTCCACTTGTATTGGTCAATATCATACACTAAAGATGATGTACTAGGTCTAAGCTCTGCAAACTTTGCGTAAGGGTCAGACTTTTCAATTATACTGCCCTCTGTAGTCTTAATTTCAAACTTGTACTTGTCACAAGATTGTAAATCCGGAACAAAAATTTCCCATATACCGGACTCTCCTAAAAGACGCATTTGGTGTCTGCGTCCGTCCCAAGAGTTAAAATCGCCTATTACACTTACTCTCTTAGCATTTGGAGCCCATACGCCAAAAAGTACACCCTTAACACCATTTATTTCAGTTAAGTTTGCACCTAATTTGTTGTAAATTTCATAGTTTGTACCCTGATTGAATAAATAAATATCCATATCAGTAATACCTGGCTGGAATGAATATGGGTCATAGCTTGTCCACTTTTCATCATTAAACCAAGTAAACTCTAACTGATATTGGAAATATCTCTTACGAGTTTTAATTACACATTCAAAAAATCCATATTCGTGGATTTTCTCCATATCATATGTAGTTCCTTTTTTGTCATCAATAACCTTTACAGACTTAGCCTCCGGATTAAATACCCTGACAACTACACAATCCTTACCACCTATATTTTCTTCGTGCATACCCAAAATTCTGTGTGGGTCACCACAATTTGAATTGACAATAAGTTGCAAATCACTCATAGAAGTTGCAAAATACATATTAACACTCCCCTTCTCTTTTTGGAAAACTTCCCAAATATAATACAAATACTCTTTAGGTTATTATATAACATTTACCAAAATAATGCTAGTATAAAACTCTAGTTTGATGTAAAATATTAATAGTAATTTATTTCGGAGGTAGAAAAATGAATACAAATTGGAATCTTGACAATATATACCCATCTGTAGACAGTACAGAATTTAAAACTGACATAGAAAATTACAGAAAAGCTGTAGACAATTTAAACAAGTGGTGTAGTGAAAACTTCACAAACACAAATAACCCTCAGGAAAAGCTGGAAAAATATATTGAATTAAAAAATATCAAGTTTAACGGAGGTGAAATAAAACCTACTTCCGTTGAATTTATGTCTATACAATTTAATAAACTAAATAAATCTTGAAGTCGGTAGTACCGATAACAAAAAGGATACACTCTAGTAATTAGAGAACTAAATTTCGTTCCACTTAAATCAATAGCCTTTGTCAATAAATTCTACATTCTTTATTGGGTGGGCTTCTCCCTCTATGTCAGCTACATCACCAGTAATTGAGGTTGTATATAGTATAGGCTGTTTTCCTTGTGCAATAGAACTTTGTATTGCATTTATTAATATCATTTCTAACTGTTCCTCTGTAAACTGATATACGGGACAAGCTGATTTCTTTATCTTCTGTTCAACTTCTTTGTCAAAATCATCAGTAGTTTTACTAGAATACTTTGTTAATTCTTTATGTACTGATTGTGGAAGTAACTGTAAATTGTCAGCTCTATTACAAAACTGTGATTGATTAAGATTGAATAAATTCTTCTTCTTTTTATGGTGTACTTCCATAGGTTCAGCATAAAGGCTACTATCAAATTCATTTTCTAAAAATGTATCACTCATCAGCTTGTATGCGATAATATGCTTATTATTTTTTCCTTGTATTGTATATTGATATTCCCAAGTACCACCTGTTCTATCACCGTTTTTATTCTTTATTCCTGTAGTCTTGTAATTAGGCTTTAGTACCCTTAAATCGTCATAATAGGCACTAAATAAATAGCCTTTATTGGATAAGAACCAAAAACTAGGGTAGGGTTCTTTGCATTGTTTTATTAATTCATTCTCTTGTGGAATATAGCATAATTTCTCAAACTGTTTAATAAATTTTTCATTGTATTCTTCTCTTGTTAATTTCTTTTGTTTTCCCATATATTATTAATACCTCCTATTTGCATATATCTTCCTTAATGTCTGCTAGTACAAGTGTCTTTCCTAATGGTGCAAGCAACTTTAAAATTGTATCTAATCTAGGGTTAGTAGTTCCTTTTTCTAGCCTTGCTATAATAGGTTGTCTTACACCACTTAACACCTCTAGTTCTTTCTGTGATAAGCCTTTCTCTTGTCTTGCTTTTACTAGCTCACTAATTATAGCAACTCTTAAATCACTTTCAGCAATTTCAGTAGGTGTATATAGCTGTTGTCTTACTGTTTCCCAACTGTCACCAATATGTTTATTACTCATAATCATCATTACCTTTCTTAATTTCTAAATACTCTCTTTTAGCTCTTTCTATCTCTCTTTTTGGGGTTTTCTGTGTTTTCTTAATAAAACAATGTAGCAATATATAACTATTGTTATACCAAGCAATAAAGAATATTCTATCTCTTAAAGGTCTTAACTCCCATATTTCTTCATCAATATGTTTTATAAATGGTTCGCCCAAAGTAGTACCACATTCGCTTAAAGCCTGTATATAGTTGTTAATTTTATTCAACTTAATTCTGCTGTCTTTACCTTTTTTGCTTGCTAACTCCTGTAGATACTGCAATACTGGTTGATTGCCTTTGCTGTCTTTGTAAAAATATATTTTGTACATTTATTATTCCTCTCTTGTATTATATTACATATGTATAAATTGGTCAATAACTTATAAGTTATTAAAATTTGTATTTGTAACTTTCTGTCATCAACTTTATTGCCTTTGAAAACCCAAGCTCAAAAAACTTTTTAGCATATATGTCTGTAATGTCATATAGACAGTCGATATAATGATTTAAACCCTCTTTGTATTCATCTTTTATCATTCTTTCTAGTGCCTTTAATTCCTCTGATTGACTAATTATACGGTTTAATTTCTCACCATCTTCAAATTCCATAAATGAATAATATAAGTTGTCAAGCTCATTAATTTGATTATCTGTAGTTGTATTATCTGTTGTGTTACTGTCATCTTGTCTAACAAGGTTTAAAGCCTTGTTGATGTTCTGTTGGCACTCGTTTAAAATTGCGTCAATGTTTGTATTTGTATTGTTGTTAATTGTTTAAAATCCTCCTATGAATGTGCCAAGTTGGCATCTTTTTAGCAATTTGGTCAAGTGTTAAGCTTAGAACTCTTCTTTCTACCATTGCCCATTTCTCCGTGTCCATATCCACATAACTTTACATATTCAACTGCTTATTTACCGATTTCCTTTTTATATCTGTAGTATGTACTTCTTGTTAAATTGAGTTGTCGCATTAAATCTACTGGTCTAATTAGTTTATCTGCCACTTTCTTATATTCATCTCTAAACTTTACAAGGTCTAAAGCTCTAGGTCTACCGTATTTGTCCCATTCTCCCCTTTCTTTCATAGCCTGTATTCCCTCTGCTTGTCTTTTCTCTTTCTTCTCTAGTTCAGCTTGTGCCATAGCTGAATACAATTCAATCAACATATTATTGACAGTTTCCATAAGCATTTTTGCCATACTGTTATTAATTTTGCTAAAATCCTGTAGTGTAGTAGGCAACTCAAGTATCATTACTCTTATATTGTTCTGTTGGTAGTATCTTAGTTCATCAAGTGTAGATTGTTTATTTCTTCCTAGTCTGTCAACTTCTGTAATGATAAGTGTATCTCCACTTCTTAATATGTCATTTTTTAAAACTATGTAACGAGGTCTATTGAAGTTCTTACCTGTCTGTTGGTCTGTATAAATTCTCTGCAACATTAGACCGTTTTTTTGACAGTAATTTTCTATTTCTTTGATACCTCTGTCAAGGTGTTGTTCCCTTGTACTTGTTCTGTGATAGCCATATATCATTTTTAATCCTCCTATGTGCTAAAATGTACAAATTCTTTTTAGGACGGCTCAAAACCTGTAATCTAGCCGTTTTGGGATATGTTTTTCATTGATTTTTTAGTACCTTGTAATGTATACTTTTTGATACATATAGAATATGGTTAAAAAATTATAATTCAAATAGTTTATTTATAAGTGATATCCAGTCAATCCTCCTTTAATACTATTTTCATTCAATTCCCCTCATCTCCACTATATTATAAAGATACCGGCATTGTATATTGATAGATTGATATACAATGCCGGTATTTTTATGATAAAATGTATATATGAATTTAACAAATCGGAATTTGTAATTGTAGTAAATTACATTTTTATCATTTTGCAAAGGGAAATACTAATGGATAACTTATCTATATACAATGAATTAAAAAAACGTGTTGGATGTGAAAATAAGGATACTATATGGGATAATGCTAGACTAATATATGAACAATGTTATGATAAAAAATATCGTAATATCTTCTCTAATCAGCAAGAGTTTGTTGAATATTTAGGAATTACTAAAGGAAGGATTTCTCAATACAAGTATGCATATGAATATTTTTTGTTATATCAAAACAGAATTGATCTAAGAATTCTTTCCGTAGAGCAAGTATACACTTTATATAGAACTGTTGGTTCAATGTTATTTGATTTTTTTAACTGGGTTGAAAAAGAAAAAAAGAAATCATTAATTAACATATGTTTAAAAGAAACAAAGAGATTAATTGAAGAATACCATAATTGTATATTTAACAAAAACAGCACCATTATAAACAAGGTTTATAATTATATGCTATCAGAACAAGAAAAAAGAATTATAGATTTTTATCGTATTGGAACAAATGAGCAAAGATAATACATTAATAAGTTGATAAATAATGAATAAGAACTGTGCCGAGTATGATGTAGTCAATAACTTCCAGTTTGTAAAAAAGAGAATGGCGAAAGCTGTTCTATTTCCTATATTACAATAAAAAATTA
>ERZ780157.4651-NODE-4651-length-10235-cov-3.540275_pt1 | contig 10235 bp, 10 predicted proteins | sample MGYA00511169_ERZ780157 | MGnify/ENA primary metagenome ERZ780157 (study PRJEB29588, sample SAMEA1965149) | human gut metagenome | biome: human gut; feature: human-associated habitat; material: faeces | place: Denmark | collected 2008/2010 ...
GCTGGCAGGTCTCGCCCCACTCGCTATCCAAGCACACACCCATCGACTCCACATAGTTCATAATAGAAGAAAGGTGGTTCACAACCGCTCCGTTCATCTCCTCCTTCATGGCTTCGCGCACCTTGAACAGATTCTATCCGTCACCTCCCTTCCACACACTCACTCCATCAGCCAGACTCTTTCCCTTCTTCAGCGCGATCACGTTCATCGCGCTCAGCACCGCCTGCAGCACGTAGTCGCTGTACGCAGTGGCACTCTCGGAAATCAACTGCGCGTTCATCACGGAGAGAGAAGAAGAGCGGAGATCAATAATAGACAAAAACGGGAATTTCGCGGAGAAGGATTCGATAGAAGAGCGCAAGCGTCCAAACGCGATCGGGAGATCGCGGAGGACGAAGGGAGAGAAGTTCCCAACGCCCGAGTAATAGCCGTCCACAACAGCGTGGGCATACATCACCTTGTCGCCCGAAGTGATGCTCTGAATGAAACTGTGACGCGTCGCCTTCCTACGCCTCACCCGCCCGCTTCACACCTACACCTCGTCACTCATCGACAGCAGGCTCAGCACGTCGTTCGCTAAAGTTAACGCCTGCGAGTTGAACGCCATCGTGAACTTCACGTTGGCACTCACAGCAGGGCTATTCGTCAATTCTATCTTCCTCGCCTACAAGGTGTTGGCTGGCATCGCCATGCTCGACTCGTCCTCAGCCACGCAGAAGTGCATCGCGCTCAGCACACCGTCCACGTACATCTGCACCATCTTCTCGTTCACGCCACACGCCACCGCACGCTGGATGGGCTTGCAGGACGCAGCGCCTCCCTCCTGCTGCTTGAAGAACGCGGTGACCTCGAACATGGTGTTGTACAGCGCGCACTCGCCTTCGCACGACCTACGATTCACGCCTGTGACTATCATTCACATCTCGTAGGACTTGGCACGGTCCAGAGGAATAATAGCAGGTTCGGAGAACGTGTTACCGCTCTCGGCATCCACCTCCTTCACGATCACATTCGAGCCCTTCACGATGTCACATTCCACGTCCAACGACTCCTCACACACGGACGTGGTGTTGAAGTGCGCTTCCACGTTATCTTCGCCGATGAAGGCAACAACGGGATTCACGTCCTTCAGCACAACGATGTCCAGGTTGCTCGCCTGGATGAAATAGATAGGGTCAGGCAGAGCAGCGTACACACCCTTCACCTCCTTCGCATCCATCGACAGGTCGGTCAGGGCGAGCGTCTCGGCGGAGTACGCCGAGTCCAGATAGAGAGCGCCCGACGCGATTGCCGCACGCGCGCGGAGGTGGAGAATGTGCGAAGGAGAAGAGCCTTCAGGGACCAGAACAGAGGCAGAGTTGTGGTCGTGCACGAAGAGGGTGAAGGGGAAGGAGAGGAAGTTGGTGTCGTCGAGGAATCCCTTCACGGTCACTTCGACCGACTGCTTGCCGCCACTCGCCGTGCCTGTGATGATTCCGGTCTCGGAATCGGGCGTCAGACCCGCTGGAAGACCCGTGATCTCAAAGGAAGTGAAGGGAGAAGGGCTGGGGGTGATGACAGGAGAGAGAGAGGTGGGGACTCCCATCACCACATGGACACCCGCGCCAACGGTGGGATACTCGATGGAAGGAGGCAGCACCGTGAAGGTCAGCGAGACCGTGGCGGAGCCGCCGGGATTGGAACCGGTGATCGTCACAGAGCAGCCATCCGCGCAGGCAGTGCTCGTCGCCTTGCCCGAGATCACTCCTGTCGTGGCGTCCAGCGTCAGACCCGCCGGCAACGTGCCCTCCGTCACGTCAAAGGAGTCGATGTAGCCCTCGTACGTGGGAGTGCCGCTGCTGAAGTCCACGCCGGCGTAGAAAGGGTAAGAAGACTCGGGGTAGGCGAGATCCGTGGGCGCGTCGTACACGCACATGTCCGTGATGTCGCTGCCCAACACTCCATTGGTGCACTGACGGTACTTGTAGCCGCGCGTGAGCCGAGGACACTGCACCACCGACTTCTCTCCGTTCTTCACGGAAGGATACTTACCGTCGGCGGGGCAAACGCCAGTGCCGCTGGGCACGCAGTACTGCGTCATAAGAGCAACCACATTAGGTTCGTTGCCCTTTCTTTCTATCAGCTCATATTTCAGATGCTTGAAACCAGCAAAACCCAATGTCATCGACCATTGATTACGACGCTTCTTATTCAAGTACTCCCCTGGCGTCGTACTGAGAAGGGTATACTCTTCGCTATCTTTCCAACGACCATTCAGATTGAACTTCGACCAAGCACGGTTATTTGCTTCAATGCCAAAACTGTTGAACACAGAGCCCTCCAGGTTCTCCACGGTCCATGACACATAGGAGCCCTCATGAAGAGTCGCATAGCCCTTATTCGGAGTCAGGCTCAGGAGATCATAGGCTACATAGGAAAAGTACAAATTATAGGTCTCGGTCGAAGAGTACGAGTCCACGGCGATCGAGCACTCGTTCACACCAAACATACCCGAGGCGTCGAACACGATGGCGTTCTCTTCAGCAGTGCGGTGGATCTCGAAGGCCATAGCGTTGTCCGTCGCAGCGTCAACAAGGGGGAGAATGATGTGGAACTTGGAGAAGGCAGTCGCGTCGTGCACACTCAGCGCCTCCGTCGTCGCATCGAAGCTTTCCTCCAGGTTGAAGCGCGCCACGATGTGACCGTTGAAGTACGCCACCACACCGCCCGTGTACTTCATACGCACGTTCAGCACGTGGTAGTCGTCCAGCGAAGGAATGGTCACCTCATGGCGGATGTACGCAGTGGTGCTCTGGTGGTTGCCCATCGCAGCCGCTTTCACTGTAGTCCAGGCAGAGTCATCGAAGCTGCCACTCTTCCAGTTGTCAGCCACCGCCTGCGCGCTGTTGAACAGCTTCCAATCGGAGTAGTCGATCTGGAAGGGAAGAAGCGATGAGAATGTGGTGGACACTGCATTACTGTCTTCTGGTATCTGGCCCGTCTCGAACACCATATCACCGTTATCAATCGACAAAAACCACCTCGTACTCTCCTGAGACTGACCCTTGCCATTCAGCACCAGAGTGTAGATATCGTGATCCAGACAGAAGTTACCGTAATTCATTACATCGGTCGTAAATGTGTCACCGGACTGGACCGCATTTCCACTCGCTGTCTTCCCACGGAATACTTTGTACGAGGACAAGATATTCCAATGATCCATACAGATGGTCAGAGTGACCAGCGACTTGTCTCCAGAGCAAGTGTCCACAGAGATCTCCATAGTTGTGCTCGAGCTGCCGCCTCCATACTTCTTTGCCGTGATCGTGTGCGTCGTAGCACTCTGCGCCTGCGCTGGTATACCAGAGATCTTTCCATTGTACTGATCAAGCACAAGACCAGTTGGAAGTGCAGGCACAATGGTGAAATCGTAGTAGTTGGTGGCATTCATACTCGGGTATAGGTCAGTCATCGCGATGTCCTTGGTGAGAGTCGGAGACGTCGGGTATGTCAATTCGGGAATCGAAGTGGGAATCGCGTCGCATGTCAAATCCAGTGTATTGAACTTCCAGGAAGGATTCGTAGGATCGCCACTCGCGAAGTTCTCGAAGCGGTATTGGTTGTAGGACTTGTCGTTGCCCAAGATAATCTTCTTGTTTTCATACACACTATCCCACAGCAACCCAGTCACTGCCTTGATCGTCGTCCAATCCTCCGAGTCCGAGTTACGCGCCTTCACCACAAACTGACCCACCCTCGGAAATACAGTCTGACCACTGAATGTCCACAGATACACTGTCACAGCTGAGATCCACTCACGACGGTCATTGCTGAAAGCGATGGTCCAGTAGTTGTTTCCCTCACCTTGGGGAAATACATTAGTCGCCGAATACTGTTCCGCTATCTTATCAGCATTACCAATGTTCTTGTAGTGCTTATCTTTTTCAGGTTTATCGTAGTCGAACACACGAGCGTTCGTTTTACCCATCAGACGCACCGCGCAGTCGAACATAGAGGCCGTCTGCGAAGCCGTCTGCGCCACGATGGCGATCGCGATCCTGTTCTCTCCCTGGATCAAGTAGTTCACCGCAGGCGTGTCGTCCGTAGCAATCGTCTTCACGGGCAACGAAACCTGGTGGTAGTTAATGCTCGTGTAGTCGTTCGAGCTCGAGCTGGAGGTGCTCAGCTCGCCCGTCACGCCGTTGCGGAACACTTCATGTCCGTTCAGGTAGATCACACAACCGTACTGGTAGCGCAGCGAGATCACGAAGCCAGCCACATCAGTTAGTGACGCCACGTTGAAAGTCTTCTTGTATAGCTGGATCGAGTTGGTGGATGTGGGGAAGCTGCCCATCGAACCCGTAGTCCAGCCAGCCGTGTCCAAGCCATACCAGTTCGCAGGCACTTCGCCCATCTTGTAGAACCACTGACTGTGCGGCGCCACCGACCACTTCACATTCACCTTATAGGATGTGGGGAAACCCTGTTTCTCGCTGTAACGAATACGCGCAATCGTCTCGTACTCGCCTCCATTCAGCAAGGCCTTCAAGTACAAGAATGAATCTTGCGTCCAGTACTTCATGGAAGTACTGCCCACCTCAATCTCATATACTCCGTTCATGCACAACCAACCCGTCCACTCCTTGTTGTTCTCCTGACCTGAGTTTCCATTCACTCTCATTACTACCTGCTGCGTCTCCTTGTCCTTGATCGTGAACCACTCCTTGTAAGCGTCCGACTTGTACGTACGAATCACCTTCACCACCGTTCCGGAGCACGATACCACAGTAAGATGGAACGATCCCTCGTAGGTCTGACCATCCTTCGTTGATGTCATCGTGTACTGCGTCTCCGACAAAGGAGCAGTCGGAATACCAGAAATCGTGCACGTTGTGGCGTCGAAACTCAGTCCACTGGGAGGAGCACCACTCAAAGTACACGCAGTGAATACATCATCGGGATGAATGGGTACGATTTCATACCCAACAAAAGCAGAAAACGAAGCAGGGGTGAACTCCATGACGTTTGTAGCTTCGACAATACATGCCAACGACACTACTCACTAACAGAAAACAGGAAGACGCCTACACAATAAGACAGCAAAAACGATCATCCGTTAAAGATATAAATTTGTGGTAGCGATGATTAGACGGAGTTGGGACGACCCTAAATGATAACCAGAGTCTTAATTGGGTTCTCCGATTAATATCTCGCTGCATAATCATGATATAGAGACGGTTTCATTCCTAATCTCACCGTAGGTCCCAATTCTACCATTCTTTCTTCCACATAGCACGATTTTTGCATAGGAGAGAGTAGCGAAAACCAGATGGCGAGTTTGACAAGCGACGCCACTCTACTCTCGAGCCATGTCCTATCTGATCACCTTAATACTTCGCATGTAATTACTGTACTGCAGTACTAGTTGATCCGTGACGGAATTGCCCGCGTTTCTCTTGATGCTGGACCCAACGCATGGAGTGTCATTACATGATAGGCGTGGTTCCTCTCATCCAAATGAATAAGAAAAAACCGCTAATCGTATCAGGAATAGCAAATGCATGAAAGGGTGACTGTTTTCAGGCATAGATAGAATAGCTATTCATAGCATCGCATTCAATCTCCGTATCCCTGTTAGAATGGGTGGAGAGCGTATCATCTGGTGATGGATGCACATGGGTTTGGACGTCGCTCGTACTCCATCGTTAATCCGTTCTCCATCCTCTAGTAATGTATTGCAGAGTAATACGGGTTCATGAACACGGATTAAGAATCAGAGGAATAACACCTGATCACCTTACTCTCCACCCCCATTTCAGGCAACACCTCTCACAACAGAATCTAAAACACCATCATTCTGAGTATCACTGTAAGACGGGAAAACACAACTGTCCTCAACCATCCAGTCATTCGGGCACTCTCAAAACCCCCCTTCAACGAAACACTATGCTCATTCCCCCAAATACACCACAACACATCTCTCCCACCAAATAGCATCACCAACAAACAACTGCAACTCTAATCGTCCATCATCATTCGCTTCTGCTCATTCTCCTCAGAACCGTTCCTCCTCTTTCTTCGCTCCGTGAAGAAATCATACGGACTCGTGATCGCGTCCAGATCTCCGTTCTGTCCCAGCATATACAGTACACTCTTCTCCAGGCAGATGCCGATAATGCGGCTGCGACTCCTGACGTTCAATGAGTGACGCTCTCTCAGCGCAGAGTCCTTTTCTTCCTTCCCACTGCAATTGAACATCAGCAGCTCATTATCATCGCCACACAGATATGCGATGTTCTGCACCTCCTTGTCCGCCCCCTTCACACTCTCTCCAACGCACTTCACCACCGTGCTGCGAATCGGCGCTCTCCACCGCTTCACGATGCGCAACTCGCGAGCGCTCAAGAGGAACACACCGCGATCCGACTCCGTGCATACGACGACATCTCCATTTGAAGCAAAGCACATAAGTGCGCTTATGTTGCTAGTGGCAACATTTACGTGATTCATCAGAACAGTGTCTCCGCCCTTCGGGATATAGAACTGACTCAGCTGCTTGTTCTCTGCAACGACAATTGTTTCGTCGTTGCGCCAACACACAGCCTGAGGATGACCATATGTGTGCACCACTCTAGACTCCGTCTCCTTGCCAATGCTGTATACGTGAATTGTGTTTGAAAGGCCGTGCATCGCCAAAAGCTACGTATGAAGCGAAATACGCGACACTACGCGTTCTCCAGAAGGAGACATGCTCAGCTGGCACCAACTCTCCTCGCTTTTATCTGCAGCGTTGTGATGCGCCAACTCGCAAAGATCGCCCTCATCTCCCACAGAATATACCTTCACATTCCCACGCTCGTCCATTCCGCATACATAAACTACGCATCATATAGAATAAAGGAAAGCTACAGACGTTCGCTTGTTTGTTCCAGCCTGAGCAAACGGACTGAATAGCAAAGGGGAACTCTGCTACACACCGGGTCTGCGTCGAGGAAATGGGCGACTCCCTGTCTGCTTGAGAGAGCGTGCTTTCATCGAAAGCGGGCAACTAGTCGGGAATGAAATCTCAGGAGTGCTTACAGTAACGAGATGGAGTTTGTTTCCTGACGCGAAATAGACAGAGTTCGGGAGCAGTCCCGATGCGAGTGCTTCCGCTTGCATTACGCCATACCGAATGCCAGAAACCTCTTCAGAAGGGGCGAATTTGAAACGGTACATCGTTGTTAGGAACGAAGAAAAGACTGCCTAACACCAACGATCAAACACTATTCATTGTTTTGTGTTCCGTCTCATGTCAAACGATTTCGACTCGCTGGAAGCAAAGGTTGCGTCTCTCTACAACACTTTCGACTACCCCAAGGATGGACTGCGTGATGTCGGTTCCCTGGCACTCTGTTACGAGTAGATTCTGATCAATTGCAATCTGGACTATTTCACCGCCTGCCAGATGTGCAAGGAGTTCGGTATTGTCGCGCGGAGCATGGGGTCAACACGGAAAAGGAAAAAAGAAGTCGTTCCGTCTGTGGCTGCTGCAAGAAGCTCGGCAACGGACCCCTATGACACGTACAGATACGTAGTGTGCTTCAGCGTAGTCCGGACATTAAGAAACTGTGCGAGTTCTTCCCCCAGTACAAGAAGGAGTGTCTCGCAGCCATCTATTGGGATACGGAGAACAATGTGGATAAAACGGTGAATCGCATCGTTGGGAGTAACGGAAGTCGTGTTCTTGGATTGAAATGATGTGCAGAATACAACCAGGAAGACAACAACACGGAAGTGGAGTATCTGAAGCTGGCGTACTCGTTCTTGCCGGCAGAGAAGGTTGTTGCTGTACTCGTTATCAAGGAGAATCATCCGTAGGCGTTTATGGTATCAAAGGCGGACTATGTGGAGTGCGTCGCCTACCTCGAAGAAGAGTACAAGAGGGAAATACGAGAGCACTGGAGCACCTACATGCAGTTCAAGCACACCTACGGCGGGTACAAGCACAGCTGGGTGGTGAAACAGTTCAAGGAGAAGGAGAGTCACTGTCTGTACTCGCCCGTGAAGGAGGAGGAGGTGTACAACCCCGTGAAGAACACTTCGGGTTCGCGCGCGTCCGTTCCCTCATGCGTAGTGGACTATCTGAAGGTGCTGAGCGAGCGACAGCAGGCTGCCGACTGCTTGACGAACGTGCGCCTGCTGAACCTGAAGCGCTCGGAGGAAGCGCGCGGCTACGGCAAGTTCTTGACAGCCACAAAGACTGCAGTGGGAGACGGTGGACGGAGTGAGGTGTAGATGAACCACGAGTACGATCGGTACGACGCGATCAACCAGGAGTCGGGAAGCCGCATTTTTGAAGCGCACAACGGAAACAACTCGGTCGAGGCGCTCATTAAGAGGTAGACGTGGAGTGGAGGGGCGATGCTGTAGGGGCGTGCCCATTGACTTCCACGGACTGCAGGTCGCGGAAGTCGCGAACTACATGGACCGCATCATCGCGTGCGCTCGCGCGCAACCGACGAAGAAGAGGATTACGATTGTCACCGGAGTCGGGAACCATTCGTAAAACACTGCGTTCACGACTCATGGGTAGAAAGAATTTCGTGTCGCCTGTTCGAATCTACGTGATCAACCGACTCAAGAAGGAGGGTATCAACAATCTCTTCGATGGAGGGAGCATCACGTTTTCTATGTAGCGTTTCACTGTTTGTTTGGACGCAGGGGTTTGAAATGCTGAAAACGAAGCAGTCTTCCCTATCATGCACAAATGCGTCTGTATTCCTTGCAAAGAGGGGTCGAAGCAGTTCTCGTCACTCTACTCGTTGTTGCGTCCCTCCTATCGTTTTTCGTGATCAGGTAGACATGTGGCTCAGTACCAAACGGAATTGCGACGGCAGACAACAGCAGTGCATTCCTTCGCGTCGATAATAGAAAGCAGAGACATGTTTTCAAATGAGACCACCATTCGGAAGGTGATGGGCATGGAGGAAGATGCAAACACTACCGATTTCACGATCGTTGCTGTTTTGACGTGCGTGTCCTTGTGCCGTGTCATCCACAGACAGAATCGTCTCTTCTTCTTTGATCACCTTCTCCGCTTATGGACAGGGCGGTTCACCTTCGTGCTGTTCTGCTATTCGCATGAGGAGCCTACGATTCGGCGGTTCTTTGCCCACCAGTCCTTTCCGAGTCGAATGGCCGTCGTAATGTACACGGAACCAACGCCAAGAGATGCTCCAGGTCATTTCCCTGTGAACAAAATGCGTAATCTCGGCATCGCCAACGTCCACACCTCCCACTTCATCGTGACGGACATGGATCTGTGGCCATCCCGTACCCTTCCTTCTCGTTCCTAATCGAAAGAGAACTTCTACTCTGAGCTCCATTCCGTGCCACCGCGTCTCCTCGCCGACGACCGCACGGCCATCATCCTTCCCGTGTTCTTTTACGCACCGTCCTTCGTGCAGTCCAACGACTCCTTCGCATCCTCGATCTTGAGGTAATCGCGCACATCCCTCCTCAGGGCTAGAGGATACGACATGTACCCCTCGACGAAGCAGAGTCTGGAGCGATGTGTTGACGATAGGAGGTGCTTCATGCAGAAGGGCTCCCTGTTCACACACGTAGGGATTATGTGTTCGCTTGATGGCAGATGTTCGTGAATCCCTCGTGGTTCCGCCTGTCGCCCAACGCGACGGTGGTGAAGGTGGAGTGCATCCCGAACTACGAGCAGGAGCCGTACTACGTGCTGAAGAAGACGGAGAGGACCCCGCGATTCGACGACCGGTTCATTGACTACGGTTACAACAAGATGCAGCACATGCGCCATCTCCTCTATGAAGGGTACTCGTTCTATCTCCTGGTGAATTGCTACGCCGTGGACATGCCGCACAAAGAATCGGGGTACAAGCTGCGGTATCGCAGTCAGAACAACGAGACGAGACAACTCTATATCGATTTCCTGTACAATAGAACGTGGGTGAGGAACCGCAGGCAGAGAGAGCGGTTCTGTAGGAGAGAGGAGTACCTCTCCCCGTACTTTTACCGGTCCATTCAGTGGTTTTGTTTGTTGAAACGCATTTCCATGGGTTGGAAAAGGATTAGCTCTGAATAAGAATGAAAGGGGCAACTCTGAATGAGAGTAACTCTGACAAAAAGCAACTGAGAGAATCGCAAAACGCGTGCACAACAAAGAGCAATAGACTACAAAAACTACGCTAGGAAGATAAGGAAGAAGATGATGAAGAAGATCAGCACGCCGAACAGCTTCATCA
>ERZ780157.4657-NODE-4657-length-10225-cov-3.822321_pt1 | contig 10225 bp, 8 predicted proteins | sample MGYA00511169_ERZ780157 | MGnify/ENA primary metagenome ERZ780157 (study PRJEB29588, sample SAMEA1965149) | human gut metagenome | biome: human gut; feature: human-associated habitat; material: faeces | place: Denmark | collected 2008/2010 ...
GCCTGCTTTAGCAGGTGACAATAAAGCTTTCGACTTTAGTCGAGAGTTGTTTACCGGATACTTCAGTCGATCGGGACTGTAGAGGCGCTCGCGCATGTCGCGGCCCTTGAGGCAGGCGCGCAACTGACGCACCCTGCAGCCGTCCTTCACGGTGTTGTCGGTTTCGATGCGGATCACGGTGCCGTTCTTCGTGTACGCGCGCCATTTCGATGATGAACAACGCTCCAGCGTCTTTTGGAGGATTTCTTGACGGGAGGCAAGCGCAGGCCGCCGTCTTTACCGCCCGCAGGCTTGAGGATGACGATGGACGGGGCGTTTCGAGCGGCGGTGCATCGCGACGCTGTACAATGCCGCCTTGGTCCGGACGGACCGCCTTCTCACACGCACTCCAAGGAAAAGACAAGACAAATGACCTCAGTACGCCGCATGCTCACGGGCTTTCTTCTTGCCATCGCCGCAGGCTTCGGCTGGGGCTCCATGGGGGTGGCTGCTCAGGTCATGATGACGGACGGCGGCTTCACCGCCCAGGACCTCGTGGCGCTTCGCGTCTTCGGCGCGGGCGTGCTCCTCACGCTCATGACGCTCCTCACCGAAAGGGGCAGGGTCTCGAAGCTCTTCTCCGACATGGTTCTGCTGCGTGACGTCGTGATCTACGGCCTCGGCGTGCTGGCGACGCAGTTCACGTTCTTCCTTGCGATCCGTGATGCGGGCGCCGCCACGGCGGCCATCATGGTCATCACGGGTCCGCTCTTCGTGATCGGCTGGATCGCCGCCACGACCCGCAAGCCCGTCTCGATCCTCGAGCTCGCCGCCTTCTGCCTTGCCGCCACGGGCGTCGTACTCATCATCACAAAGGGCGACCTGAGCGTCGTCAACTTCTCATATTCGGGCGTCCTCTGGGGGCTTGCCTCCGCCGCCTGCGGCGCCTTCTGCACGTTGCAGCCGGGCAATGCCGTCAAGAAACTCGGCGTCAACGCCGTCGTGGGCTTCGGCATGCTCTTTGCGGGCATCGGCGCGCTCTTCGTCTATCCGCCCACGGAAATCGACGCCGTCTGGACTTGGGAGACCCTCGCGGGCTACCTCTACATCATCGTCGTGGGCACCGCGCTCGCCTTCGTCTGCTATCTGAAGAGCCTCGACTACGTCCCGCCCGCCGTCACCACCATCCTCGGCGCTTCCGAGCCCCTCACGGCCGTGATTCTCTCCGTCGTGCTGCTCGGCACCTCCTTCACGCCCGTCGAGAGCCTCGGCGCAGTCCTCATCTTCGCCACCGTCTTCATCCTCGCCATGAGGGAGGGGAGACGCAGGGCCTGATCCCGATCCTGTCTTCAACACCGCTCATTTGCTCCCGCTCAAGCGAAACCCGGCGACTGAGACAGAACCGACAGAAGCAAAAAATGGCGGGACTTCCGTTATGGAAATCCCGCCATTTTCAAGTGAGGCAGGCCGGGCATTCATCCCGCCCTCATGACAAGAAAGGCGGAAAGAGGCCGGCAAGCCCGGTGATCAGTCCTTGGCCTTGCGGTTGCGGAAGTACACGGCCTCCTGGATGTCGGTCGTGCGCTTCGTGAAGCAGTCGTCGAGAAGCGTTTCGCAGAGCTCTTCGCCTTCGGCGAGAACACGGAGATTGAAGTCGTTGAGGAGCTTCGCGGCGGCCTTTTCGTCTTCGGCATGAAGCTTGACGAACTCGGCTTCGAAGGCGGCCATGCGCGGGGCGAGGTCGGCCTCGAACTTGGCGAAGGCGGTCTTGACCATCGGGGCGAGGCCGGCGTAGTCGGTCATGACGAGCGTCTGAAGCCTGCGGAACTTCCAGTAGACGGAACGGCGGTCGCAGTGGTCCGTGCCGCAACCGTAGTGTTGGGGAACGGCCTCGAGGCCCTGGTAGAACGGCAGGTAGACGGAGAGGTCGGCCATGCCGAAGGCGAGGTGGATCAGGCAGCCGATGGCCTGCGGGAGCCACGGACGGACCTGCATGATGTGGGACTCGTACGTGCGGAACACGCTGATCGGGCGCCAGGGCTCGTCGCCGCGCAGACCGAACTGGTACGGGTCATGCTCGGACATGTCGTAGTGATTGCGCATCAGGGCCTTGAGATCGTCGACCGTGATGGGCTTTTCGGGCGTGAGATAGACCTCGAAATTGCGGCCATCGTCGACGGGCTGCTCGACGGACGGATTGAGGTGCTTCTGCATGATCCAGACGCGCGGGTCGTTGTAGACGCGGTCACGCTCGTCGTTGCGGGTGTAGGCGGCGGCGAAGTCGAAGGGACCTTCCTCGGGGTTCCAGAAGCCGTGCTCCTTCGCCCAGCTCATGACCGTGGGCGAGCCCATCATGTCCTCGCGTTCCGGATCGTATTCGCGCAGGCGGCCCTGGTTGCCCGTGGCCATGTACTTGTCGTCCGGGGTGCGGTGGGCGATCCACTGGTGGCCCGTGCCGGTCTCGAGGTACCAGACCTCCTTGCTGTCGACGAAGCCGACGCCGAAGCCTTCACCGCAGCCGGCCTCCTCGATGATGCGGCCCAGAAGCGCGCACGCTTCGCGGGCGGTCGTGCAGCGGGAGAGCAGAACGTCGGGAATGTCGTCCTCGGTGATGCCGGAGGCCTTGTTGTACGGGTCGATCGCGAGCGCGTCGTCGCGGGCGAAGATGGACTCGGTGCCGGTGAGGCCCACGCCCGCTTCGTTGAAGCCCACGGCGCCGTGGAGCTGGGTCTGCCAGTTCGGCACGGTCGTGAAGCGCATGCTGCGGGCGGGCTGGGGCCATTCGAAGGCGGTGGCGCCCTTGTGGTCCTGCGTGCGGTACATCGAGCCTTCGGGCCATTCGCGCGCTTCGTGAATCACGAAGTGCTGGGCCTTGAGGGCGCTGCTGTCAGCGCTGCGGGCAAGAAGGAAGGAGCCGTCGGCCGTGGCCTTTTCTCCGACAATGACGGAAGTGCACATCTTGGATGTCCTCAGAAAATGCGCCGGCCCGAAAGGGAGAAAGACCGGCATTCAGGGCGCATATTTTAGGCGGCACCCTCTGAAACCGCCATCGGCGTTTACCTGAGGCTTCCAAGGGAAAACCATCTGAAACGCCCGTCCGGACGGCAATCCGGAAGACAGGCCCCATAGGGCGGATGACGACAAGGGACGAAGGAGGTGAACGAAAAAAGGGCCCGCCCCGTTTCCCCTCTGTATATACAAAGAGAAGGCGAAGAACGAGCCCTTTTGGGAAAAACCGCGTCCCCCGGGAAGAGGAACGCAGAATCTCATCAGAAGCGGTGGACGATGCCGGTCGTGAACTCGTAGCCGTTGGGCTTGGCTTCGGTCGTGCCGTTCTCGACCTTCTCCTGAGACCAGCCGGTCATGGCGTAGACGGCGGTGCGCTTGGAGAGGGCGTAGTCGTAGCCGAGGGCGGCGATCACGCGCTTGAAGTCGACGTTGTCCTTGTTGTCCATGTCGCGGTAGGCGACCTGGGCCTTGGCGACGCCGCCCATGGCGGGCACGTTCACGCCGAGGCTCACGCCGTAGCCGTCGACAAAGCCGTAGCCCTTATTCTCGGTGACGGCCATGATGCCGTCGGTGCCGACGCCGCCGCGGAAGGCGGGAAGCTCCTGGTCGCCGAAGAACTGCGTGAAGGCGAGGACCTTGACGCCGCCGTCGAACGTGTAGTTGCCGCCGAAGGTGACGGTCCAGCCGTCATCCTGGCTGGCGGCGGTGCCAGTGCGGTACGTGCCGTACATCGTGGTGTCGGCGACGAGCACGGCCTCAAGAGCCCCGGCCTTGTAGCGTGCGGCGAGAGAGGCGTAGCGGTCGGATTCGCCGCCGTGGCCTTCTACCCCGCCCGTGGAGGAGTCGTTCTTGAACGAGTACATGGCGTAGCCCGTGAAGCCCGCAACGGTCGGGGTCACGTAGCTGAGCGCATTGTCGACGCGCGTCCAGGAGGAGGCGGTCACGTGGCCGGAGCCGAAGGCCTTCGTGAGGTTCGCAAAGAGCGGGTCGATGGCGCGGAAGAGGCCGTCGGCGCCGAGCGTGCTGCCGAAGACGGGCATCAGGCCGGCGGAGAGCTTGCCGAACGGACCGACGAGGTCGACGTGGGCTTCGCGACCGAAGAGCTTGCCGCCCTGGTCGAGACTGCCGTCGTCGGACTTGATGCCGGACTCGAGCACGAAGGCCACCTTGTAACCGTTGCCGAGGTCTTCAGAACCCTTGAGACCGAAGCGGGAGCCGAATTCCTTTGCGTTCTCCATCGAGAAGGAGTTCACACGGTCGTGGCCGGCAAAGTCGGCGTCGCTCGACACGAAGGAGAGGCTGGTGTCGATGAGGCCGTAGACCTGGACGTCAGCGGCCTGGGCGCCCATGGCCGCAGCGGCCACGGAAAGGGCGAGAAGAGACTTCTTCATCATGATGTTCATTTCCTAATGGGTTGAAAAGCGGAATGCGCTTTGAGTCAGGAGGGCGCTTCGCCTCTCCTGCGGGCAGGACGGAATAATACAGTATCAACGAGTACTTTTGTTGTTCTCTTTAATTCCCGCCTGACCTCCGGCATTCCTTCCGCCGTTTTCGGGCGGGAACGGGCGCCGCGTCCGACCGGACGAAACGCCCGTCGATCCCTGCACGCGGGAGGTCTCAGGCTTCCCGCTCGCAGGGCGCATCTTCAGGCGTTGACCGGGATCAGGCCTTCTTGAAGGCATCGCGGGCTGCGATGCGGCCGAAGATCATGCAGTCGGCAACGGCGACGGTACCGAGACGAACCATGCCGTGGACGCCGCCCGTGGCTTCGCCGGCGGCATAGAGGCCCTTGATCGGGGTGCCGCGCACGGACATGACCTGGGCATGCTCGTTGATCTCAAGGCCGCCCATGCAGTGGTGGACGCGCGGCCAGAGGCGAACGCCGTAGAAGGGCCCCTTGTCGTTGACGCTGGCGCCCTTGAAGAACATGCAGTCGAACTCGGGGTCCTTCATGGCCTTCATGTAGCCGTTGAAGGTCTCATTGGTCTTCTCGAGCGTCGCGTAGTCGATGCCGTAGCCGGCAGCGAGGTCCTTGAGCGTGTCGAACTTCTTGACGACGCCGGTCTTGAGGGCGTGCTCCCAGAGCTTGTCGGTCATGTTGTGGCCGACGATGGCGTTCATGACGTTGGCTTCGCAGGTGTAGATGACGCAGGGGTGGCCGATGGCGACGATGGCGTCGGCGCGGACCTTGCGGTTGCCCGTTTCCTTGATGAAGCGCTTGCCGGTGGCCGGGTCGACCATGGGCCCGAGGCCGACGCAGGACTCGACGAAGAGCGGAGCCACGCCAAAGCCCTTTTCATCGGGCGAGGTCCACGGACCGAGCTGGATCCAGTCCATCTGGACGGTGTTGGCGCCGATTTCCTGGGCCTGCATGATCATTTCGCCCGTGGCGCCAGGATGGTTCGTGGAGGTGAACTTGTCCGTGAGGCGCGGGTCCTGGCTCATGCGGTACTTGACGTTCTGCGCGAAGCCGCCGGCTGCGATCAGGACGCCCTTCGTGGCGCGCACGTAGAGGACCTTGCCGGAATTCTCGCGGCCGAAGCGATAGCCCTGGCGGGCCTTGACGCCGATGACTTCCTTCTTGTCGTTGACGATGATTTCGTCGACGATGAAGCGAAGGCGCGGCTCAATGCCGAATTCCTTGAGCTTGGCGAGCATCGGAAGAATGAAGCCGGAGCCGGAGTTGTTCGTCACGGCGTGCGAACGCTTGACGGAGTGGCCGCCGTGGTAGGTTACGGCCTTGAACTGGACACCGATGTCGTCGCGCAGCCACTTGTAGTTGGCGACGGATTCATCGGCGATGCGGCGGGCGAGGGCGGGATGGCAGAGGCCGCCGCCCGCCTTCATGATGTCCGCAAAAAGAAGGTCGGCGGAGTCCTTGATGCCTTCCTTTTCCTGCATGTCGGTGCCGGCGGCCGCGACGGCGCCGCCGTTGATGATGGAGTTGCCGCCCGGCGTGCTCATCTTGTCGACGAGCATGATCTCCTCCTTCTTCGCGCCGAGGTAGTGCGCCTCGAGGGCGGCGGCGCAGCCGGCAAAGCCGGTGCCGACGATGAGAAGACCCGTAGTTTCGTCCCACTTCTGCGGCGCTTCGGTCGAGAAGGCGGGAGCGGAGACGGCGGCGGAGGCTGCGCCGAAGAGGGCGCCGGTCTTGAGGAACTGGCGGCGGGACTGGTTGGTCATGCTGATACTCCTTTTCATGAGTGATGGTCGCGGGACGGACCTCCGTGTGCGGCGGAGGCTCCCGCCGTCCTGCGGCTGGTCGGCCGTCAGGACGCGGTGAAAATCATCGGGCGTTCGAGGGACGGTCCCGTCAATCCGGGCCCGAAGCGATGCCTGTCAATGCCTTTCAGCGCCTCAGGGCACCTTGAAGCCGAACTGGTGGCACTGGTCGCAGAAGTTCTCCGTTTCACCGTGCATGTAGTGGCAGTTCGTGCAGTCAAGCTGGTCCTGATAGTGCGGGGAGACGTGCGGATTCGTCGGCTTGACGTCCTTCGTCTTCTCGACGAGGTCCTTCGTGTTGTGGCACTGCGTGCACGTCTTGATGTCGGGCGTGGCGGGATTGGCCTTGTCGGGGCCGTGGCAGGTCTCGCAGGTGAGACCCATCGCCGCATGACGGTCGGCACCGAACTTTCCGTCGGCGGCAGAGGCGGTGCCCGCAGCCATGAGGGCGGTCATCATCAGGGCGGCAAGCGTCTTCAAATTTGTCATTAAAATCTCCTGGTTCATGGGGGCCGAGCGCCCTGTTCGAGTGAATCCTAGTCCATTAAGCCTGCCTTAAGACGCGCCGACTGAGCCAACTTAGGGTAAGCCTCCATCGAAAGTCCCCACTAGTTGGGTGTTCTCCATCAGGGTTCCTCCGAATAAAGAACCAGAAAAACCGTCGTTCGTGTTGCTTTTCCGCCACACGCCGTTTCGAGAGGAGATGCGCTTCGCAGGGCTTGCGAAGCGAGACCGTCATGCCGCATCCGAAGCCTGCCGAAGGAAACGTTGCGCTCATCAGTCCGCCTGAGGGCGCCGTCGCCGCCGCTGCGCCCGCGCCCGAAGTCGACGCCCGCTGGGTCTGGTTCGAGGACGAGCACGGCGAGCGCTTTCGCGTCCCGCGCTCCTGGGTTCAGGGCGCGCCTGCGGACGCGAGCAATGCAGGCGGATCGGCCGAAGAGGCGGACCCGGACGAGGCGGGCGGAATCCACATCAAGAATCCGACGCTCTCGCGCATGTTCGAAGGCGTGCGGCTCACCCCCGGTCAGGCCTCGCTCGTTCCGAAGCTTCAGGCGTTTCTTGACGACGACGAAGCGCGGATCTTCATACTTCGCGGCTATGCGGGCACGGGGAAGACCTTCCTGATGAAGGGCGTCGTCGACTATCTTTCGGCCGTCAACCGCTCCGTGCACCTCATGGCGCCCACGGGCCGCGCGGCCAAGGTGCTCTCGACGAGAACGTCCCGCAGCGCCTCGACAATCCACGCACACCTCTACTCGCCCCGCGACCAGGACGATCCAGACGACGAGGACTTCACGCTCGTGAGCGACCTCACGTCAAACACGGACGAACTCGACGCGGTCTACGTCGTCGACGAGGCCTCGATGGTCTCCGACCGCGAGACGCAGAATCCGCTCCTGCAGTTCGGCTCGGGCCGCCTTCTCGCCGACCTCCTGCACTTTCTCGAGGACGCCCCCTGCGCGCACCGCAGGCACATCCTGTTCGTGGGCGACGCCGCGCAGCTCCCGCCCGTCGGCATGACCGTCTCGCCCGCGCTCTCTCCCGTGCACCTCGAGGAGGAATTCGGCCTGAAGCCCTCGGAGCACACGCTCACCGACATCGTCCGCCAGAAGCAGGACTCTGGGATTCTCGCGCTCGCGACCGCGCTCCGAACGGGACTCAAAAACAAGACGTACGCTCTTCCAAGGCTTCCTGCGGACGTTCCCGACGTAGAGCGGATCGATGCGCGCGACATGGCGCGCCTCTGCTGGGAGGTCATGGGACGGCGCATCACACGCGACGCCGTCATGATCGCGCAGACGAACGTGCGCGCCCAGCAGCTCAACCGCGCCTTCCGGCGGCTGCAGTTTCCGGGCGTCGAGGAGCTCGCCGCGGGAGACAAGCTCATGGTAATCCTCAACACGCACATGCACGGCGAATTCATCTGCAACGGCGACTTCTGCCAGGTGCTCCGCACGGGAGCGCGCACCAGGCGCAGCGTCTCCTTCCGCGTGAAGACCGGCCCCGCAGGGAAGGGCAGGCGCCTCGTGAACCTCGACCTTGAGTTCCAGAGCGTCACGCTCAGGCTTCGCGGCAATACGGGCGAGTGCTTCGAGGTCTCCTGCATGATCCTTCTCAACCAGCTCGAGCCCGACGACCTGCCCGACATGACGCTTCTCCTTCGCGCCCTCATGGCCGACTTCAAGAACCGCTTCCCGAGGCTCAGGCGCGGCACGAAGGACTGGCAGGACGCGCTCGCCGAAGACCCGTTCGTCAACGCGCTTCACGTCCGATACGGCTACGCCGTCACCTGCCACAAGTCCCAGGGCGGCGAATGGCCGCACGTCTTCGTCGACTGCGCATGGACGGGACCGAGATCCTCGGCCGACTACTTCCGCTGGCTCTACACCGCAGTGACGCGCGCCAGACAGAAGCTCCATCTCGCCCGCTATCCGAAGCACGCCTACGACGACCCGAACGAAGTCCTCCCCGTGCCCGACGACGCCTGGCCCCGGCAATGGCAGGCCGAGCTTCCCGCAAGACATCCCGGCGAAGACCTCGAGACGTTCGCGCTCGAGCTTCCCGAAGACAACGGCGAAGTCTTCTGACGCCCACGGAAAAACAGGCGGCCGCATTTCTGCAGCCGCCTGCGCTCCCTGAACCCGCCTCTTCGGACAAAAGAGGCGTTCCAGGCAAAAGCCTGCGTCTATTCCTATCGAACCGGCGCCCAGTAGGTCTTGTAGACGCCGCCCCGCTGAAGGACGAGCTTCTTCTTCGAGACCATCACGACGTTCCAGACCTCCTCGAACGGGAAGATCCCGCCGTTGCCGATGCTCCTGCCCCTCAGGGTGAGCTTCCGGTCCGCAACCTGCCAGCTCTCGTACTCGAGCGTCGCCATGTTGACGGACTCGGCCGAGCCGCCCTCGTCAAGGATGAAGCCCTGCTGCCTGCCGAACCGGGCGGGCACGGGCTCGAGCCACGTATTGACGTAGAGCGGCATCATCTGCCTGTCGATTCCCTCGCTCATGGCCTCCTCGGGCGTCGCGGGACTGCCTGCGCATCCTGCGAGCACAAGGGCGGCTGCGGGCAGGACAAGAAGCATCGTTCTTCTCTGCATGGCTTTCCTCCTGTCGTCACGGGCATTCGGTCGCTCCCTGCGGCACGCTGCGCCGCATGAGGAGCCTCATGTCTTCATAGAAATGCCGCAAGGAAACATCTGACTTCAGTCAGGTGAGGAATTGCGGCCCATGCATTTCACAGCCCATGCATTTCACACTACCACGTGATAAAACTAAGGATATGGTGGAAATAGTATACAACCGAAATTGCGTTTACCAGACGGCATACCATGTGATATGGTGTCCGAAGTACCGCAAACGGATACTTAAAGGTGAAATAGCCGAGGCTTTGCGTCTTGCCATCACCGCGATCTGCATTGAGCGCGAGTGGCCGATTCTGACCTTGGAAATCCAACCTGACCATATCCATTTGTTCGTAACCATCCCTCCGTCACAGGCTGTAGCCGATGCCGTAAAGATTTTGAAGGGTTCGACGGCCCGGAAGCTGTTTGTGGCTTTCCCGGCGTTGAAGGATCAGCTTTACGGCGGGCATTTGTGGTCTCCGTCCTATTACGTAGGTACGGCTGGCAATGTCAGTGCGGAAACCATCAGGCATTACATTGAAAGGACTGAACATATCAAAGGGCGCAGGTAAGCTCGTTCGACGCAAAGTCGACGTGCGTACCGTCTGCATTGCCTTGGAGGTCGATGCCAATGCTTCCGAAAAGATGCATCAGACCCGTCGTCTCTACGGGCAGGCCTGCAATTTGCTCGTCCCAATCGTCGTGTCCGATACAGATAGGAAAAAACGGCTCTGGCAACGGTACAACCTGCACAAGGCCGCTTATCCGATGGTTCGAACCAAAATGTCCGTTCTTGGTGCACAGCTCGCCTGCAACGTCATGCGTTCGGTGTCGAGCATGTACCAGTCGTGGATCAGCAACCATCCGAACTTCTCGAAGGATAAGAAGATGGTG
>ERZ780157.4661-NODE-4661-length-10221-cov-5.802085_pt1 | contig 10221 bp, 8 predicted proteins | sample MGYA00511169_ERZ780157 | MGnify/ENA primary metagenome ERZ780157 (study PRJEB29588, sample SAMEA1965149) | human gut metagenome | biome: human gut; feature: human-associated habitat; material: faeces | place: Denmark | collected 2008/2010 ...
CTGATGAAGCACGTTACCACCTACCAAAAGACAAAACCCGTCTATGAAGCATATCGCAGGGCAAAGGATAAGGACACATACCGGGTCAAGCAGGAAAGCAGTCTGATACTCCATGAAGCAGCGGCAAAGGCACTCAAAGCGGCGGGCATTAACAAGCTCCCCAACCTCGCCGCCATGCAGGAAGAATACGGGAAGCTCCAAGCGCAGAAAGAAGCCCTTTATACCGATTATTGCAAGCTGAAAAAGAAAGTCAAGGAATACGACGTTATCAAACAGAACATAGACAGCATTTTGCGGCAGCCAAGAGAGCTGGAACAGGACAAAGGAAAGGAACGGGAATAATTATGAATATTGTTGAGATTAGACCATGTTACAGAATAACATTAGAAAATGACAGCTATGGCGTGGAAACCTATATTGACGCAGACAGCAAAATCCAAATCACTTTTGAGAATGGAAAGATACTTACCGGAAACATAGAATGTGTGGAATATGGGACTTCCACCGATGAAAATGATACCCTTGTTATAAGGGTAGAGAACGGAGAACTTTATATCTTGTTAGGAAATCAAATAAAAGATATAAAAGAACTGAATGAGTAAAAAAGAACACCGGGAACGGAAGCTATCAGATAGCCACCGTTCCCGGTCTTTTCATGGGCGCAAAGATTAAATTGTTACGCAGTAGAATCCCGATTTCAAGGGAAAAGGTATTCTGTATCGTCTATGCCAGTTTCAAACCGTTTATGCCCTGTAAATCAAGGCTTTTTTCGCCTTTATTGCGTAACCGTCGCACGTCGTTTCCTCATACGCTCCGCCGCCTGTCTGCGGGTAATGCGTTTCCGGCAGTCAGGGCAGTATTTGACGCTATTTGATTTTGATACAAAGAATGTGCCGCACTCGGTACAACGCTTTTTGTCCTCGGTTTTGAAAAGCTCTGCATACAGCAGCTTATCAAGAGGAAGTACGGCAATCTGAAACCACTTGCATAAAAGCGAATAGGAAATAAGCTGCGGGCAGACACATTCCTCCCCGTCGTCCAGTAAAATACAGTGTCCGTTATCGCAGTTGCAGCACTCCTTTTTTATAAGGCTGTTGACTTTCCGGCTTTGGGGTGGTGTAAGCCGCTTTATCCCGGTCATACCTCATCAGCGGCGAAAATAGCAAGCTCCGCATACTCATTTTCTGTCAGAGGTGCGATTTTCGCAAGGGTGCGTTTCGCCAGTTCCCGCATATCCTCGTCCATGAACGGCAGCGCAGCGTTGATGTTTTCTGTAAGCCCACGTTTGCCGTCCTCATTGTAAATGCTCAACAGGTTTGTTTCTTCAACTGTCAGTCTAATCATGCTCATACCTCCAATTCGTGATTTTTTGATTTTACAGCCGCCTTTTTCGGGGCGGCTTTTCTTTTGTCAGCGGCAAGCTGCGCCCGGATTGAGGGGCGCACCCTGCGAATATCTGTGCCCCGGTTTTCATTTTTATCAATCAAGGCGTATGTTCCATGTCTGCCCTCGATTTTGGAAAAGGAAAGTGTCTTATAGGGCAACATGGAAAACAGACGGTCGGTGTCCTTAGAGGACGCAAGCTGCATAAATGTCGGGGACAGCTCCACCATGAAATGTGTCCTATTAGGGCTATTGGGCGTGTCCCTGCGCTTCATTTCCTGCACAATGCGCCGCGCTTCGGCTTCAATCAGCCCAGCACGCAGGGCGGCGGTATGTTCCTTGAAGTCGCCCGGTGTCAGTTTATCCCGTTTTTGCTTTTCTTCCCGTAAAAGGAATTGTAGCGCGTCCGGGTCGTTGGGTACTGCTTCAAAGTGTTCAAACTTCCCTAAAGAAGTATCGGGATTTCCGTTAAAATGCTGTCCGGCGGGTATCTCCCTTGTCCCATGCTCATAAATCAACTTGACTGTGTCGGCGGCAAGCGCATTGTCCTTAACGCGCTCATACTGCCTTGCATAGTCAAGCTCATAAAGATTGCCTTTGATTTTCCCGCGCTCCCTGCCCGTCAGCTCGACGGCATAGGCAAGAACGCGGTCGCAGGTCTGCTCTTTGTAAAAACACCATGTATTGTGGGCGGCGGTATCCTTTAGGAACACGTCGCGCTCCTTAAAACAATGCGTCCCGGACGGGCGGCAAAACCATAGCAGCGTCTTATCCTCTCTGTTAGGGCTTGCCGCTGCTTTTGCGATAATCTCCTTGTCAATGTCAAAATCACTTTGGAAAAATCCTGTATTCTGCCGCATGATAGCGTCAAGAGAAGCGAAAATATCCACGTTTTCAAACTTATTCATGCGTCAGCTCCTTTCCAAATCCTGTGTTTTCTGTTTTGCCTGTTTCTTCGGTGTCTGTTCTTTCGCTGCTTTAAGCTGCGCCCGGATAGAGGGCTTTTCCTGTTTGGCAGACTTGCCGCGTTCCTTATCGGTTTTCAATGCTTTGGCGTATTCTACAAGGGAAATCTGTTCCCCGGCTTTTGCCTTTTCCTCCAGTTCCGCAGCGGTCGGGGTGTTGTTTATCTGCCCGTCAATCATGTTGTAGTTTTGCTCGGTGGTCTGCTCGGCAGTTTTCAGATAGTTTTCCGGCTGCAAAAATTCCGGCACTTTCTTATAACCGAAGCTGTCTACATAGTGGGCGGTGTCCTGCCCGTTCTGATGAAGCACCACCACGTCGGAAACGGAAAGGCTGTGTCCCTTAAAATCTTTCGGGTGGTCGATATTAAAGCGGGTGTAAATATCTTCAAGGGAAGTCCCCGGCGTAAGCTCTGCGGAATAGACAAGCGCATAGTTTTTCGGGTCTACCCGGTGTCCTGTGGCAGTCAGACGGTCGTAAGGTTCAAAGCGCAAATCTCTTGTTTCGTCCCCACCTTTTATCTGATAAATGGAAAAGGTGTCTTTGTCCTGTGGGGCTTCCTGTTCCGGCTGCTCCTGTGCGGGTTGTTCCTGTGCAGCTACCTTTTGCTGCCGGATATGCGCCCGCTGTAACTCGGTAGGCTTTTCCCCGGTAAGGGGTGCAATCGCTTTCACATAATCAGCCGCATAGTAGGCGTTACTGGTAAGCTGCCGCTGCCATGCCCCTGCTTTTGGCGACCAACGGAAGCCATTACTTTTTAAGGCTTCCCGCGTGGCTTCGTCTGGCTTATCTTCAAAGAAGATTTGCAGTCGGTTCGCTTCGGTGTTTGCTTCCACCTTGCCGCCGTCAAATTCCCAACCGACAAAACCGATTTCTTTTTGCTGTGAAAGGGATTTGATACGGTCTTTCACGCGCCGGATTTCTGCGCTGTTGTTGGATAACGCCCAAGTCGCAAAGGGCTTGTCCTCCAAATGCCAACTGCTCGCCATGTCTGCTTTCAATTTTTCCAGTTCCTCCGGCGGTAAATGCGGGCAGCCGTCAAGGGTCTTATGCTTACGGTAATAGGCGTTTACGGCTTTCATGGTTTCCTGTGATTTTTCAAGGCTTTCCAGTTTCTTTTCTAACTTCTGTACTGCCTGCGGGTCGTCTGCGCTGATACCGCCCATGCCGGTACTGCGGATTTTATCAAGAAGTCCTTGTATGTCCTGCCATTCCCGGTAATTGCTGTCGCGGGCTGCGTTCTGCTTTTCTTTCTTCCTTGTGGGGAAGTTAGAGCCGCCCGCAATCAGGATAGAGGGAACACGCGCGTCAATCTCATAGCCTTTGTTCATGTTCGCCGCCAGTTTCCGGGCATAGGTGTCAAGCAGGCTGTCGATTTTCTCATGGTACATCGGGTCTACCCGCTGTTTCTGCCTTTCTGCAAGTTGTACGGCTTCATCTACATAATGCCTGTATTCAGCCGTCGCGCTGCCTTGCTTATAATCGGAAAAGCTGTTCATATCCTTTGCACGTTTGGCGGCAGCTTCATTGATAGGATAATAAGGGGCGGCGGGTGCAGCCTGTTCCGGCTGTGCTTCTTTTTCCTGTACCGGGGCTGTTTCTTCGGGAAGCTCCGGCGTGGCTGCTTCTGCTTCGGGCTGTTTGGTAGCTTCCTGTGCGGGTTGTGCCTGTTCGGTGGTCTGTTCTTTATCCTGTGCCTTTTGGATTTCTGCAAAATGCCCGTCTATGGTATCAATCAGACTTGCGGCGGTACTGCGGATTGTTTCAAGAGAGCCTTTCAGTTCTGCAAGTTCTTTTCCGCTGCTCCACCCGGCGATATATCCAAAAGAATAGTCCGACGTATCAAGCCCGTAATGTTGGCAGACAGCATAGGCGACGCTTTCCGCCTGTACCTCGCGGGTGCGGCGGTCGGGGCGTTCCGGCATGGCAAGGGCGGTATCATGCAGCGTGGCGTGGGCGATTTCATGGATTGCGGTCTTGATATTCTGCAATTCGTCCATGCCCTCGTTGATGAAGATACGCTTTTCCTCATAATTGCAGCGTCCTTTTACGCCGCCGCTTAGTGCTTCAAATCCCATAGCAAAGGGGGAAGTCTTTTCAAGGGCAGCGAAAAAATCCTTGTATTGTTCCACGTTGCCCGTCAGCTCATAGGTAAGGGCAGGAAGCTCCTTTCCCTCGGTCTGTGAAATATCAAAGACAGATACCACACGAAAGGCGGGTATCTTGATTTCCTTTTCCTCGGTAACAGGTTTCCCGTCCTTATCGAAAACAGGCTTTTGGGTGTCCGGGTCGATTTTTTCCACCTGTTTCTTAACGGTAAACGGGGACGGCGCAAGTATCTTGATAGCTTTTTCTCCCGGCTTTACATGGCGGTCAAATTCCTTTTCCCATTGTTTATAGCCTTTCACAAGATTGCCGCCCTGCATGGCGATAAGGATTGTATTGTTAAGGCTGTAATCATGGAATTTTGACATGGTACGCAGATAATCGGCGTAACGGTCGCTTTCATACAGTCCTAAAATTCCCTGTTCCAGTCGGTCGGTAATCTCTTTCATTTTGTCAGCGGGCTTTTCAGAAGATAGGATAATCGGGAGAACCGGGGGCTGCTCTGTGGCGGCGGTTTGTATGGCTGCGGAAGCGTCAAGGTCTGCCTGTTCCTTTTCCTGTACTGGCGGCTGCGGCGTTACCCGGTATTCCTCCGGCACGTCGCGCCCGTCGTACCACTGTGTAAAGGTGTTGCGGTTATTGTAGATATAGCCCTGCTCGGTAAATCTGCCCCCGTCATTGATAGCAGCGTCCCGCCCGTATTCCTCATACATGAAATATTTTTTTGCTTCTTCGGGCAGCTCCAACTCGTCCAGTTCTTCAATCAGATAATGCCCGTAATCTTCCTCACTCTGTACGGACGGATAAAGCCAGTAACAATCAAGGTTTTGTGCAAGGTTGATAATGTCCTGCAAGTCCCTTGTATGGTCGCCGTATTCCATAGCTGCAACAAATTTTTCCCGGTCGTCGTCAAACTGCATTTTCAAAAGTTCGCTCAAATAGTTCAGTTCGTCAAGGCTTTCAAGCTCGGTCAATTTTCCTGCCAGTCCCGCAATAGAGGACTGGTATTCTGTGATATGCAGCTCCCCGTAGTTTTTGCCGTCTATCCCGATACGGTCAAAGACTTCTTTCAAATGCTCGGCAGTCGTGGGGAATGATACCCATTCGCCCGCAGGTCTGCCCTCGGTGTACTTTCCAAGATTAGAAAGATACCCGCTTAAAATCGTTTCTACCATGCGTTCGCTCCTTTCGTTTTCAATCATACGGTGCATAAGTTCGTAGTCCTCCATGCTCATGCTCCCGTCAAAAATATAGGGGTCGGGTTCTTCGCCGTCCCGGTAGGCTTTTTCAGAGAAAGGCAGCCCCGCAGCGTGGGCGGCGGCTCTTGCTTCCTCGATAAGCTCCGGCGGCAGCCTGTCGTCGTGGGCTTCGATAAATTCCCCGATATTGCTATATCCGTTTTCGTAGTGGCGGCGCACCCCGGCGGTCAGCTCGTCAAGGTTCATATCCTCGCCAAGATAGCCGGAATAATAGCCGTTTACCACAACGGCGGCAGGGTCAGCCTGTTTGATTTCTTCCATGCGGCTTCTGTCCTCCGGGTAGAGAATATCGCTCATTTCAAGGTGGAAATATTCGGCGTTCCAAGAACGTCCCGTTTTCCAAAACGCCACCCAAGCGATACCGTCCCTTAATTCTTCTTGATAGTCCTTTACGGTGTCCCGTAAACTTGCCATGTGTAACCTCCTTTCTTCGGTTTCAGAGGGTAAAACCCTCCATAAAACAGAGGGTTTGGGAAACTTCCCAACAAGCAAAAATCCCCGCCGTTCTCGGTAGAGAAAGCAGGGATTTTACGGAAAAGGGTACTCTTTTCCTATGCTTGCTATTCAGTTATTTTTTCTTCGGCAGTTCAATGCGGTAGTTGACATATTTCCCGCCTGTATCAGCCAATACGATAGTTCCGTCGTAGGTTTTGCCCGTCTTTGGGGAATAGAGCTTTTTCACATTTACCTTGCCGGATTGTAAGAGTGCAGCGGCAATTTTCGGGGTAAAGGTTACTTTTCGTTCTTCAAAGAAACGGTCATTTTTCCACATGGTAAAGATACATTCTTTGTTGCTGCAATAGTAGTTTTTCTTTCCCTCATAGACAGGAGAACCGCAGCGGGGGCAGCTTCCCAACGCTTCCCGTTCCGGCTTGAACATCTGCGCTTTATCATCAGAAAGAAACGGATAGGTCTTTACCAGTTCCCGCGCCATATCCTCGATACCCTCCATAAATGCGGCGGGGTCTGCCTTGCCTTTTGCAATCTGCGTCAGATTGTTTTCCCATTCTGCGGTAAGCTGCGGGCTTGTCAAGGTGTCCGGCAGGACACACACAAGGTTGATACCGTCCTTTGTGGGAAGTAGCTGCTTGCCTTTTCGCTCCACAAAGCCGCCCTTTACCAGTTTTTCAATGACAGCGGCGCGGGTGGCGGGAGTTCCAAGCCCTTTGCGTTCTGCGTCCGGGTCGGTGTCCTCACTTCCGGCGCGCTCCATAGCAGAGAGCAGCGACGCTTCGTTGTGAGGTTTTGGCGGTGTTGTGTCATGCTCCGTTACCGTTGCCGCCGGATTTTCAAAGGTCTGTCCCTCGGTAAATGGCGGCAGGGTCTTTTCTGTGTCACTGTCTGCGTCGTCCGTTTCGGGCTTGTTCTTTAAGGCTGCCCTGTATCTTCGGTCAATCTCTTTCCACCCGTCGGACAGCACCGTTTTTCCCCTTGCGGTAAAAGACTGTCCGGCACATTCAAAAACTGCTGTAACCGCTTCAAAGGTATGCGGTGCAGCGGTCGCCATGAGCAGACGCGCCCCGGCAAGGGTAAGGATATTCCTTTCGCTTTCCGGCAGCGCGGCAAGGTCGGTCTTTGCAAGCTCCATAGTCGGGATAATGGCATGGTGGTCTGATACCTTTTTACTATTCAGCACCTTTGCAAGCTCCGGCGTGAAGTCTTTTCCCGCCATAAAAGGAAATTTCCCACAAAGTAGCTTGATAATGCCCGCCGCTGTGTCGCCCATGTCGTCAGTCAGATAGCTGCTGTCTGTTCTCGGATAAGTAAGAAGTCTTTTTTCATACAGGGCTTGTGCAAGGTCAAGGGTCTGTTTTGCCGTATATCCGAACAGGCGGTTTGCTTCCCTCTGTAAAGAGGTAAGGTCAAAGAGTTTCGGCAGAGCTGCGGTCTTTTTCTCTTTCACAAGGGAAGTACAGACTGCCCGCGACGCTTCGCAAGTCGTTTTTAATGCGTTGGCTTCTGTCTTATCTGAAATTCTTTCACTTGCAGCTTCCGCGCCGGATAAGGTAAGGCGCACATGATAGTATTTTTCTTTCTTGAAAGTGGTAATCGCTGCGTCCCGGTCAACAAGCATTTTTAAGGTCGGGGTCTGTACGCGTCCCACGTTCAAGGTATGATTGTAAAGGACAGAGAAAAGGCGGGTGGCATTGATACCAATTAACCAGTCAGCCTTTGCCCTGCATAATGCGGAAGCAAAGAGCGCGTCGTATTCCTCGCCGTTCTTCAGACGGGAAAAGCCCTCTTTGATTGCGCTGTCCTCCATAGAAGAAATCCAAAGGCGGCGCATAGGTTTCTTGCAGCCCGCCATTTCATAGACAAAACGGAAAATGAGTTCTCCCTCGCGCCCTGCGTCGCAGGCATTGACGACTTCGGAAACGTCTGCCCGGTGCATAAGCTCTTTTAGGGTTTTGAATTGCTTTTCCTTGTCAGAAGCAACGGTGTATTTCCATTCCTGCGGCAAAATCGGTAAGCTGTCATAGCTCCACTTTTTATACTGCTCCCCGTAAGCGGCAGCTTCCGCAAGCCCTACCAAATGTCCCACACACCAAGAAACGATATAGCCGCTTCCTGTGAGAAATCCGTCTTTCTTTTCCTTTGCCCCAAGTACGGCAGCGATTGTCTGTGCCACACTGGGCTTTTCTGCGATAACTAAAATCAAATATAAGTTCCTCCTTTCAGCGTTCCGGCTCGGTTTTCTTTTTCTCCTGTACCTGTTTCAGACAGTACCCCACACAAGGGGACTGTCCCTTATAAGGGCAGGAAGCGCAAGCCGGGGGATAAGGAACAGGCGGCGCATTATCACGCCGCCCGTTCGGTTTCTGTATCATCATTTTTTCAAAGGGATTGTCGGTAAACAGGGTCATAGGGTTTCTTCCTCCGTTTCTTCATCTTCGGGAGTTTCCCCGGTATCTGCTTCCGGCTCGTCCTCGTCGTAATCCTCAAATTCAAAATCTTCAAGGTCGGTATCGCCCTTTACATTCTGCTTCGGCTTTAGAAACTTAAAGTAGTAGAACGCTGCGCCGCCACCAAGCAGGGCAAAGAGGACTAAGGCAAGCACCACACCGGGATTGCCGCCTTTTTCTTTCGGTTCTTCCGGCTGCTCCGTTGGTGTTGGGGTAGGTTCTTTGCCTGTGCAGCCTGTCATACTGGTAACACATACCGGGCAGGACGTGTTTACCTTTCCGGCTTCGCATTTTTCCGTACAGTTACAGATTTCCGGCTTTTTGGCAGCTTCGCCGTTTTCGGTCAGTGCCATAAGGTCGGCTTCGTCCACTTGATTTAGGAAATGTACGGTCTGTTCGCCCTCGGCGGCGCGGTCAATGAGGATATAGAAATAGTTGCCGCCTTTGGTGGTAACAGTGATAAGCTGCTTATTGCCGCCGTAATCGTCAACCAGTGTTGCGTTTCCCTTTGGGGTAAGGGGCGGCGTTTCCTCTTTTTCCTCCACAATCACGCCGCTGTCATTAGTCGCGTCCTCTGCGGGCGGCTCTGTGGCTGCGCCCTGTGCATAGGCAGGGACAGAAAAACCGCCCATAAGGATAAGGGCGGCACAAAGGGCAGTCATGGTCTTTTTCAGTTTATTCTTCATCTGCATTTTCCTCCTGTTCGTTTTCTTCTGCGGGTGCGGCAGTCATGCCGGGAATACCGCCGCCGGACAGCATAGCGTTCAGTTCCTGCGGGGTCAGACGCATAGCTCGTACAAGCTGCACGATTTCAAGGTTTTCCGCTTCGGTTTTCTGCGCTTCCAGTCCTTTTAACTTGTTCTGATACTCTGTGATTTTCTCGCGGGTCTTTGCGATTTCCTTATTGATACGGTCGATTTTATTGTTTGCCATAGGTCATTTCTCCTTTCTTTTTGGGGCTGCTTTACCAGTTCATCAGCCCGTAGCCTTTGATACATTGATAGTTAAGGTCATAGCTCTTTATCTTGCAGGCGTCGCCGGAATTGCCCTCAACGGTATAGACGCGGCTTCCGTCCCTGCCAAGCACAAGCCCCACATGGTCGGCAACGCCGTCTAAATCCCAATCGAAAAAGATAGCGTCGCCCGGTGCGATATTCTCATAGCCGCGTGCGCCCCATTGTCCCCTTGACTGAAACCAAGGGACCCCCTGCCATTCGCAGCCCGCAAATCGGGGTTCGCTTTTTCCGGCTTGATTGTAGCACCATGATACAAAACAGGCGCACCATTCCACGCGGCTGTTAAAGCCGTACCAAGACCAGTAAGGGTAGCCGCCCACATTTCCGACTTGCTGCTTTGCAAGCTCCATAAGCTCTTGATTTCCGGGGCGCGTACCGTTTACAAACTCCACGCCGCTTAAATCCTCGGACGGGCTTCCGTCGGGAGAACCGCCGCCGAAAATCAACGGTTTGTTGCCGCTTGTTTCCAAGTACACATGGAACATTTCAAGCTGCTGTGGCGTTAAAAGCTCCGATACAAAAGAGGAAATCGGTTTGTTTTCCAGTTTGACATTCAAGATGTAATACTCATAGGGGACTTCCTCGGTGGTG
>ERZ780157.4662-NODE-4662-length-10216-cov-6.639110_pt1 | contig 10216 bp, 8 predicted proteins | sample MGYA00511169_ERZ780157 | MGnify/ENA primary metagenome ERZ780157 (study PRJEB29588, sample SAMEA1965149) | human gut metagenome | biome: human gut; feature: human-associated habitat; material: faeces | place: Denmark | collected 2008/2010 ...
CTCTGGATAATCTGAAGCTGGATGATGATGTACTGAACATCCCTCTGTTTATGGCTGATCAAGCAGATCGATTGATTGGCTTGGCATTAGAAAAGAAGAATAGCTTTAGTCAGTAATGGTTCATCAATGTAAAAGGCAGCAATTTGACCTACAGAATAATAGATATTAAAGGGTGATATAATGGTCAAAGGCTTCATTTCCTTCAGAAACGGAAAGATACCATTTGTAATTGAAAACTACCGCATGGAATTATTTACGGATGATTCGCTGCTGGATGATTTTTGTAAAGAATACAATTTTAAAGAAAACTATATCCTGCATGGACAATGCTTTGATATCGGGATTCGTGGACGGAACGCAACTTTTTTAGTAGAAAACTCTATGGGTAGTACCTGCTATTTACGTTGCTATATTATCAATATGTTCGACAAAGATGAAGAGTATGACTCCATAGGCCTTCAATCTCCCTCCCTCGATGAAGTTTTTAGATACGAATATGAATACATTGACATGGTGCGAGCCGGAATCAACTTGGCTGTAAATCCTAAGGTTGCATATAAGGTTCCGTTTGATATGAACAACCATAGGTACGAATTAGAATTCCGGATAGGCCACAATAATCGGCTTGGACTTTTGGAAGACCTCGACAGAAGGGGTGAGCTGCTTCTGCCTCTACACACCAACGAGATACAAGAGTGCTATGATATTACTAATGTTCTACATAGGCTTGCAATGTTTATGACATCCCATGCAGAAGTTCCTTTCAAACGGATTACACTTTATAAACAAGGATTGAAAGCAGGGTGGTTCTACTGTCCTCTCATTTCAGAAGATATAGTTGGTGGGCATGGCGGTTTCTTCCACGAATTTGATGTTATGAAATACATCCCGAAAATCTTAAATAACATAGCGTTAGATTCCGGCAATAAAATAACACAAAGCATTCCCCTGGGGCATTTAGGGGATTTTAACTCCATGTATACACCGCAGCGATTTGTAGAACAAGTTATGGCGTTTGAGTATTTGTTCGACAAGCTGGATCACAAGAATGCTCAAAACCCTAAATTTCCCCTAAAAAAAGAATTGGAATGTATGTTTAATGAATTCCCACAATTACTATCACCAACGAAGATTTCTGCAGAGAAGATTAGTGATCAAATTAAGGAAATTAGGCGTACTATTGCCCATGGACATGCGTATTACTATGATTTCAAAAATGACTCCAACACCAAATATTTGATGATTCTTCTCGATAAATTGATCAAATGCATGAGCTTGAAATGGATAGGGTTTTCTAATGATGACATTTCAAACTATATTCTCTTTTAGAAAAAACATACAAGCTTGATATAGAAACTCAGTTAGATACTCAGAAATTAGGCAATATGTCCTTACAGATACTTAGAAAGGGCGAAAATGAAATGGCAAAGAAAGAAGTTAAAACCGATTTGTGGGTCGCTCGTCAGCTCGACGACTCCAAAATTAAATATGATGCTCAAGGTAGCGATGTTAAGGAAATCAATGACGCTTTACAGAGTGCATCAAAGCGTGGTACTGGCAACGCCGGATACCCTGAGTATGTTGCAGTTGTTAAAGATTTTGTTATTGTCATCGAGGACAAAGCCGATCTTGCAAGGCATCAGAAGCTGACCAAAACAGGAATTCTGTCTGTTGATCAGAAAGATGTTGCAGACTACGCTGTTAATGGAGCATATTTTTATGCTAAGCACATTGCTCAGAACAGCAACTTCCATAGGATTTTTGCAATCGGCGTTTCTGGCGATGAAAAGCACCATAGAATCACTCCACTGTATGTAGATGATAGAGATGGGTATAAGCAGCTCCCCGATATTGAATCCTTTACATCCTTTACTACTGCCAATATCAACGAATACTATACTCGTTACGTTCTGGCAGAAAAAACCGATGTTGAAAAGACTACGGAGGAAATTCTGAAAGATGCGGCGGAACTGCACGAATATCTGCGCACCTATGGCTCCCTGAAGGATCAGGACAAGCCTTTGGTGGTATCCGGTATTCTTCTGGCACTGGATGATAAGTTTTTCAAACCCGATGATCTGCTCGGTGACGAAACGACCACAGACGGTCAGCTGATTTACGATGCAATTCAGCGCCGACTCAAAGCATCCAATGTTGGCCCTGATGCAAAGCGTGACAAGTTGATGAGTGAGTTTTCTATCATCCGCACAAGCGCCCGTTTGAACGAAGTTGATGCCAAACTGGGCAAGACCCCACTGAAATTCTACACTGAGTTCTTGAAGAATAATGTCTTTGACAACATTAAGTATCGAAGTTCCAGCGAGGATTTCATTGGAAGATTCTATGGCGAATTTATGCGCTATTCTGGCGGTGATGGGCAGACACTGGGCATTGTCCTTACGCCTCGCCATATCTGCGATTTGTTCTGTGACCTTCTGAACATTCAGACCACAGATATTGTACTTGACCCTTGTTGCGGCACCGCTGGATTCCTTGTTGCAGCGATGCACCATATGCTTGAAAAAGCGGGTACAGATCAGAATAAGCGGAAGAACATTAAGAAAAAGCAGTTGCACGGATTTGAACTTCAGAGCAATATGTTTGCCATTGCTGCCACCAATATGATTCTCCGGGATGATGGTAACAGCAATATCAAATGTGAAGATTTTCTCCGGCAGAATCCTGCCCAGGTGCAGCTCAAAGGTGCAACTGTTGGCATGATGAATCCTCCTTATTCGCAAGGAACCAAGTCAGATCCGTCTCAGTATGAATTGTCCTTTGTGGAGCATTTGCTCGATTCCCTGACTGAAGGAGCAAGGGCTGCGGTAATTGTTCCTCAATCGTCCATGACCGGCAAGACTAAAGACGAACAAACCTTTAAGGAAAATATTCTGAAACACCATACGTTGGAGGGTGTCATTACCTGCAATACAGATACCTTCTATGGCGTAGGCACTAACCCTGTTATTGCAATCTTCACTGCTCATGAGCCACATCCTGAGGACAAAGTGTGTAAATTCATTGATTTCCGAGATGATGGTTATGAAGTGCGTGCGCATATTGGTCTTGTTGAAGGCGATTCTGCAAAGGATAAGCGCCAACACCTACTTGATGTGTGGTTCGGCAGAACTGAAGCGGCTTCAAGATTCTGTGTGGAATCTACAGTAAAGGCTGAGGATGAATGGCTACATTCCTTCTTCTATTTTAATGATGAAGTACCCACGGATGCTGATTTTGAGAAAACAATAGGGGATTATTTAACGTTTGAGTTTTCGATGATTATGCAAAACAGAGAATACCTTTTTGAAGGTGGTGATAAAAATGAAGGAGCTTGATGAAAAGACCTGGGAGAAATTTGATGTATTTGGCGAAAATGGTTTTTTTCATATTGCCACAACCAACAGCAGTATAGATAGCATTCGCTTAAAAGACGGAAATGAGAAACGTGTTCCATATGTTACACGCTCCGAAGCTGTAAATGGAATAGCTCAATTTGTTAGCAAAAACAACTACGAATTCGGATCTGACGAGGCTGGATGTATCACAGTCGGTCTTGATACTCAAACCGCTTTCTATCAGCCACATAAATTTGTTACAGGTCAGAATATTCAAATAATAACTGGTGACTCGCTTAATGAGGATAGTGCACATTTTTACATCACTATTCTAAAAAATCAAATGGATGCGAAGTTCAACTGGGGCGGTAATGGTGCAACTTTAAGCCGGATGAAGCGCCTTGAAGCAATGCTTCCTGTTTCTGATGCAGGAACTCCGGATTATGAATATATGTCTGAATATATATGTCAGAAGCGGAAAGTTTTACTCGGAAAGTACCGCGAGTATCTCGTTCAGCGCATTAAAGAGCTGGGTGAGAACGTTGAAATTCCTTCTATTACCCAAAAGAAATGGGAGTCTTTTTTGATATCGGATATATTTAAAATCTTGCCCGGGAAAAGATTAGTGTCTGCACACTCGACCCCTGGCGATCGCCCTTTTATCGGTGCCTTAGATAACAATAACGGCGTTGCACGCTTTGTGAATGACACTAATGCATCCCTGGATAAAAATGTACTCGGTGTCAATTACAATGGAAACGGTATGGTTATTGGCTTCTACCATCCCTATGAATGTATTTTCTCTGATGATGTTAAGCGATTCCACTTGAAGTACCATGAAGATAATGCGTTTGTGTTGCTATTTATGAAGGTTGCCATTCTGCAGCAGAAAAACAAATTTGGCTACCTGTATAAATTTAACGCAGAACGCATGGCTAATACCAGAATCATGCTGCCTGTTACCGATGACGGCGCTCCTGATTACGAATATATGGAGCAGTACGCCAAAAATATGATGCTCCGGAAGTATAAGCAGTATTTGGCATATCTTGATTCAAAAGAAAAAACTGCTCTGGCAGCTGCAAACGATTGACAGCCTTACTACAGATAAAAAACGGAGGCATATATGCAATTATCAAAAATAAGAATTAGAAATTACAGATTGCTTATTGATGCCGAGTTGGAAGTCGATCCCAAGACAACCTTAATTGTGGGTAGAAACAACACAGCCAAGACATCATGCTTCGTGTGCATTGGCAATGTACTGGAAGGAAAAAATATATCCTTTAATGATTATCCACTGTTAAAGCGGGAAGATTTCTATACTAAAATTGCACTGTTTATGGAGAAAAAACTCTCCTATGAGGATCTTTGCAAACAGGTCGAAGTTATTTCCATTGATTTTTTAGTGGACTACTCATTGGATGACCCGGATGATAACTTGGGTGCTTTGTCGCCTTTTATTATCGATGTCGATGTAGATACGACAACCGCTCTGATTCGTGCAGAGTATCGACTAAAAACCGACGAAAAAACATTGTGGGCACTATTGGAAAGCAGCTATTATAAGGACGGCGCTTTTGCTCCGAATGAGGAGGCTCATGATGTGCTTGCTGATAATTTCGGAAAATTGTTCGGCTTGACCGTCTATGCTATTAATCCGAACAATTTGGAGGATAAGCAAGTAAAAAGCCAAAAAGAACTACATGATTTGTTCCCATTCCACGCTATTCCCGCTGAACGTGTTCTTGGCGAGGATGATACACAGAATAGTTCTCTTGGTTCGTTAATTTCTGGTTTCTTTGATATGAGCGAAGGAGATTTGGATCCGGAAGTTGCCGAAGAAATAAAGCGATTACGTACAATAGTAGAAAAAGCCAATAAAGATGTTCAGAAGCAAAGTGATGAAATCCTGAGTGCAGTTGTAAACAGTTCTATTGGCTTCGGTTACCCCAATATAGAAGAATTGAAACTTGGAGTCACAACGCAGCTCAGCATTGATGATCAGATAAAAAATCAGACCAAGCTATCGTATATCTCTGGCACAGCAAACGAAAGCTTGCCGAGTTCTTACAATGGCTTGGGTTATAAAAATCTGATTAAAATGGAGTTCCTCCTTGCTGCATTTGCCAAAGATATTGAAAAACGTGGTGTTGCCTGTGTTCCTCTGCTCTTTATTGAAGAACCGGAATCTCATATGCATCCGCAAATGCAGACCGCTTTTGCCACGTATTTAGAAAAGTTTCTTGGCAAGCTCTCTGCTGTCCAAATCCAGACTTTTCTAACCTCGCATTCTGCTCATATAGCAAACACTATGGAGTTTGCAAAGGTTCGCTATGCACAAAAATCTAACGCCGGTGTGATTTACAAGAATTTGAACACCTTTGCTCAGGCCAATTCTGATAATGTGGATTTTATTAGGAAATATTTAACTTTGACCAAATGTGATTTGTTCTTTGCGGATAAAGTGATTTTCGTTGAAGGTGCCTCCGAGCGTTTGTTACTGCCAGATATGATAGAGAAGTGTGAAACGGCTGGGGTGTTCGGTTCTTGTAAATATCCTTTATCTGCACAGTATTATGCGTTAATTGAGATTGGTGGAGCCTATGCCCATAAGTTTATTCCATTTATCGAATTTTTGGGAGTGCCATGTCTGATTATTACTGATTTGGATTCTGTAGCAGATCGAATAAATAAAGACGGAAAGGTAGTAAAAAAGTCCGTAGTGGTTAGCGAAGGAGAGACAACATCGAACGAAACAATAAAATGGTGGATCCGTAGAAATAAGGGACTTCCAGAGGACGACACATCAAAAATCGACCTCACAGAAATTATTTCGTTGACTCCGGATAACAAAACCAAAGGGAAATGCCATATTGAGTTCCAAACTGCCGAAAATGGATTGTGTGGACATTCGTTAGAGGAAGCAATTCGTAATGTCAATCGAAAGCACTACGATTTAGGCGACAGCATAAGTGAAGAAGATCTTGAATTTAAGGGCAAAAGCAAAACGGATTTTGCTCTCGATCTTATTTATAAATGCGCTGATTATTGCGTTCCAGCGTACATAAAATCGGGGTTAACATGGCTAAACAACCAACGAGTTCTTGAGTAAGGAGGTGCCAGTTCATGGGCGGAGAGTATACAGGTGCAAACTACGACCTTGCAAAAGCTGAAGCTGACAAGGTTGATGAACAGATTGTTGAAACGCTTAAATCCGGACGCAGTTTTCGAGTCGAAGCAGGTGCAGGTTCTGGCAAGACTTACTCTCTGAATCGGGCTATTGAATGGATACAGGCAAATAAATGGTCTGATTACAGCCGAAAAAAACAGAATGTGGTCTGTATCACCTATACAAATGCAGCAGTAGACGTGATTGCAGAGCGACTCGCAAAAGATTCGTTTATTCTCCCTTCCACAATCCACTCGTTTGCTTGGAATGCCATCAAGCAGTATCAAAGCGTTTTGATTGATGCTGTTACAACTAACCCTGATTTTCTAACGGATGAGGGTGATTTTAATAAGGTTACAGAAGTTGCATATGCTTTGGGACATCGCTACAAAGAAAATGGTATTCAGTACCTTTATCACGACGATGTTCTAAAACTATTCTGCCTACTTTTAGATAACGCTAAGTTTCGCCGTGTGTTTGCGGACAAGTATCCTTTAATTCTAATTGATGAATATCAGGACTCTTATAAGCCTATTATTGACCGATTTGTTGATTATTTTATTGCGAAGGGTATTGGCCCGCAATTCGGTTTTTTCGGTGATGCTTGGCAAACAATCTATCAATCCAATAAGGCTTGTGGCGCAATAGAACATGACAATATCGATGTAATCAAGAAAAGTTCGAATTTTAGATCCGCACCGAGAATAGTACAACTTCTCAATGATATTCGTCCAGACTTACCCCAAAAATCTGCGATTGATGGATTTGACGGAGAGGTTGTTGTAATTACCTGCGAGGATTACAACGGCGCTCGGCGCACAGACCGCAATTTCAAGGGAGAGCTGCCTCCTGAGGTATTAAAATCACGATTAGATGAAATAGAAGCAAAAATAAAGCAGGATACCCCAAATGATGAATCCCTTAAGATTCTGATGATTACGCATAAAGTTCTTGCAACGCAACAGGGGTATGAACAACTTTTGGATGTTTTGGGTGATGGGCTTCGCAACAAAGAGGATCCTTTTCTCTTATTCTTTATGAATACAGTCGAGCCGATTTACAAGGCACTCTGCACATCAAACACACAGCTTCTATTTGATACACTTGACATCAAACGCTATCCTATCACCAAAAAGTCTGAAAAGGCAAAATGGCAGGAATTTCGGAAACAGTTGGCAGAAGCTCGAACGCAAAAGGCGATTGATGTATTGGAGTTGGTACGTCAAACTGATTTAATTCCTATGCCGCCAAATCTGGATGGATATTATCGTTTGTACCATGATGCTCCAGAAGCAATGTATATTGCAGAAGTTACAATTCGCTCCTTCTTGGAGTTGGAATACTCACAGTTTCTGGCTGCGATAGACTTTTTATATCCGGAAGCAGTATTCTCCACCGAGCATGGTGTCAAAGGTGAGGAATATGACAATGTTGTTTTTGTCGTAAGCAAAGGGTGGAACCAGTACCAATTTGAAACCTATGCACCAATGATAACCGGAAAAGCTTCTGTTCCGAGCGGAAAACAAGCTGCTTTTGAGCGAAACCGCAATTTGTTTTATGTTTGCTGCTCAAGGCCAAAGAAGCGACTATTTTTCTTTGTGTCTGTTCCTGTAGATCCTACATTCAAAGCATTTTTAGTTGAACTTGTTGGAGCGCAGAATTACTATACCTACAGTCAGTATCTCGGAATGAACGCCAAATAAAATAGCGCCCATCGGCAGAATGACCAATGGGCGCTGCTACGTATATTCGATTTATTCTCCCATAACCTCAAGCATCATCCTGGCACCCAGCTTAAAGCTGTTTTGAAACAGCAAGCACTCTGCTATGGTCTGATACTCACGAACAGCGTCCATATATTGGGCGAACAGTTCTTTCTGTTCATCCGTCATAGTAGCCTGAAGTCTTTCTTCGTTTCGAGTGATCAGGCGAAGAGCTTCTTTGTATTCCTTGCAGGCGTTTGTGTCATATTCGTTCGGTTCAATATTGCCATACCAAAATTCTTCCAGAAGTTTCATACGGCATCCTCCTCATAGATCAGCTCTTGGAGGATGATTTCTTCCGCTGCATTGTGGATGTTATTCATGCGCCGCACCCAAGCCATTTGATCCTGTGCTTTGAGCTGTTCGGTGATACCTTGCTTTTCTGCCATCTGCTTTACCAGAAGGTCAAGCATCTCCTTAGCCCGGTTGTCTACTTCTGCAAGATAGCTGCTCAGTTTTCCGCTGGTCAGCAGATCGGTATAGAGAGTCGGACGATGCTCCTTGATGTACCGCAGATGCTTTCTGCCCCACATTCCGATGGGCTGGGTGTCCACTTCTTCCAGCACCAGACAAGGGATGAAATAGTCGCCTTGGAGTTCGTACCAAAGGCCGTTATTCTTGTCAAAGATGTATTTTTCCATGATGTGTGTCCTCCGTATGCGTATTTGATTTTGAGGTGAATCAAATAACAGCACTCTGATGTGCTTCTCACTTGTTGCCCTGTGAAGCCCTGGGCAGCTGTACACAAGGAACTCGTAGGATGCAAAATCAGTTTTTCGTGGTCGACCCACGAGCAGGAAAACCATAATTGAATACATCTAAAAACCGCTGATTTACGCTGAAAATCAAGCAGAAAACGAAGAAATTCCCTGACATTCAGCATGGTGTATTTGGAGCTTTCGGAGTTCAGCAAGCGCTAATTTGTTGAAAATCCCCGAAACTCAATGGTTTCGGGGATTTTCTCTTTGTGCGGATATGTCTCTTTTTGTCGCTAAAGATAGTGAAAGTTTGGGGTTACTTAGAGGTTTTTTGAGGTTACCGAGTTGCTTTCAGGTTACTAATGAGGTTACTAGGAGAGTATTTAGTAAATCGAAGATGCAGCATAAAGAAAGACGCATTCTTTCGAATGCGTCCTTCTTTATGCTAAAATAGAAAGGGAAAGGCCGTCAGCCTTTCCCTTTTTTTGCTTTAACGGCAATATTTTTCAATATAAGCGTTCTGGCACTTGATGATGATCTTGATGGCTTCCTCGCGGCCGAGGACGTCGCTGACGACAGTCTCCTTGCCCTCCAGGCTCTTGTAGACGCGGAAGAAGTGGCGGATTTCGCTTGCCACATGGTTCGGCAGCTCCGAGATGTCCTGATAGGTGTTGTAGGTCGGATCCTGGAAGGGAATGGCAATGATCTTTTCATCGAGACTGCCGCTGTCCTCCATCGAAATAACGCCGATGGGGTAGCACTCCACGAGGCTCAGCGGGCGGATGCATTCAGAGCAGAGCACCAGAACGTCCAGCGGGTCGCCGTCGTCCGACAGGGTGCGGGGGATGAGACCATAGTTGGCGGGGTAGTGCGTGGAGGTGTAGAGGACGCGGTCCAGCCGCAGCAGGCCCGTTTCCTTATCCAATTCATATTTATTTTTTCCGCCCTTGGGGATCTCGACAATGGCAACAAAGCTGGATGGCGTTACCCGTGCCGGATCCACATTGTGCCAAGGGCATTGAAGATTCCTTGTATTCATCAGGAAAACCCTTTCTAATTTGATTCTGTGGTTTGTTCCACTGGCATTGTAAGGCTATATTTTTGATATAGAGGCGCCAGCGTACCGTCGTCTCTCATTTGCGCCAGCGCTTTTTCAATCAGATTTGCCAAGTCTCGTTCACGGTTGCGCGTAGCAATGGCATAATCGATATGGCCAATTTGTATATTTTGCAGCGAAAGATCGTTTGT
>ERZ780157.4668-NODE-4668-length-10205-cov-35.069852_pt1 | contig 10205 bp, 9 predicted proteins | sample MGYA00511169_ERZ780157 | MGnify/ENA primary metagenome ERZ780157 (study PRJEB29588, sample SAMEA1965149) | human gut metagenome | biome: human gut; feature: human-associated habitat; material: faeces | place: Denmark | collected 2008/2010 ...
CAGGCAGCGAAGCGTCCCTGCCAGTAACTTTGCGCGTCCGCAGACGCGCCCCCAACTTTCTCTTTTCCTCAACTCAACAGTGTCGCGCCAGATGGGCGCGACCGACCAGCATAGGGAGCAATTCGTTTCCTGCTGCTGGTCTTTTTTGCTGCAGGGAAAAGCGTGCTGCCACAAAAAATCCACCCCCGCAGACGCAAGGGTGGACAAGTTTGATAACCTGTGGATTATTCTTCTTCCAGCGGGGCGACACCGGCATCATCGCCGAGGTCTGCTTCCAGCAGGGCAAGGTCGTCCTCGTCCTCATCCGGAAGCTCGCCGGGATCTTCTTCGGGCGCAATCGGCTTTGCAGGCTTATCCGCAAAAATTTCCTGACGAATAATCGCGTCGATTTCGTCCGTGATTTCGGGATGGTCGCGCAGGTACAGGCGCGTGTTCTCGCGCCCCTGACCAATGCGCTGGTCCTTGTAGCTGAACCACGCGCCGCTCTTGTGGATGATGTCGCGCTCGACCGCCATGTCCAGCAGCGTACCCTCGCGGCTGATGCCTTCGCCGTACACAATGTCGAACTCTGCCACGCGGAACGGCGGAGCAACCTTGTTCTTGACAACCTTGACCTTCGTGTGGTTGCCGACGACTTCGCTGCCGTTTTTGAGCTGCTCGCCGCGGCGCACGTCCAGACGCACGGAGGCGTAGAACTTCAGCGCACGACCGCCGGGGGTGGTTTCGGGGTTGCCGTACATCACGCCGACTTTCTCGCGCAGCTGGTTGATGAACACCGCGACGCAGCCGGTTTTGTTGATGATGCCCGCCAGCTTGCGCAGCGCCTGACTCATCAGACGCGCTTGCAGACCGACGAAGGAATCGCCCATTTCGCCGTCGATTTCCGCCTTCGGGACGAGGGCGGCGACAGAGTCGATGACAATGACGTCCAGCGCGCCGGAGCGAACCAGCGCTTCGACGATTTCCAGCGCCTGTTCGCCCGTGTCGGGCTGAGAGACATACAGGTCGTCAATATTCACGCCCAGATTCTTGGCGTACACCGGGTCGAGGGCGTGCTCAGCGTCCACAAATGCCGCGATGCCGCCCATCTTCTGCGCCTGTGCGACAATGTGCAGGGCAACGGTCGTCTTACCGGAGGATTCCGGGCCGAAAATCTCCACAATACGGCCGCGCGGAATGCCGCCGACACCCAGCGCCTCATCCAGCGTCAGGCAGCCTGTGGGGATGACCTGCACGTTTTGCTCCGCATGTTCACCGAGCTTCATGACGGCACCCTTGCCGAACTGCTTGTCCAAATCCGCCAGCGCGTGCTCCAGCGCCTTGAGTTTCTCCTCCTGCGCGCCCGTCACTGGGGCGGCTTTTTCGGTCTTTGCGGGCTTCTTTGCTGCCATGATACCGCTTCCTTTCTGGATACCGGCGGGGGATGCAATCGGCAATCGCCGCCGGGTTTCTTTCGCTTCTTATCGTACCACAGCGAACAGCAGTTTGCAAGGGGAACACGCAAGTTTTTCCTGATTAGGTTTTATCAAAATAATGGTATTTCCCCTTCATGGCCAACAGGAAGCCAATCGACACGACGAACGCCAGTGCTTCCGCCGCAGAGGCTGCCCACCAGAGACCGTCCACATCCAGCGCCATCGGCAGCAGGATGACCGACGCCGCTTGAAACACCAGTGTGCGCAGGAAGGAAATTGCCGCGGACACGCCGCCGTTGTTCAGCGCCGTGAAGAAGGAGGATAGGAAGATGTTGAAGCCCGCGAGCAGGAAGGCGAAGGAGAAAAGGTGGAAGGCATGCCGCGTCAATTCGCAGAGCGTCGCGTCATAGCCGACGAAGATGTTTGCCAGTGTCCCGGACAGCGAGATGGCGGCGATTGTCATCACGATGCCCAAGATGCCCATGACTTTCAGCCCCTTCATCAGCAGGTTTCTCAGCTCCGGGTGATTCCGCGCGCCGTAGTGGTAGCTGATGATGGGCGCACAGCCGATGGAATAGCCGATGTCAATCGCGACGAAGATGAACTGCACATACATCAGTACGCCATACGTCGCCACGCCGTCCTCGCCCAGAAAGTGCATCAGCTGTGCGTTGTACAGCATCCCAATCAGCGAGCCGGAAATGTTGCTCATCAGCTCTGATGAGCCGTTGGCGCACGATCGCAGTAGCGGCTGCACCTCGAACTTCGTCCAGCGCAGACGCAGGGGGCTGCTTTTGCTGAACAGGAAGTACATCAGCGGCACAACGCCACCAACAGTCTGGCTGATGCCGGTTGCAATCGCGGCGCCCGCAATGCCCCAGCGGAATACGCCCACGAACAGCGCGTCCAGCACCATGTTCGTCACGCCCGCCGCGAGCGTAATCAGCAAGCCGAACTTCGGCCGCTCCGCCGCAATCAGGAACGACTGGAACATGTTCTGCAGCATGAACGACGTAAGAAAGCAGACGACAATCCGCCCATAAAGCACGCAGTCATCCACCATGGCCTCTGTTGCACCCAGCAGAATCGCCATTGGGCGCATGGCCAGCACCCCGACCACCGTCAGGATAACGCCCAGCAGGATGCCGAAGAGCGTAATCATGGAGAAATACTTGTTCGCGTGCTCCTTGTCGCCCTCGCCCAGCACGCGGGAGACCAGCGCTGTGCCGCCTGTGCCGAGCATAAAGCCCATTGCGCCCAGAATGATGAGAAACGGCATAATCAGGTTGATGGACGCGAACGCCGTTTTTCCGGCGAAATTCGACACGAACAACCCGTCCACCACGCCGTAGATGGACGTGAACACCATCATGACAATCGACGGCAGGACGAAGCGGAACAGCCGAGCGTAGGTAAAGTGGTCAGATAACTGAATCGGGTGCTTCTTGCTCATTTGGCTTGACTTTCCCCTTCTGGATTCCGCATTGTCTGCGGGAAAATGTCTATCATCAGCGCATTCAGGCGGCGCAAGAGGGAGAACAGCTGATCCGCCTCTTCTTCGCTGAATTGCGCCAGCGCCTGCTGCTCGGTTTCGGCAACGCGGTCTGCGGTTTCACGCGCCAGCGCTTCGCCCGCGGCCGTCAGGTGAATCGTTTTCGTGCGGCGATTTGAACCGCTTTGCAGCGTAATCAGCCCGTCCGCTTCCATTTTCTTCAGCGCGGAGTTGATTGTCTGTTTGGGTTCGTGCAGAAATTCGCACATCCGGCTCTGCGTCATTTCGCCCGGCTCAACCCGCAGCGTGTACAGTGCCCACATCGCCATGTCAGTCAGGTTCATCTGCTTCGCCATCTGACGGTAGATATTGGCATTCTCTTTCCATGCTTCGTTCAGTGCAAACAGACGTGTGCTTAACGCTTTCATCACAATGCTCCTTTTCAATTTGTCCGAAATCGGACAGTATCGATTATAGTCCGATTTCGGACATTTGTCAAGAAACTTTTGCCGAAAAAATAACGGAGTGTGTGTAACCGCTTGAACAATTTTTGAACTTTTTTGCCCTATGTCTTGTGATCTCCCTGACTTTCCGATAACGTTTTCTGAAATGCTGTCTGTTTCCTTGACGGCTGTTGAAATTGGGCGTATAATGGCAGATGCGCAATTGCGCCATATAATAGGAAACGTTGCCTCAGAAATCCGAACGTGCCTGTGCCGCCCTGTGATGAACGAAAAGAAAGAGTTATCGATATGAACAGTGAGCAAATCCGGAAGTTTTTCGCTGATTATCAGGTTGTCCTCAAGCGGGTGGAGCAGCTCGAAGCTGCCATGCGCATCAAGTCCGACTGGGATACATGGTGCGCCGCCCTTCGGGAGCGCGCTGAATTCTTCCGCACGGAGTATGCGCACATGAATGCCCTGATGCGCAGCGTGATGCCGGAGTTCGCGAAGGAAGAACCTGCTTTAGACGATGACGCATGGAACCAGCTGCAAATTTCGATGATGGACTTCTATCGCGCAGATACGCATGACTTGGCGCTCCTGATGGAACTTGCAAAGATTCTCCAGAAACACTATGGGCACAGCAACAACCTTGCCGCGATGACGGATGTGGATCTGACATTGGCGTACACAAATCTGGAATTCTCCCGCATCCTGCGTGAACCATATGGCACACGCGCAAGGGACTATTACCGCAAGATTTCGGTTTTGTCGCGGAATTTCGGCGCAATCAAGGAGCACAGCGTCCATCAGGCGATTGTGGTGGCATACGCGAACCTTGTGATGAGCTGCTGCGTGTTAGGCACGGTCACGATGGAAGAAGCGTTTAGCATGTGGGAGGAAATGAAGGAACTGCAAGCGTCGGATGCGCTGGCGGCGACGCGCGAAAGTGAGCCGGACGTAGGCAGGCTGCTGGATATTTTCACCGAGCGCTTCCGCACGGACGCTTACGCGCTGGCGAAATCGTTTGACCGCACCATTGAGGCGCACACCCGCTTTGTGCCGCCGGAATTGATGAGTCGGATTGAGCAGATAACGGCAGAATATTACGAAAAGCTGGATAAGCCGGAGGAAAGCACTGCCGACATGTTCCAAATTATCACCAGCCAGTGTGACTTCGACTGCGAGACGGGCCGCCGCACGGCAGATGAGTGCTGGAAGGAGATTCACACTTTCTTCCGTAAGACAAAGCCGAAGGTGAAGCAGCACGGTGAAGTGGACGTGCGCGAAATTGACGTTATTTCCTATTACATGACCTGTCTGGACGCGCTGATTTCCTTCCTTGTGGAAACGACGATGCCGATGGAGGATAAGAAACGCTATTTCCGCGAATATCAGCAGGATATCCGTGATTTCATTGCGGATTACGACACGCGCACCGGGCATAGCAACACGCTGAACAACGCACTGGAGGAGCTGGCGTTCTTCCCGAATGCCTATGCGCTGTTCGACACGGCGGAGGAAAAAATCGACTACATCTTCCGGCTCGTTGTCGCGCGGCACTGCACCGCGTTCCTGCATTCGCTGATGGTGTCCGCCTTTGCGGAAGCGATTCTCTCCGCCATCATCGACAAAGAACCGGCGCTGATGGTGGGGTATCACGGCGTGACGTCGCCGGAGGATGTACAGGCGCACCGCGCGGAAATCCTGCAATTTGCGCATGACGCCGCCCTGCTGCACGATGTGGGCAAGAATTCCATGCTCGAGATTATCGAGACGCAGCACCGCCCGCTGACGGACGAGGAGTTCGGCATCATTCGCTCCCACCCGAACCGCGGCGGGCAGTACCTGAGCATCGACGAGGATTTGGCGCGCTATGTGGATATCGCCCGCGGTCACCACAAGTTCTACAACGGCAAGGGCGGCTATCCGAACGACTTTGATAACACCGCGTCGCCGGAGCGCTTCATGATTGACATCATCACCATCTGCGACTGTCTTGATGCCGCGACTGACCAGTACGGCCGCAACTACCACCAAGCCAAGACGACGGACGAAGTGCTGGCGGAATTCAAACGCGATGCGGGTGTTCGCTACAACCCGGACATTGTGCGCTTCATCCTGCAGGATTCCGCTCTTCGCGATACCTTGCGCGAAATTTCCGGTTCCCGCCGCCTGACGATTTACTACGACACCTACAAGCACTATTTTATGTAACACAAGGGAGTTCCAAGGGAGTTCCTCCCTTGACCCTTTCGCGCGATTGGGTTGGTGACACTATCAGGCAGGGCCCGCGTGTTTATCTGCCCTTTCAGTCACCTAAAGGTGTCCGCCATAGCGGACGGAGAGGGCTTGCCGCAATACAGGCTATACTATTTTCAGATGAAAATGCGCGGCGCATCTTGGCGCAGGTGAATCTGGAAATAGTATTAATTCCTGAAAAGTGCAAATCAACATACACAAAAAGAGCCGCTTCTACACAACAGAAGCAGCTCTTTTTCATAGCGCCATCCCGCAATACTCGCACTGCCGCGCAGCCCCTTCCACCACACTCGTGCGCCTCCCGCAGTGTGGACACGTCATAAACGACTGTGCCAGCCCATACGCCCGGAGGTTCGGCGCAGTCAGGTATACCATCGCCGTCAGCGGATCAATCTGAATGTTCCGCAGATAGTTCCCGCAGAGCAATAACCGCAGCGTCTCCATGTTCGGGCAGTCCGGCAGGAGCTTGGGCATATCCGACAGCGGAAACATGTGCAGCGAGAACGCTGCTAACTGCTGTGCAATGCCGCGCGCCCGGCGCCGGATGATTTCCCCCTGAAGCAGATGCATCCCGGCGTACAGCGCCGCCGTCGCAAGGCATAGCAGCAGCAGCACCATGCGCGTGTCGCCGTGCTCACCCGCCTTGCAGGTGCGCCACAGCAGCAGCGCCGATAGGGCAAAGAACAGCGCCATCAGCGGATACACCCACCATCGGCGGTTTGCCCGCTGCGTCAAATAGGGATTCATGCGGATGCCTCCTGTTGCCGAATAACATTCATTTCGTCTATACAATACCATGCTTGCAGGATAATGTCAATCTTGACGCAAAAGAAAAACCGGGAAGCGGCTTCTGCCACCTTCCCGGCTGCCTGGCATTACGCCCCCAGATACGCCTTCCTGACTGCATCGTTGTGCAGCAGCTCCTGCGCGTCGCCGGACATGGAAATCTTGCCTGTTTCCAGCACATACGCGCGGTTCGCGACGGACAATGCCATTTGCGCGTTCTGCTCCACCAGCAGAATCGTCGTGCCGCTCTTGTGCAGCGCGCGGATAATGTCGAAAATCTGCTCGACCAGAATCGGCGCAAGGCCCATTGACGGCTCATCCAGCATCAGCAGGCGCGGCTTGGACATCAGCGCGCGCGCCATTGCCAGCATCTGCTGCTCGCCGCCGGAGAGCGTGCCGGCAATCTGCTTCTGGCGCTCCTTCAGGCGCGGGAACAGCTCGAACATCTGCTCAATGCTGCCCGGAATCTCCTTGTCGGGGCGCGTGAAGCTGCCCATTTCGAGGTTCTCCAGCACCGTCATCTGCTGGAAGATGCGCCGTCCTTCGGGGCAGAGCGCCATGCCGTGCTTCACCATATCCGACGCGTGGACGCGCGCCAGATCCTTGCCGCCGAAGTGGATGCTGCCCTCGCGCGGGCGGAGCAGTCCGGCGACGGTGTTCAGCGTGGTGGATTTGCCCGCGCCGTTTGCGCCAATCAGCGTGACGACCTCGCCCTCATCCACCGAGAAGGAAATGCCCTTGATTGCGTGAATCGCGCCGTAATAAACGTTGATATCGTTGACTTCCAGCAGACTCATGCTTTCGCCTCCTTCTGCTTGCCCAGATACGCCTCAATGACGACCGGGTTGTTCTGGATTTCCTCTGCCGTGCCCTTGGCGATAATGCGCCCATAGTTCAGCACGCAGATGCCTTCGCAGATGCCCATGACCAAATTCATGTCATGCTCAATGAGCAGAATAGCAATCTGGAACTGGTCGCGGATTTTGATGATGTTCTCCATCAGCTCCGCCGTTTCGTGCGGATTCATGCCCGCAGCGGGTTCGTCCAGCAGCAGAAGAGACGGATTCGTCGCCAGCGCGCGCACAATCTCCAAGCGCCGCTGTGCGCCGTAGGGGAGGGAACCCGCCTTGACATCGCCCATGTTTTCCATGCCGAAGATGCTCAGCAGATCCAGCGCCTTTTCGTGCTGCTTCTTCTCGCCTTGCCAATACTGCGGCAGACGGAAAATGCCGGAAAACATGCCGTACTTAATCTGGTTGTGCAGGCCGATGCGGACGTTCTCTTCCACCGTCATGTTGTCGAACAGGCGGATGTTCTGGAACGTGCGGGCAATGCCGAGCTTGCTGGCCTGCACTGTGTTCATGCCTGCCGTGTCTTTGCCGTTGATGAGAACCGTGCCGGTTGTGGGCTGATAGACCTTTGTCAGCAGGTTAAAGACCGTTGTCTTGCCCGCGCCGTTCGGGCCGATAAGCCCGCAGATTTCCGTGCGCCCGATGGCAAGGTTCATGTCGTCCACTGCCTTCAGGCCGCCGAACTCAATGCCCAGATGGCTGGCTTCCAGCACGGGCGAATGATTCACGTCGCGTTCCGGAATGATGCTGCGCGACGGCACGGGAACCATCTTTGTATTGGGCTTAAAACGCTTCAGCGGTTCAGTCATGCCGCGTCACCTTCCTTCACAACTTCTTTTTTCGCGGGGCGGATGCGCTCGAACACCTGCCGCACCACCGGGGCGTTGCCCAGCAGCATCACGGCAATCAGCACGATGGCGTAAATCAGCATACGATAGTCGCCAAATTCGCGCAGCACCTCCGGCAGCACCGTCAGCAGCGCCGCCGCAATCACCGAACCGCGGATATTGCCGATGCCGCCCAGCACGACGAACACCAGCACGAGGATGGACGTATCAAACTTGAACTTGTCCGGCGCGATGGAGGAGAAGTTCAGCCCAAACAGCGCGCCAGCCATGCCCGCCAGCGCCGCTGAGGTGACGAACGCCATCAGCTTGTACTTCGTCACGTTCACGCCCATCGCTTCAGCGGCAATGCGATTGTCGCGGCTTGCCATAATCGCGCGGCCAGAGCGGCTGTTGATGAGGTTCAGCACGACAAACAGCGTCAGCAGCACCAGCACGAAACCCGCCTCGAACGTCGCAATGCGCCCGACGCGCACCGCGCCCGCCGGCCCGTTGTACAGGAGCGTGCCATCAATGCGGGGATTGTTGAAGTTGATAATCAGCTTGCCGTCGCTGACCGCGAAATACAGGCAGTTCATGACGTTGCGGATGATTTCGCCGAACGCCAGCGTGACGATGGCAAGGTAGTCGCCGCGCAGACGCAGCACCGGGATGCCGATCAGCACACCCGCAATCGCCGCGCATACGCCGCCCGCCAGCATGGCCAGCACGAGGCGCATCGTCTCATTTTCCATCTGGAAGGCGTTCAGCAGCCAGCCGGACATGATGATGCCGGAGAAAGCGCCGACGCTCATGAAGCCCGCGTGACCCAGCGACAGTTCGCCGGAGATGCCGACCGTCAGGTTCAGCGAAACCGCCATGACGATGTAGACGCAAATCGGGATGAGCTGCCCCTTCAGGGAGCGGCTGATGGTGACGCCCGGAATCATCTTGCTCAGCGCCATCTGCGTAAAGACGAACGCGATGATGACGATGGCGTAGGTGATCAAGTTGTTCAGAAAGCCTTTTGTTGACTTTTTCATCGTTTTCTTCATCCCGTTACACCTTCTCCCGCATCGGCTTGCCCAGCAGCCCCGTCGGCTTGACCAGCAGCACGATAATCAGCACGGCGAACACCAGCGCGTCGCCCAGCTCCATGGACACATACGCCTTGCCGAGAATCTCAATGATGCCCAGCAGCAGACCGCCCAGCAGCGCGCCGGGAATTGATCCGATGCCGCCGAAAACAGCCGCCGTGAACGCCTTGATGCCCGGCATGGAACCCGTCGTGGGCATCAGCGTGTGGTAGGTGGAGCAGAGCAGCACGCCCGCAATCGCCGCCAGCGCGCTGCCGATGGCGAAGGTCAGGGAAATCGTCGCGTTCACCTTGATGCCCATCAGTTCCGCCGCGCTGCGGTCTTCGCTGACGGCGCGCATCGCCTTGCCCATCTTCGTGTGGGAGGTGAAGAACGTGAGCACCAGCATGATGATGATGTTCGCCAGCACGGTCACGATTGTTTCGCCGGTCAGAATCAGCTGCCCGTCAAACAGGCTGATGGACGGGATGCTGACGAAGGACGGAAACGACATGGGGTTCGGGCCGAACACCAGCAGCGCCAGGCTTTGCAGCAGGTAGCTCACGCCGATGGCGGTAATCAGCACGGCAAGGCTCGTTGCCTGACGCAGCGGCTTGTACGCCAGCCGCTCAATGACCATGCCCAGCACCGTGCAGACAATCATGGCAATCAGAACGCCAAGCAGCGGGGACATGCCCCAGTACTGCGTGGCGCAGAAGGCAATGTACGCGCCAATCATGATGACGTCGCCGTGCGCGAAGTTCAGCATCTTGGCAATGCCGTAGACCATCGAGTAGCCCAGGGCGATGATGGCATACACGCTGCCAAGGCTGATGCCGTTGATGAGGTAAGAGAAGAACTGAAGCATCCTGCCTGCACCTCCAAATGACTGAAATCTGCGGGAAAAGCACTTTCCCTTGAAAGACAGCAAGGCAATCAGCAGCAGTCCGTGTGCACCCTTGCATCAACTGTTGCTGATTACCTTCTGTCTGCACCTGCTGGATACTATTTCCAGATTCACCTGCGCCATCTGCTTGCGCCTTTTCCCTTCTGGCG
>ERZ780157.4669-NODE-4669-length-10205-cov-2.629261_pt1 | contig 10205 bp, 11 predicted proteins | sample MGYA00511169_ERZ780157 | MGnify/ENA primary metagenome ERZ780157 (study PRJEB29588, sample SAMEA1965149) | human gut metagenome | biome: human gut; feature: human-associated habitat; material: faeces | place: Denmark | collected 2008/2010 ...
AGGAGAAGGGTGCTGAACAGGAGAAGGGTGCTGAACAGGAGAAGGGTGCTGAACAGGAGAAGGGTGCTGAACAAGAGAAGAAAACCGAACAAGAAAAGACTACACCCACCGCCGAGCCCTTCACGGACTACAGCCCGTTCGCCATCACCGCGGGAGAGAACGAGAGCTGCGTGCAGTTCGCGTCGTTCAACGAGTGCTTGGACGCGTACTTCATCAACGAGGAGAACGTGAAGGTGGCGGAGAAGGTGCAGAAGTGGTCCCTCAGCTCGTGCCTCACGCGTAGGTCGAAGGAAGCCATCGACAAGAAGGTGCTGACCATCAACCAGAAGCAGGAGGAGCGCATCCGCATTCTGGAGAACGAGCTGCGCGCCGTGTCGAAGCGCGTGAGCGCGCTGTTCAACAACGCGTCGATCGTGAACACGGCGATCGTGGTGGTGAACCAGTTCCTGAGCCAGGGCGTGCAGTGGGACGTGCTGCAGGAGCAGGTGCGGCAGTTCAAGCAGAAGCCCTACAACGTGTTCCACCACATCAAGAGCCTGGACCTGGAGCACAACCGCATGAAGATGGAGTTCGACGACGACGAGGAGAGTGATGAGGAAAACGACGAGGAAAACGACGAGGAAAACGAAAACGAAAACGAAAACGAAGAACGTCGCATCAACGTGGACGTGGAGCTGAGCCTGAACTGCAACAACAACATCGCCCTGCTCTACAAGCAGAAGAAGGAGATCGAGGAGAAGCTCGTGCGCACCGTCGCCCTCCCTCACGCGTAGGAGAAGACCATCGTCGCGGCGCAGCAGGCGGTGGAGGAGGCGTCCAAGCAGCAGAAGAAGGAGATCACCCACGTGGAGCGCACGCAGCAGACGGAGATCTCGCGGCGGCGCCAGAAGCGCTGGTTCGAGAAGTTCGACTGGTTCGTGAGCAGCGAGGACTATTTGGTGCTCGGCGGCAAGTCGGGGGAGCAGAACGAGCTGCTGGTGAAGAAGTACCTACGCAAGGGAGACATCTTTGTGCGCGTGGCGCTGGGGAGTGACGCGTAGATGCACGCCGACGTGCACGGCGCCGCCACGGTCGTGATCCGCAACTACATGAGCATTCCCGCGACCGGCACCGCCATCCCCCAGTACTGCCGCATTTCGGACGTGACGCTGCAGCAGGCGGCGGTGTTCGCGCTGTGCCACTCGGTGTCGTGGGACAACAACCTCATCAACAAGGTGTACTGGGTGTTCGACTACCAGGTCTCCAAGACGGCGCCCACGGGCGAGTACCTGCCCACCGGCAGCTTCATGATCCGCGGGAAGAAGAACTACCTGGCGCCGTACCGGCTGGAGCTGGGCGTCGGGCTGCTGTTCGAGGTGGAGGCGGAGGACGCGGAGAAGCACCGCTTCGAGCGGAAGCGGAAGGACCTGACGGACGAGGCGTGGGAGCAGGTGATCGCGGAGGGTCGTCCCGGCGAGGTGGCGGACAGCGAGGGCGAGGTGGTGGAGGACGATGACGACGACGAGGAGTTCACGGTGGAGGTGATGAACGAGGTGCGCAACACGGCGAAGCCCAAGCCGGTGGTGAAGGTGCAGGCGGTGGCGAAGGGCCAGAAGAACAAGAAGTCGCTGAAGGGGACGACGAAGAAGTCGCGCGCGCAGGCGGAGGAGGAAGCGTACCTGAACGAGGGCGTGGAGGAGGAGAAGCCGAAGGGGAAGGAGATGTCTCGCGGCGAGCGTCGCAAGATGAAGAAGGCGAAGAAGTACGCGGAGTGCGACGACGAGGAGAGCAAGTGGGGGTGTGTGGGGTGTGTGACGCGTAGGCTGCGCAGCGTGCTGTACGGTCATTCGTCGATTGAGTCCATTTTGAAGGGTTCTTCAGAGAAGGAGAAAACTTCGGAGAAGAATTCTTCCGAGAAGAAGGAGAAGGGTGAGGAGAAGAAGGAAAAGAACTCCTCTCAGAAAGACGAAGGAACGGACAAAGACGATCTCCCAAACAGCGTGAGCGAGAACGCGTCGCTGGAGGACATCGACGCCTACCTGCAACAGCTGGTCTCACTGGACGCGGCGCCCGCGCAAATCACCTGCTACACCTGCGGCAGCAGCGAGCACGACCAAGCGCACTGCCCCGAGAGCTGGCGCGTGATCGAGCACATCGACCAGAAGGAGGAAGAGAACGAGGAGAAGGAGAACGAGGAAGAGGAAGACGCAGCGATCCCCGCGGCCGAACGAGACACGAGCGATCTCCTCCTCAACTGGACGGCGATGCCGCAGGAAACGGACCGCATCGTTCACGCGATTCCCGTTTGCGCTCCGTACGCCGCGATGAGCGATTACACGTACCATGTGAAGATGACCGTGGGAAAGATGAAGAAGGGCGCGATGGCGAAGAGCATCGTGGAGCACTGGTTGAAGGGAAAGATCCCCGAGGCGCAGAAGAAGAGCATTCGGCAGATTCCCGTGGAAGACATCTCGGCGATCATCATGAACAACTCGAAGGTGGTCCTTCCCGGAGGCACAAAGGGAAAGAAGTGGAGTGTTTGTTTCATTCATTCTCCGAGGTTTCCGTTTGCTGCTCGTTTGGAATGGAGAACGCGCCAGAAACAACAGAGGAAGCGGAATCGACCCAAAGGGAAACCAGCTCGTTGCATTCGCTCCGCTCGGAAGAGGAATCGAATCAGAGCACCGGATACAGGGAATCCATGGAGGAATACCTGTTTCACATCATTATTCGCGTAAGATCGGTGGTGTGGAGTGATCTCCAGATCCTGCAGTCGGGAGCACTCGATAAATCGAAATTGTCACAGAATCTGCAGAGGCAGGTGGATATGATCGAATCCATTCGCAAAAGCATGGGTATGGTCGTTCTCGCCCACTCTCACATAGAAGAGGAAGACACGTCGTCGGATGAGTTGGACGTGGACTCTAGTTCGGATGAATACAACTATCTCCCTGTGGAGAACGAGCTCGAAAACTACTTCCTAAACCGAAAGATGATCAAGGAGAAGGACTACAATCCCGTCGATGAAGACGTTTCCGACTTTTCCATTACCGATGTCTCCGAGTCCGAGTCCTCCACGCAGACGGCCTTCTCTTCTCCCGAGGACGTTCTCTCTGCTTCCGAGAGTGTTTCGTCCAGTCCTAGAGATGCAACGATGGATGCCCTTTCAAATGGCGCTGTCAGTAAGGGTCTATCTCCAAACGGCACTGCTGTTTCGTTTTCGAATGATGGAAGAGTTTCTTCTCCGGTGAACGTGAATCCCTCCCCAATCAACGACATGAGCTCAACACCCCTCAACTCTATGAACACCACACTCTCCTCCCCAATCAACTCCTTCTCCTCCCAACTGGAAGAATCGCAATCACTCCAAGGCAGCGCCTCCAGCGACAAAGACAGGTAAGAATAGAAGCAGGATTCCACCCCTAGCTTCGACAGCCAGCTCTCCTCCACCACCGACTCCTCCGCGCGCTCCACGCACGCGCAGGTGCTGGACATCCAGTCCAACCAGGTGAAACAATGCATGAACCAGGTGGGGAAGGAGATCGTCATTCCCTCCGTCTTCGACCCCAACAATCGCGGCGTCGACTTCTTCCTCCTGCCCATCTTCTACACGCCGCAGATGTGCGGAAACGCCTTCGACTCGGCGCGGCGCATCGAGAAGAACGACTACATCGCCGACCGCTACCTCGTTCTGAGCATGCTGGGTGGCGCCACCTTCAGCGTCACCGTGAAGTGCGTGGACATGCGCGGCGACGCCTCCACACACCTGTGTCTGAAGGTGCGCACTGTCGCGACGCCTCACCCATAGATTATCAAGAACGGAGACTGCTACCTGGAACAGTCGCTGGACGAGATCCGCGTGCTGCGGTACCTGAACCGGCTGAAGGGCTTCGAGAACGCGCACCTGCTGAAGCTGTACGACTTCTTCTTCAACAAGAGACATCTCATGATCGTCACTGAAGTGAGTCTACAGTCCCGCGATGACTCCTAGTTGCTGCAACAGAGTCTGTACGACTTCACGTGTCAGCTGGACAGCCACCCCCTTCTCCCCCCATATTTCACGCTGGCGCGGATCCGCATCATCGTCAAGCAGATTCTGGAGTCGCTGGAGTTCATCCACTCCCACAACATCGTGCACTGCGACCTCAAGCCCGAGAACATCCTCTTCCAGAACATCCCACTGTTCCTTCTTCTCCCGTGCCTCACGCCGTAGCGCGCAGATCAAGCTGGTGGACTTCGGCGGCAGCAACTTCATCAGCAGCCTCAAGACGCTGTCCTCGCGCCCCCTCTACATCCAGAGCCGCTCCTACCGCGCTCCCGAAGTCATTCTGGGCACGGACTGCGACGAGCGCATGGACATGTGGTCGCTGGGGTGCATCACGGCGGAGCTGTACACGCACAAGCTGCTGTTCGACAACTCCTCCATCGGGAACCTGCTCACCTCCGCCTCGGCGCTGCTGGAGCCGGTTCCGGACTGTTTGCTGCGCATGGCGGGGCTGAAGGTGCACCAGAGCAACGACAACTTCTACATCTTCCTGAAGAAGGAGGAGGTGTGGAACATCGACCCGCCTCACCTGTCGCTGGAGCGGGAGCTGGGAACGACGGATCCCGACTTCGTGGACTTCATTCGGAAGCTGCTGCGATGGGACCCGAACCAGCGCCTGACCGCCAGCCAAGCACTTCAGCATCCCTTTATTACCTGTGAACGACCGTGTGAGCCGTACAATGTTGATGTTCATCATTTGTGAGGGTGTTTGTTGTGGTTTTAGTGTGGATGAGTGGGAGTGTTGCAGTGACAGCGGTTTGTAAAACAGACACTCTGAAAACAAAACACTCACTGGAAATAGCGAGCCCTCAACTCCTTGAAGTACTACACCATCACCCACCCACACAAACACCACATCGTACAAAGCACTCCCAAACTGGGCGAACATCGACTGCGCGCCGTGGTAGATGCGGGCGTTGTCCGCTATCCGCTTGACGTCGTAGTCCATGTCCTCGATGGACTGGTAACTGCGATTCCGAATGCTCTGCTAGACGTCACGATGCACCAGCAGCCCCCACACTCACGTCCGTCAGACTCATCGGGTACGGAATGCGGTCCAGGTAGTCGCTTATGTTGTTCTGACGAATGTACGTCTTCGTCAGTCGCTGCGATATGAGATGGCGATCCAGCCCTTACCGGAATGAACGGATTCTCGTTGTTGTACTCCACCCACGTCTTCTTCATAAGGAGGGAGCAAATGGTCTGCATCTTGGAGTACAACTACACTTCACTCGCCCGCCCTGTCGTACGGCGTGAGAGGGATCCTTCTGGTCGTCGCCACGGACGCGCTTGGACGGCTGCTCAAACTTCGCTGTCTGTATCAGCTTGCTGTCGCTCTCCTAACCGATGACTCCAGCCCCTCTGCCCCACCTTGAACGGACAGAAGCGCTTCACGCGCGTGGAGTTCCCCACCACGTCCAAGATGCCCGCCTTCTGCTCATCAGTGAGCGTTTCATATTGTGTAGTCGGTAGCGGACCTTGTGCAATCGCGAACAGCTCTGAAACCCTCATGGGAAGGGAAAAGACCTACCGGGAGGCTTTTGATCTCCAATCGCGTAGTAGCGCGCTCCACTCTCCTCCTTGTACTGTCTCCCGAGGAAGCGCATGTAAGACGAATCATTCTACAGCACAAGCGCTGGACCCAGAGCTGTACGATGGTCTTGAAGAGGGAAGCCAGATTCTGCAACCCGAAGCGGCTCAGCAGAGAATCCTCCTCCATTCCAATCCCTTAGTGCGTTTTTCTCAACACGAGTTTCTATTGACACGTCGTTTTATGAAACAAACAAAAGCGTCATTCAACTACGTCTGTCAATCTACTTGCAGACCTGCTGCTTCGTGAAGATGAAGTAGGCCCAGATCCAAGACCAAATGTAACCAATGAAGCCGAAACCAATAGCGAGCTGAAGGACACCAGCAATGATCACGAAAATATCGGCTCCATCAATGGCACCAGCAATAATAGTACCAACACCTAGCAAATCACGTCAGAAACTAACGCCTAACCAGAGAAGAACACATTGAGGATGGTGCACACCAAACGCATGGTATCATCCTTGACAATAGGAATACGGAAGAACTTGTTCAAACTCATCCTTAACGCAGAATAAAACTGGGTGGCGTACTCAAAATAAATGTCGGATTAATGTCGCATGTGTTTATGGCTAGGCGCCAATGGGCTCCTTTCTGTCCCTACACCATACTGACAAGTATGCGGTCGTAATCAGCTGCTTCCTCGCTCTACCGCCCCTGGCGGAAAGAAGGAAGTACGCACGCCTCCCGCACGCCAACGTCCCAACAAACATCGCAAATACGTTTACGGAATACACGCACTCTCCTGGGAATTCTTTATGCATTTGCTGCAGAACCACTTCCCCTACTCGTGAAATCCGCCGTCCGCTCCGACTTTGGGAATGTCCGGAGTCTCAAGGCACAGGCATTTCATGTGATACGCGCCGTCGCAGCAGTCGCAGAGCAGCAACTCGTGGTCCTGGTCACTCTTGTGGCAAATCTGCTCGTCATGGACCATTCCAGCACAAACCTCACAAACGAAATCACCGCCCCCATCCACCGCCTTGTGCTTCTCCAGTAGGCACTGTCCCTCCACTTCTTCGAGTCGCTTTGCCTTGTGCTGGAGAATCTACGCGTCATCTCGCGCGCTTGACGCCACTTCAAAGCACACGTCGCAGTGACTGCGCAGCATGTGAATCGAATCCATCAGCACCACCACATGTGTCCACTTCATGGCATCTCTACGCAATCACGCGGAGCGCACAATCTCACAGAAGCAGGTGTGTGTGGGAAAGGGGATCGAACGCCAGCACGCGACACACCCTCCACTGGTAGTCGACGAACAGATCGACGGTGATTCCGATGAGCCGCTCGCCGTGGAGGTAGGAGCAGCAGTTGCAGACAAACGCGTGATTGCCGCTCTATCGCTGATGGCAGACAAGAGGAACGACTGTGTTCATGACCGCGGACACGAAGGTGTTCTGGCAGAACACGCACCGATTCTCGTCTCTGTGGTGCAGCACCATCTACGCCTCACGCGCGTCCTCTTCGCCCACCTTCTCCACTCGCTCCCTCAGTCGCTCCTCGCCCAGCGGGTACGCCTCCAGCGTAGTGGGCAGCGAGGACAGGAGGCGCAGCACTCCCTCTCTCAGCCACGGGTTGTTCCGCAGCACGTTGGTGCCGTTCTCCACGCTCTCCTCGATGAACATGACCCACTCCTCCGGCAACAGCGGCTGGTCCACCAGACGGCTCAGCACCGCGCCCTCGTTCTTGATCTCTATCCCTCACGCGTCTCGCGCAGTCCTACGGAAGAACTGTTTCAGATATACGAGCGTGATGAAGTGCTGCAGGAGCAGGAGGCGCGACGTGGGGGTCAGGTGGAGGAGCTGGAGTTTCGCCGAGCGTGCGGTGTACTGGAAGCGGATGGAGTTCAGAATGCGGTCATATAGGCTGATCTTGGTCCCTATTCCTCACTGATCTGCTTTGTGGATACCCTTTTTCACCACTGTCGAGAAGAACCGTCTCTACGCATGATCATCAACCCACACCACGCACCACTGTACTGGCGTCCTTCTTGGTGAACTTGACGGTGTTGCTGCGCGCCACGTGATCGATGAAGGGGGCAGCGGTGCTCGGCTGGAGAGAGGGGAAAAAGCGAACGTAGTCGGCAAAGGTGTGGATGGATGGTTGTGTGTCGCTGCCCAGAAACACCCACGGCTCCTTCGCTAGCTTCGGCGTGGAATTGAACATGATGGGCACGAGAACGGTTTCATCCGGTTCGGGAGGTGTTGGGAGTTCGCGTTTGACGGAGAGGGGTTGTGCGCTGTGCGTTGCAGGTTCATTCTTGATGTGTGGTGTTGAAGCGTTGTTCACGTCTTGCGCAGGATCACTTTTCATTTCCTGGGAAGCAGAAATCGTTTCTGACACACTCTTCACCTCCTGCGAAACAACACCCTTCTTCATTTCTGATGCACCCTTCACCTCCACTCGCTTCTCGCTCGGCTCCACGCTCCCATCCTCAGCCAGCGGCGAAGAACGCTTCGACGAACCCTCCTTCGCTTGCGACTTGGACCCTTGCACGCGCAACGAGGCGGAAACTGCCTTATCGAACATGGCTCCTGTGACGAACTGCGAGGCGGGCAACCGACCCAACAGAACAATAAAGGGGTCCTTCTCCACCTTATGCCCCTCGGACCGGATCAACTGCTGCAGCCGCGTCACGTTGATAAACACGTGGTGATTCCCGCGGGTATTCTTCGTCACCAGCAACATGTCGTCCTTATTCACCGTCATCTTCTTCCGCATCGACGCGTTGATCGTGCGCGCGCTTCGCTTGCCCTCCACCACCAGCTCCTCATCGTCCTCGTACGACTCGTCCGCCTCCACGTCCTCGTCGTCCGTCAGGCGCTGTCTCTTCGACGGCTTCACAACCTCCTTCACGACCTCCTTCACAGGAACAGAAACAGGAGCAGAAACACTCACCGGAGTCTCCTTGACGCCCACTACACCTTACACACTCCCGCTACACCCAACGACGCTGCAGCCCAGCATGACACTCCCGAAGAGCGGACGACACCGTGGAGAACCCTTCGCGATGCAGCACCCAGCTCGGAACGCTCCACGGATCCACGAACAACTCTACCGATGAAACCCCCACTCCACACGCACTCTCTCCAGTCTCCTGGAGATGGACGCGATGCGCCAGTCGCTCCTTCATCTTCTTCACCTCCGCCAGGATCTCCGACTGCATGCTCTGCAGGGCGTCTCGCTCCTTCACCGTCTTCTCCACGTAGTTCGACAGGATGCGCGCCGCGCTCTTCATCGCCTGGCACCGCTGCAGCAGCAGGAACAGCGGCGACACGCAGTGCTCGGGAACCCACAGCAGCGACAGCGGGTCCTGCACGAAGGTCGGCGGGATGTGCTTGGAGCAGAAGAGAACGAGGCCGTCGGGCACCGAGTAGAACACGCAGTGGCGACGCGACAGGCACGACAGGTGGTAGAACTATCATGGGAACGCACACGCAAACACTACCTGTTGACACCCCGGGACGCTGCACTTCACGAACCGGCCCGTGTTCTCCTTGCACTCCGCGCACGTGATCACCTTGCCGCCGTTCTTTCCCACCACCATCGTGCTGTAACTACCCCTCACTCGCCCCTCGCGCCCCCACATCTCGTTGTTCACCACGCCCATGCACTCCGAGGAGGGCAGCACGAACTCCACCAGCGTGTGCACGGCGTATTCGGCCGTGGTCTGCGGGAAGAAGCGCGAGTGCCGGGTGTTGTACATGCTGGAGGCGATGAGGAGCGCGCAGCGCTTGTGCACCCACACGCCCTCCGAGGAGAGCACGCGGTACCCCGACGAGCATCCGCAAATCGGGCAGTAGTACGACAGCGAAATGGTGGACGACGCGTAGTCCATGAACGACGCGATCTGGCACGAAAACGGCCCGATTCCGCACAGGCAGGAAGGACAGATGTAGTCTAGTTCTGACGCAACGCTTCCACGCCTACAGTCAAACTGGTCGTCGCTGTGGATCACCATCACGCGCTCCAAGTCCATGCAGTTCGTGTGCACGCACACCTCGCAGCACAGGCACTTCAGCAGCCGCCCTCTGCCGCCCTCCTTCAGGTACACCTCGTTGCCGTGCACCGTCCGCGTGTCCGCGCTGCGCAGCCACATCTGCAGCGCGTCGTCCACGCGGCAGTCGTGCTCGTCGTACCCCTTCATCACGTTCACCACGCCGTCGCAGCGGTCGCTCAGCGTCACGCTGCGCGCGTCACTACTCATCTCCATGCCCATCACCGGACAGTAGTACCCGTACCCGCACACGTCGCACACCGCCTTATGCTGGCAGTCCGCCGTGCCGCCGGTATGGGCTTCCTGGTTGCTCATGGGCGTGCCGCAGGTGGCGCAGGCCGTCCAGTGACCGTCCGCGTTGTACTTATAGGTGCTGTCGGCCACATGTGCCGCCAGCTCGCCGTAGGATTCGCCGCACACGCTGCACACCGCCTTCGCCGTGCAGGTAGCCGTGCCGCCGGTGTGGTTCTCCCACTCCGTCTTATAGCCGCAGCTCTCGCACTTCACCTGATGCTGCGTCTCGTTGACGTTCTTTGTCAGGCTGTGCGCCGTCACGCCGGTCTTATAGCCGCAGCCGCTGCACTCCTGCCA
>ERZ780157.4682-NODE-4682-length-10183-cov-3.312599_pt1 | contig 10183 bp, 7 predicted proteins | sample MGYA00511169_ERZ780157 | MGnify/ENA primary metagenome ERZ780157 (study PRJEB29588, sample SAMEA1965149) | human gut metagenome | biome: human gut; feature: human-associated habitat; material: faeces | place: Denmark | collected 2008/2010 ...
ACATAATGGAGTACAGAGACTTATTCATCTCCTTTCCCGATCCCATGGCGTAGAAGACTTCTTCGGAATAGTAGCGAAGAAAAGCAGCCTTACACGCCTTCTCTCCGTTGAGCTTGACCGTGTACGGCTTCTGAACCAGCAGTGACAGGATCCTGAAGAAGCGCTCGCAATCCGCCTCAGTCGCTGATATATGAAGGGAGGACTCATACATCAGGGTGATAGGATCGCTTGCTGGTCCTTTTTCATCTCCGTCCTTCTGGTAGAAGTCGAACAAACTGGGGCTGCTGTCCGTCGATACCATCTGCGACAGCACGCTGTGGTCCGTGCCCTTTTCACCGAGGGATGACTTGGGTGCATCGCTCTCACTGCTTGCACCATAGAGCTTCCAGTTAGTCAAGAACTGTATCTTGCTAACAACGTTCCTTGGATCGACGCGCTGCTTGAGGTAACTGTTGTGCTGGCGTACCAGTTTCCTCAACTCTTTATCAATAGACTCCTCCGATCTATTGACTAAAGTGTTGAGAGCTTCCACTCTTAAGGAACCACACAGGAAAAGACCGTTTATCCCCAACTCATTGAACTTCAACGCATTAGGGATTGCGTCGATGCCCAACATTTCGTTCATCTTCACGTCATCCAGCACAGACTGAATGTACTTCCCGAACGACAGTCTCGACTGACTCAGCGACTCCAGCTGAGTTGACGTGCAGCGACCAAGGATCTCTTCATACCCTTTCTCGGCTTCCATAATGCACTGCGGGAAGAGTTCAGGAGTCGTTTTCGCCAAGAACGGGTGACAAGCCGCTGCACGCATGTAGAGATGCTTGCGGTCGTCCGGGAGAACTAAGCATCCCTCCTTTAGTTCCCAGAGGAAGCTCTCCAACATGAGGGAAGCAACAGTACTGTGAAGCTTCCCCTGCAGCGAAGTGAACACTTTCTTCAGCCAGTAGAGAACCGGAAGGATGAGATGCGCCGTAGTTCTCTCGCTGGCCAGGAGGTTGAGGGCGTTGTTCATGATTCTCAGGAGCCCGTAGACTTCAGGGAGCTGTGTTAAACAGTTGTAGACACTGTTTAGGTCAACGCCCTTCTTTCCTTGAAATACGAGGAAGCTGTATGCAGCAACGCCACACTTCTGAAGCCACTCCAAATACATGATCTTCCCTATCCATCTCGTCTCACAGGGCTTGTTTGGCTTCGTTAGATCCACCTTCTCTCCATCGGGACGCGAAGCAGAATGAACTTTGTACCAGGCGACGAACTCGTCATACGTGTCGCTTCTGAAGATCTTGCAGATGCGTTCCGCAGTGTTGAAATACTCGCGAATGATCGTTCTCTCCTCGAAGCTGAGAGTCGACTTCTTGGACTCCTTAGCAGTGGAAACCAGGTGAGCACAGGCAGTGTTCAACGCGTGTGCCATGCAGACCAAACGCTTGTCGCCAAAGCACTTGATGTTCGCTGAAGCTCCATCCGTCGTAATGAGCGCATTAGGGTCGAGGCCGTAATATCCACATACAGACTTCAACGAGTCAGCAATATCAACTGCCGTCCCTCCTTCAATGCTTTTCACGTCCAGCAGAAGTGTGCGGTACTTGCGCTGGTGATAAACGTGAATAAAGAAGCAAATTGCCTTGAAGTTGACTGACGGCATGGACCACGCATCACAGGAAAGTGAATAGCTGCTGAAGCACGGCAGCAGCTGCTTCAGGAGAATGCGAAGGTTCTCGTAAATGAGGGGGGTCATCTTGTTTGACTGATGATACGTTGCAAGCTGATCTCTCCAGTACAGATCAGCAATGCTCTCACGCCTATTCCATGAAAGCGCGATATTGGAGACCAGGATTCTCATGGTCCTCATCACGTGAGACTCCTTCACGATGACGTAACCAGTTCCAGCACCAATACAGTGAGGCGGCTTGAAGACAACTAACCATTCCGCACTATCACCAGCATTCGCAGAATTGCTCCTCTTCGACGGAATCGAATCACCGCACGCAGCCCTCTTAAGTGAATAGAAACTATCAATCCCCTTTTGAGGAACTGGTTCCTTGAAATCCCTGTCTCTCCTCAACTCCTCCATACTGTTGAACTGAACTTCAATCTGCTTGCCAACACAGTTGTGCTTCTTCCGAAGGTGATCAATGAATCGGTAGCGCTGCCACTTCATTCTTCTTCCTTCAATCATTTGGTTTGCAAACGGGTTTATGGTCTTCCCACACAGAATACACTTTCCACAGAAAGAGGTAACGACTCCTCTTTCGTCTTTCTCAACATCAACCACGCGAAAGAACAGATCTGCATAAGATGCAGCAATGTTCCAATCCTTCTTTGAGAACAACATGAAAGGAACCAGAGAAGACACTTCTTGCTTCTCCTTGCACTCCATCAATCGGTATTGCTCTTCATAGGCTTCGTACTTCCCGTCCACATAGTCAACAAGATCGTCATACTCCAGTCCTATTGACTGCATATAGTCCAGAAGCTTCTTTTCTTTCACACTGTCCATTTCAAAACAAAAACACAAACAAAACTAATACTACTAAGATAGCGCCAAAATTTCGGCGCCTGCGGCGGGCATGGGCTAGCGCACAGATTCGAGCGCGCGGGCAGCGCGGAATTCCGGAATTTGTCACCATAAATCCACTCTCATCCCTCATTTGTCACATACACGTACCATTCCCTTCAAAAACGACTCCTGATGATGAACAGAACTGTTTCTGCCTTCCTCTCCTTGATCACTCTCCATGAAGCCTCCACAAAACACAATTCTGCTATTCGCTGCCGACTCTACTCCTCTTCACGAAATCACTGTCTTTCATCGCCATCCCATCACACTCGGTTTCGGTTTCTTCCCTACCCCCGCACCCTCTAAACACCATTTCGCTTCAATTGCAGCAGCAACGAGGAAAAACGAGTGGAACACAAAGCGAGAAGAGCTGCTGCTGAAACTCCCGTCTCCCAAACAGTCACAAAAACGCAAACAGCGATGGTGAAGCTGGAGAAGACATACGGAAAGAAGGGGATCTTTCCCAAGATGGCAATGTGCGCAGTTGCTATCGCGTCGTTTATGGACTCCTTCTGTATGCAGGTCATTGTCCCGAATCTTCCGTTCGCCGTCCAGAAGTGGTTCCCGAAGGTATTTTGCGTCGGACTGTGAACACGTAGATTACTGAAACCGAAGTGGGCTATTACTACGGCTACATCGTTTCCGCGTATTCTCTCGGTGGTGTTTTTGGTGCTCTCTTCTGGGGGTGGTTCGCCGACTCCTTTGGTCGTAAAACATCGATTTCAACGTGTCTGGCATGTACAACCTACCGTCCCCGTGTGACGCATAGTCCAAATGGTCCTTGCTATGGTTTTTGGCCTTGCTCCCAATTATGCTTTCGCCCTCATTATTCGTACATTGTGGGGATTCACAAACGGCAACCTCGGTGTACTCAAGACGTATGTCAGCGAGGTGTGCTCGGAAGACATGCAGTCTCTCGGCTTTAGCGTTATTGTCACAATGGGTGGTATTGCAAAGTAATTACTCTCGTCTTGTTTGAGTGTAGCGTCGTTGGACCCAGTCTGGGTGGCTTCCTTGGCGATCCCGAGACGTACTTCCCTGGGTTGATCAAGACGTACCCCTGGATTCGTAATGTTTTCCTTTGCTCTATTCTGTGATATCCAGTATCCGTTATTCCTCCCGTGCTTCGTCAGCTCCGTTCTATCTGTGCTGATTCTGATCATGGTCCTTCTGTTCCTTCCCGAGAGTCTCACCAAGGACATGCGCAAGGAGAACGCGGAGGAGATGAAGAAGTCGCAGGCGCGCTACCACGAGCTGAAGGCGTTGATGAAGAAGAACCCCGACTACGTGCCTTCCATCGACGACCGTTACGTCATCGAGCTGAACCAGGGCGGTTACTTCCAGCTGATTCAGAAGCGCGACGTGCTCATTGCCTGCCTCATTTACGGCATCTACGCCATCATCCAGGGCGGACAGGACGCTGTGTACCCCGTGTGGCTGATCAACTCGCAGGAGCACCACGGCTTCGGCTTCACCTCGAGCGACCTCGGGTGGATGTACACGGGACTGTCGCCCATCCAGATCTTTTCCACGCCCCTGCTGTTCCCGCTGATCACGCGTCTGATGGACCGCAAGACCGTGTCGTACTTCACCGGCATCGCCTTCTCTGTGCTCCTCTTCATCTCGCCCGTGGCGGCGCTGGCGAACACCAGCTCGGTTCCGGTTCCCGTTCTCTTCTCGCTTCATGCGTAGGTGCAGTGGCTGGCGATTCTCTTCTCCTACGGCGTGGCGCAGTGCTTCCGATTCATGTTCGTGACATATCCTTTCGTTCGCGAAGATGAGTCGCTTAACGGATCACCAACGGCATGGTGCTCATCACCAACAGCACATATCAGGACTTCAGAGCCAAGGTGAATGGACTGGGACAGGTCATGTCCGCGTTTGGTCGTTTCATTGTCGGAGTGGAGGGAGATGATGACGAGTAGGGACCGTCCATGGCGTCCAACATCTTCGCGTGGTCGTTGAAGAACGGACTGTCGTTCCCGTTCGACTACGGCTGTGCCTTCTATGTGGGCGTTGACGGAGGAGGTGAGGAGTAGGTGCTGGCGTTGATCATGCTGGGGAACACATTCATTACGTGCGCCTTGCCGGGCAGCATCAATGACCGCAAGCCGACGCTGCGCGAGTTTGCCCATTCGGAGCACGAGCGTCTGGAGAAGAGCAGCATCGAGCTCGTCGAGTTTAAGGTGATGGAGAGGCAGGAAGAGGAAGAGAAGGTGCCCGTTGCGGCTGCCAACGACAACAGTGCCGTTCCCTGTCCGAGCGAGCGTCTTGTGATTCCTCCGTCGGAAGCTCAAAAGCCTGAATGAGCGTTGTGTTTGTTGTGAGATGCGTCGTGAAGTGTTTCTCTTTTGAAAATGGATTTGGGTGTGTGGTAGTTCAAGATAATGAGTTATTTGTGCAATGATATCACATTCATGGGAATGCATGTAGTTTCGTGTGTATAGTTATGGAAGGAATAGGATGTAGGTGCTACAACTACAATGCAAATCATTTCCTCCCAATTGCACTTGACATGGAAGTGGATTCACTGCCCTCTCAAATCCTTTTCTTTCTATTTGCATTCTACTCAACTTTAGCGACGCATTTCAATTTCATCAAAGACATCACTGTTGCTCTTCCCACTCCCTCATCCCCAGTTCCTTCAACAAATCAGATCATTCTATCCCAAATAACATCTTCTCTCCATACCCCCTTGCATTTCTCAATAGTACCTCACCAATCGAGAGCACTGATTGTGTTTCCATGATGACGAACCCTTATTTGAAGAAATGTCCCAGTTACCATCCAAAAGGTGGTAACCACATGACCAGATTATTCCTTGCTCTGTTATGAAGTTCGGAATCTCACTTCTTTCCTTCCTCTGTGTGGTCCTTTCCCGTTTGAATATATACACAACTTGATTGTAGTTGGAGAAAGCAAAGTCGTCACTTGTGGCTCGGGAACGGAGGGATGGATTCCCAACGTGAGAAAGAGTGTCAGGTGCACGGGCTCGATGTTTACACCATCTCTCCCTGAAGGGATGAGGTATATGGAAAGCACCATCGACGGATCGCCAACAAAGGCCTTCTCGCGTAGCATCTTCACTGTTACTGCGGGAGAAGACACTGGGTATCTCTACATCTCCTGTAAGCGTCTCCTCCCTCTCTTCTTATGGAATAGCGAACTGGGAACTCACGAAGCTGGAATGCGGTGTTCAAACGCAGATTATCTACAAGGATCTCACCTTCACGCCCATTCACTGCGCTGCGGACTCCGCTGTTGACTCCTTTTCGATCCGCCCTGATCTGCCTTCCGGTGTGTCCTTCGATGGAGAGACTGGGACTCTTTCTGGCGTTTACACCGGAGAGCCGCAGAAAGTGACATACACGATTACGGCGACGTATAACACGACATCTGTATCTCAGACCGTTACCCTGGACTATCGCAGTACGTATTCCATTCACTGCTATGAATTCTAGGCCAGAACGACCTCACGCAGAGAGGTATTTCCCTATGCAACTACAAAAACGGCGACGTCAGTCTCCGCTCTCCCTTGTGGTTCACGATGGAGCCCGCTGATCGCTGCGTCACCATTCCCACGCTGGACCTCTTCGACAACAAAACCGCGACTCAACGCACCTGGCCCGGCATTGACGACTCGTTTCCTACCCGCTTCGCCGCGCACTTCAGCGGCTACGTGAACGCGCCCACATCGGGCAAGTACATCATTACGATGCGCACGAGCCAAGCCGTCGCTATGTACATCGACAAGAAGGCCGATCCGATTTTCTCTGCAGGTTTTTCAAAAGTGGAGCGCGTGGTTAACGGCACGACGTGGCTCGACGCGGGGTACCACTACTTCCGTCTCCTGTGGGCAAATCTCGATAATAATCCTCGCGCGGAGGTGAGAATGGGTCTGTCCGAGGACGCGCTGGTGCTGTTCGACGAGAGCAACTGCAGAACCGGCGGTTTGGCGCCCTCCTTCTTCGACTACCCCTCCGTCTCCGCGGCTCTGAACCAGCTCGTCGTGGTGGAGCCCGCGCTCTACGGCGGAACCGAGGTGAAGATCTACCGCATCACGCCGGACCTCCCCGCGGGACTGACGCTGGACGCTGGCACAGGTGTGATTCAGGGCACGGTGACTGTAGGCGTGGTGAGCGATCCTTAGGAGTAGCAGCAGTACTCGAAGGTGCACACCATCACGGCGAGCAACCCGCAGGGCGAGAGCAGCAGCGTGGTGCCCGTCGTTGTGGGGCTTCAGTCCCTGCCGGGGCTGCGCGCGAAGTACCACACCATCGACACGAGAAGAAACATCTGCTCTATGAGGCGCTTCACGCAGAACATGATGACGCTGCTGGTGGACCAGGTGGACGTGGACATCAACCACGAGCAGCACAAGAGGTTGTCTTGGTCGTCCCCTCTTACGTGTAGCCATACGCCGTGGAGCACCGTGCCTGGACTCGTGCTCGAGGACAAGGCGTACGTGGAGTGGGAGGGCTTCATGAAGTTCGACCGCGTGGGCCCGTACAATCTTGGTTTATACAGCATCGACGGCGTGCGTCTGTGGGTCAATGGCATCCTGTTGATCGATCGCTTCGAGTGCAGCGCTTCGCCGAAGCAGCGACTGGTCCAATACGAGGTGAAGGAGGCGGGGATGAAGCCGATTCGCATCGAGTGGTTCCAGAGCAGCGACGAGACCACTGTCATGCAGTTCCTGTGGGCGTATGAGAATGCGGATGTGGAGAGCGTGCCCTCGAGCGTGCTGTTCCACTACCCGCGCGCGACGCTCACCTACGAGAAGCAGCGCGTGGTGTGGGTGAAGGGCGTGGCGGTCAAGAACACGCCTGTCGTCTTCGCCACGTACTCCACGCTGACCAGCTTCTCCGTGTCGCCCAACCTGCCCGCGGGACTGAGCATCGGCACCAACGGCGAGATTCAGGGCACTCCGACGGAGGTGATGCGCGAGAGCGAGTTCACCGTGACGGCCGTGCTGGACGGACAGTCGGTTCAGACGGTGGTGGTGATCACGGTGGAGGAGGTGGCGTTGTGCAGCGATGTGACGATCGAGGACAACGCGGGACAGGTGGTGCAGGACGTGGTGATCAGCCTGTACGGCGTGCTGCTGAAGCACAAGATCTCCTGGAAGGGCACCAACGCGCTGCTGTGGATCACGCCCGACCTTCCCGAGGGCATCGACTTCGAGGAGGTGGGAAAGGGCTTCTCGGGCCGTGGGATGAAGAGACAGGCGAAGACGACGTACTCCATCCACGTGCGCAACGACGCGGGCGAGATTACGTACCCGTTCATCATCACGGTGGAGGGCTGCGAGTACGGGTCGATGTTCTACTCGGTGCTGGATAAGCGCGCGGGAGGCAATCTGTACATCACGTCGAGCGAGGGCGAGGTGTTCAAGAAGGAGTACATGGAGGGCGGTCTGTACAGCGCGATCATCTGCCTGCCGAAGCGCAACGACTACATGTTCCACTACTGGTGCGAGACGAGCGACATCAACTGCGACATGCGCATCATCCGCGAGGACAACACGCTCTTCCTGAAGGAAATCGTCCACATGAAGGAGTGGCGCAACGGCACCTTCCTCATGGAGGCCGTGGAGCCGCCCGTGATCGGAGTGCCGCTGAAGAGCTACGGCGCCGTGATCGACGAGAAGGTCGCGCTGTCGTTCGTGCAGTCGGGCATCTACAAGCCAGCGGAAATCACTCCCGCGCTGCCCGAGGGCATGGAGCTGGACACGGCGAACGGGTTCGTGAAGGGCACGTTCAAGGAGAACGGCGTGTACTTGTACACGCTGAGCGCGACGAACGACAAGGGCAAGACGGAGGTGGTGATCGAGTTCGACATCGGCAAGTGTCCCGAGGGCAAGTCGCTGTATCGCAGCGAGCGTAACAACATGCGCTACTCGGACTCCTTCTTCATCAGCGACAGCGCCACGCACGAGGTTGTGTACGAGCAGTCACAAGGATTAGTGGCGGCGAACCGCGTGTTCTGCTTCGGTCCGCAGCAGTACGAGATCCTCATGGAATCTACAGACTCCACGTGGGTGCTGGACAACCCGCTGCGCATGTTCGACGAGGAGGGCGTGCTGGTGGGCTCGTTCCTGCTGGACGTGAAGTACAACAAGACGGAGACGTTCGCATTCACGCAACTGCTGCGTCGCGACATGACGATGCGTTATCTGCGCGGCACCAAGCAGCCGCGGAAGAACTGGATGACTGCCGACTTCAAGGACCGCGACTGGGCGGACGCGAGCTACCTGAACTGGGGCTCGTTCGACGGCAGTGTGAAGACCGTGTACTTCCGCACCACCTTCACCGTCGAGGAGGGCGTGTACTTCCCCTTCTTCAAGTTCGCCGTGCGCACCGTGGGCGGCTTCGCTGTCTACCTGAACGGCGCGGAGATTCTGCGCGTGAACCTGCCGCAGGGCGCGTTGTCCTACGACACGCCGGGCGTGCAGGACATGGACGTGAGCGAGTACGCGCACTTCACGCTGCCCTCGGAGCACCTCCGCACGGGATCGAACCTGCTGGCGGTGGAGCTGCACCGTTACGAGGGCGGTATCTCGCAGCAGATCGTGTTCGACCTGAAGAGCACCATGATGACCGGCGAGTCGGTTTACGTGAGCACGCACGGCTCCGTGACCTCCTCGCACCACGACCCCGAGCAGTCGGATAGACCCGAGCTGGTGTTCGACAACGCCGTTATATCGAGCTGGTCGGACACGCAGCTGCCCGTGTGGATCCGCTACAGCTACCCCGCGAACAACCTGGTCGCCGTCACGACGCTGACCATCAACTCGGGCAGAGGAAGCGTGTTGCACATGCCCACGCGCTTCGCGTTCTTCGGCATCCGCAACGAATCGCGTCTGGTGGACGGTCGGTACGTGAGTCAGGAGACGCGCGAGCGCCTCCTCATCGTGCGTGACCCGTATCTGCTGGCGGCTGAGAGCAAGCACGTGGTGCTGAAGCTGAAGAACCAGAAGGCGTTCGCGGCGTACGAGCTGGAGGTGTACGGGGTGAACGACAGCAGCGACCAGGCGGACCTGTACCAGCTGGGCTTCCTGACGGTGCGCCACCACTTCTGCGGCGCGATGAAGAAGTACGCGCAGACGGACGCGGGCGAGGTGGCGCGCACGAGGTGCTCGTGGAACCGTGTGGGCTACAAGACGCGTGCGTGTCTCAGCACGCCCGAGGGCGCGGAGTGGGGCGAGGAGAGCGAGGAGTTCGCGCTGAAGCGCTTCGCCGGGAAGAACGAGGCGTTCATCGACACGGCGTACAAGCTGAACAACTGCACGCTGTCCATCTTCGAAGAGTCCGCCAAGAAGGTGTTCGTGGATACGCTGGTGAGGGAGCTGACCACGAAGAAGGCCACCGTGCTCTTCTACCTGCCGGTCGACTGCACGGAGGAGGACGCGTACCCCGCCGTGTGCGTGTCGCTGCGCATCACGCCGCACCACATGGTGTCGAACTTCGTGATGATGCAGCTGGAGGAGCTGAACAAGAACATCACCGGCGAGTTCTACGATCAGAGCAACTACCTTCCGGACACGATCACCATCGAGGTTCTTGAGGAACCCAAGTTACGTCAGCGTCCCGCTGCTAGTGTCGTAATCGCCGTGATCGC
>ERZ780157.4683-NODE-4683-length-10181-cov-5.256073_pt1 | contig 10181 bp, 8 predicted proteins | sample MGYA00511169_ERZ780157 | MGnify/ENA primary metagenome ERZ780157 (study PRJEB29588, sample SAMEA1965149) | human gut metagenome | biome: human gut; feature: human-associated habitat; material: faeces | place: Denmark | collected 2008/2010 ...
CAATCCGCTTTGCTACTTGCTCATAACCGAATAACTGCTCCGCAGTTTATCAGAAAGATTCAGCCTTCCCCTCCGGGAAAATAATTTTAAACACAAAGAAAAAAATCACCATGGAAACTCCACCTGTGATAATTGTCACAAGCATGTTATAGACTGCCGGTGCCACATATGCAGATGCAACTGGCATCCACAGATTATTAAATCCATTACAAATCAGTGAAATTACCACCCATGCAATAAAATACCAGATTGCCTGATATACAGGATTTCCATGGCTTTTGAAAGTAATATTTCTCTGAAGTGGAAAATTGATACACTGTGCAAGAAATGACCCTAATTCATAACTGATAAAATAGCCAAGTCCACCACCGATCAGTATATTCCCCGTTGCATCACGCAATACATTATACCCCAGCAAGCTCCATGTAAATTTTACTCCAAACAGATTCATGGAAACCTTTGGCCACATAAATTCTGTACCAGCCAGACCAATTCCCAAAATTCCTGGTAAAAATGTAAATACAAGATACTGGAATACTGTCACGCCCAGACTGAATATAACAAAATAGAATATCTGATAAAGCCATTTTGCAAAAGTAGCATGTTTCTCTTCAAAACATTTCCATATATTTTTTATATGATTCATCTGCACTTCCCTCCGGCTCCTTTTAATAATTTTTCATATTTCTTATTATTTCTTCTGTTTCTGAAATATCCGCCAACTACTTTTTTTACTCCAAGCATAAAGTGGCCATTCACAGCATCGACAATTCCATATACCATTTCCATACTGACTGCTCCGCCGGTCATCTTGGCAATCCCCCGAAACGGCATATTATAAATAAAAAGAATATTCAGATCCGGCTTTCCCTGTGCCTCACTCTTCTTTTTCATTTTTGTGAGACATCTATATATCAGTCTTGCAAGTCGGCTTTTTGCATAATACATCTGACAGATTGCATCATTGATTTCCAGATTTCCACTCCATCTTCCGTTCGGTATCTCATGGCCAAGAAGTTCACGAAATTCCTCATCTGATATTTTCTGCACGATTCCTGTATAATAGTAAGGCATTTTTGCCGGATTATACGGATACCCTTTACTATTTCCTGTTCTCTCAGTCATACCTGTTAAACGAATATCTGCAACACTGGCTCCTACCATAATCTGATAAGTTCCTGTTTCTATTTCCCACTGTCCCGTTTTTATATTCCAATAACGGAATGTCTTATCATCAAACGGAATCCTGAGCTGTCTGCTTTCTCCTGCCTTTAGATAAACTTTTGCAAAACCTTTCAGTTCTTTTTCCGGTCGGAACACGATTGCATTAGGAAGTCCTACATACATCTGAACAACCTCAGCTCCGTCTCTGTCACCTGTATTGGTAACCGAAACTTTGATTCCATCCTCTTCTATGATAAGATCAGAATATGTAAATTCCGTATAGGAAAGCCCAAAGCCAAATGGATATTGCACCCGGACTTTTGAAGTATCATAATAGCGATATCCCACATAAACACTCTCGCGGTATTCCGATGTTTTCTCATTACTTGGATAATATCGGAATGCCGGTGTCTGTTCATAAGATATGGGATATGTTTCTGCCAGTCTTCCTGATGGATTCACTTTTCCGGTCAGAATATCCAATGTTGCAGAAGCGCCTGCCTGCCCATTCAGATAGCCATGCAAAATCGCTTTGCAGCAGGTGTGCCATGGCATTTCTATCGCAGATCCTGCACTCAATATTCCAATAATATTTTCATTCACTTTACTGATATCCTGCAGAAGATCTATCTGGTCCTGCGGAATACGCATATGGGTTCTGTCCAGTCCTTCTGATTCGCTGATCTCATCAAGACCAAAGCAGAAAATTACAATATCTGCGTTCATGGCCAAATTTAATGCAAACTTTCTATCATTCTCATCTACATCTCCATTTCTCTGATAGCCTCTTGTCATCCCCAGAATATTCAGATCATATTGTTGCAAAATCGATGACATATCTTCTACTTTTGTTGGATTGACCATAGAAGACCCTGCCCCCTGATATCTGGGTGAAAAAGCAAAATCTCCAATAACAGCGATGGATTTTTTGGTATCCAGCGGAAGAATCTGTTTTTCATTTTTCAGAAGAATCATGCTTTCTGCTGCTGCTTTCCTTGCCAGTTGATGATGTGCATTTCTGTCAAAGTTTTTATCTGAAAGCTTCTTCCCTGATGTCAGTTCCATCACTGCATCCACCAGTTCTCCAACTCTTTCATCCAAATCCGCTTCCTTCAGCGTTCCATTTCGGACAGCAGCAATCACTTCTCTTGCAGAATCGTACCCACAGGACGGCATCTCCAGATTTGAGCCGGCAGCAACACCTTTCACATGGTCATTGCTTCCGCCCCAGTCTGTTACTACAATTCCATCAAATCCCCATTCTTTGCGCAAGATATCTGTCAAAAGATGTTTGTCCTCATTAGCATAAATCCCATTAATCTGGTTGTAACTGCTCATGATTGCTTTTGCGTGTCCTTCTTTAACAGCTATCTCAAAACCGGTCAGATAAATTTCTCTTAATGTCCGTTCGTCAACAACTGCGTCCATTGCCATTCTCCGAAGTTCCTGACTGTTAACCGCCAGATGCTTCGGGCAGGCATAAACGCCTTTACTCTGTATTCCACGAATATATGACGCTGCCATCTTCCCGGAAAGATATGGATCTTCTGAAAAATATTCAAAATTTCTTCCACATAATGGGCTTCTTTTAATATTTAATCCCGGACCAAGCAGGATATTTACATCCATACTTGCTGCTTCCTCTCCAAGAGCCTGTCCAATCTCTTCCCCCAGATCCTGATTCCAGCTGTTTGCTATCGTCGCTGCTGTGGGAAAACAAGTTGCATTCAAGGATGCATTCAATCCCAGATGGTCTCCTGCTCCTGCCTGTTTTCTGATTCCATGCGGTCCATCTGAAAGAAAGATGGACGGGATGGAAAGCCTGTCAATTTCTCTGGTCTGCCAGACAGTTTTTCCACTGAGTATCGCTGCCTTTTCTTCTATTGTCATCTTTTCAACCAATTTTTGCTGTTTCATAACTGTTTTCCATCCCACTTTCATCCTTATTCAGCATTCTTTCTTTTCTTATATCCTCTGATTACCAGTACTTCCATTCCTGCCATGAAAAGTGCTATTACAATGTCGATACCAATTCCTGCTTTTTTCCAGTTTTCCATACCTGTTTCTTCGTGTTCTCCGTCATAAGCCCAGCTGCTTACAACTGTATACATGACATTTTTGCAGGCATTTCTCATCTGAAGTACAGATGTCGGATGCTCCGGATTGGCTACATTGTTCTCTTCTCCGTTGAATGTGGACAACATTACATCTACTCCATTTGCCAAAGCTGCATCTGCATTCATAAATCCATGACCATTGTTTCGGAAGAAGTCTGTAAGCGCCATTCCCCTGAATCCCCATTCCTCTCTGAGGACTGTGTTAATAAGGTTACTGCATTCTCCAGTCCATTTATCTCCAAGGAAGCTCCAGGAAACCATAACTGCATTTGCGCCGCCCTGTTTTACAGAAATTTCAAATGGTTTCAGATAGATTTCCCGGATTGCCTGCTCATTTGACCAGACACTTACCATCTTTGCATTTCCCTCATACAGAGCAAAATGTTTGATATAAGAATAAACTCCATATTTTCTTGCTCCTTCTACTGCTTTTGCTCCCATATTTCCTGCAAGAACTCCATCTTCTGAGAAATATTCATAGTTTCTTGCACCAAATGCGGTTCTATGAGTATTCATACCTGGTGCATACCAGCCCTCTGCACCCATTTCCTGACTGATCTTGCCCATGCATTCACCCCAGGCCTGTGCAAGTTCCTTATTCCATGTGGAAGCAACCACAACTTCAATTGGAAATCCAATAGAACCAACTCCTGTAAAGTTGTTATTAATTGCTGCTGGTCCATCGAAATCAAGTGTAGCCACTTTTCCCACAGAATCCATGGCTGCTGTCTGATAACCTGCCATTGCAATCATATTTGCCATTTCATCAACAGTAAGCTGATCCAGAAGTTTTTCCCAACGAGGATCGTCATAATCAGCATCACGCATATCAGCTAATGTAAGTCCATTATCTGCTCCCGTTGTCGGCATTACATCCTCATCATTGAGATATGTAGTCTTATCAAAGTTGCTGTTCAGATGATATTCAGAAACATATGGCTCACCCAGCTCTGCAGATGCCGGTGCTGCTGTAGCCTCTTCATAATTTGCAAAATGATCTGCTCGTGATAAATATGTCACATCGCCTTTTGCATCTTCAAATACATTTGTTGCTGCAGTATCATCTGAAGTTCTTTTATTTTCTCCCTTATATACTACATCTTTATCTGCAGTATAAGTTTTCTGATCCAGCACAGTATGTGAATCGCTGTTGATAGAAATCACATAATCGCCTTTTTCAAGAACATATGCTTTTGCATTATTCTCATCATAAGAGGCCATATCTTCTATACTGAATGTGACTGTAACAGTCTGAGATTCTCCCGGCTGAAGCAGATCTGTTTTTGCAAACTCGATCAGATTTGCAGAAGATTTCTCAATTCCGCCATTTGTATATGGCGGTTTATAATACACTTCTACTACATCTTTTCCGGCAACATCTCCTGTGTTGGTTACTTCTACATCTACAGAAATCTGTCCGTCTTTTTCCTCCAGTTCACCCATTTTCTGTTCAAATTCCGTATAACTCAGACCATATCCAAATGGATACTGTACAGTCTTATCGTAATCAATCGCACCTTCCTGTGCAGCTGTTTCATAGTACTTGTATCCTACATAAATACCTTCCACATAATTGGTAAATGCCGGAGCATACACCTGCGCAGTTCCTGCGTTCATTCCTTCAACGGCCATATCTGCCAGATTTGTATACTCCGTTTTTTCTGCATTATTCCACCACGGAGCAGTCGTCATATCATAAATAAATGTATCCGGTGTTTTTCCGGAAGGATTGACTTCACCTGAAAATACTTTACCAAGTGCATTAAATCCCACATTTCCCGTTCCGGGGCACCATACAACAGATTTAATCTGAGGATATTCATCTGCGAAACCAAGTTCAAACTGATTTGCTCCATTATAAACCACAATCACATTATCAAAGTTTGAGCAAACCATATCCACCATATCTCTCTCAGTTTGTGAAAGCTGTAAATAATGCTCTCCCTCAGGAAAATCATCATATTCATCTGAATTATTATCATATGCTGCTTTTCTTACATCCATAGGAATATCATTATGACCTTCACCTGCTTTTCTGGAAAGAACCACAACTGCCACATCAGAATACTCTTTCGCACTTTTAATAAGCTCATCACTGTAAGTATCTACAGGTGGCTCCGGTAATGTCCAGCTCTGTTTCTGGATAGACATTTCCGGATTATCTGCACCATAATTGTTATAAAAATCAACCAGTTCCTGGTTAATAGAAAATCCGGCATTTTCAAGTCCCTGATTCAGACTGACAATATCATACAGATCATTAATTCCACCGGAACCAGCTCCTCCGTAAGCCGGATTAATAGATTCCCAGCCAAAAATATTCAGTTTTTTTGTTTCATTTAAAGGAAGCAGGCTTTCATTCTTCAGAAGAACAATTCCGTCTTCCATAATTTCTTCTGCTACTTCCGCAGCTTCTTCATTTGTTTCATCGCTTAAAGTTCCATTTCCCGTTGCCAGTCCAATCAACGTAGACATTGGTCCAAAACAGATCATATTCACGCAGACAACAACTGCAAGAACCATTGCGATCGCAGCTTCTCCTCTTATCAGAAATCTTTTGCCCCTGGACATCCTGCGGCATACGATCATAATTACGATTCCAATTACAAGTGCAGCAATAATACCGATAATATACGGTTTGCATAATTGTAATACCGCCAGAACATCTTCCATTTCAACACTGATCATTCTCTTTTTTCCTCCTTTGACTCTCTCGTCTTTTTCAGGTATCATTTCCTGTTGACATTACTATAACATGGTTATTATTTCGTGCCGTTTTTGGCACAAGATGCAGCAAATATGGCACAAAATACTAAAAAAGTTCCACCGGACCTGTCGTATGCTTGGCAACAAAAATACCCAGAGCATTACAATACTCTGGGTAAAAGAATCTTTAATTCAAACCAGTTCTGCTGTACTCCAAATACTACAGAACCATCATATTTTTCTACAGCTTTACGAATACTCTTCAATCCAAAACCATGGTTTTTACTATCCTTTTTTGTTGTTGTAATCAGATCCTCTTCATTTTTGGAAATTTCTGCTTCACAATAATTCTCTATCTTGATGAACACAAATCCTTTTTGAGCGGATACTGTCAGATGGATCAGTCTTTTTTCCGGATCTGGAATTAAAATTACATGTTCAATCGCATTATCCAAAGCATTTCCAAATATAGAACATATATCTGTTACATGCATATGATCCAATAATTTTCCATCTGCCACACAGGTAATCTGTATATGATTTTTTCGACAATGGAAAATCTTAGCTGCCAAAATCGTATCAAGTACCTGATTCCCCGTTCTGCTTATATTTTCAAAAGCAGCGATTTCCTTTTCCATGGAATCAATCCATTTTTTTCGTTTTTCTTCATCTGATTCCGCGCGAAGTCCCGTTATCTGGTGTTTCAGATCATGGTATTTCATTTGTATGAGATCCAGGCTGTCCTGATAATTTCGGTATTGATCATACTGGCTTTTCAGCATCACGTTCATTACTGAAAGTTCTTTCTCGGCAACATACTCACTGATCCTGCTCTGATAAGCATGCAGGATTGCAATTCCTCCAAAATCGATCAGTGTTCTGATAGAAAAAATATCTGCACGTTCTCTGCTCGCAAATGGTGCATTTTCATTTAAAAAGCTCAGATTACTAAAAGCAAAGATTGCAACAGCCATGATTGCCGCCGCTGCTACTTCCTTTACTGTCATCTGTTCAAGATAATTCTGCTTCAGAAGATCTTTTTCTAAATAAATATCAATAGTAAAGCAGCCTCCAAAAATAACCATCGTGATCAGAATTTCAACCCAGAGGCTCTGATTCCCCCATGTCTGTACAATAGATACCATCTGCCACTGCAGCGAAGCTGCAAACTCAGCAAGAACAAATGCACGTGCACAGCAATAAGCCGCTCCCAGAGGCTTCATATTTCCTCCGACCATAAGAAATCCATACATCATACCTGCAGCGATCATCATACAGGGAATCCACAAAATTTCAGTTACACTGCCTGTCAAAGTCAGAAAAATACTCTGCATTGCCAACATGAAAAGACTGCCTATAAGAAAATGTACAGATTTCATGTTTTCTTTTTTTAGGATATAAAGATAAACCAGACATGATCCCCACTCTGCTATTGCCGTATAAATTCTTGGAATATCCTGATATAACATAGTGTCCTCCATTTCGCATGAAATCATTCCATATTAAGATTTTGCAGAAGCAGATTCATGAATTCTTTTTTTCTGGTTCTGCTGACAGGTATATGTACATTATGGATCACACAATCAGAACCAACAAATCCCTCTACATGATTCATATTTACCAGATATCCCTTTGCACATCGAAAAAAATTATGTACCGCAAGTTTTTCCTCGAGTTCTTTCATCGTAATTCTTGAACAATAATCTCCTCTCGAAGTATGATAAATTACATTATGTCTCTGCCCCTCAATAAAATAGATATCTGCTATATCTATCTTTACAACTCCTTCCCCAATCGGAATCGTAAGAAATTCTTTAACCTCAGAGCGCATACGTCCAACTGCTTTATCCAGTTTCTGTGAAAAAGAAAAGTACTCAACTGGTTTTACTACATAATCCATTGCATCAACTTCATATCCACGTACTGCATATTGAATCATATTTGTAATAAACATAATAATTACTTTCTGATCCATCTGACGGATTTTTTCTGCTGCTGTCATACCGTCCATGAACCGCATCTGAATATCCATCAGAATAATGTCAAAACCGCCACTGTAATTTTCAGTGATATCTTCTCCATCACCAAATACCGTAACCTTTATTGATCTTCCCCTTTCCGTTTGATATTTCCGGATATACTCTGTTAATTGTTTTACGTAAATTTCTTCATCTTCCACAATTGCAATCTGTATCATCCTATACCCTCCACAAGAATTGCATTTTTTGTAACTGTTCAAGCCCGCACAATATAGTTCCAGGTTTTTACTGTTATTTTATAAATAACTTTTGTTTTAGTATATCACTGCTTCATTCCTGAGTCAAGTGGATGTAATATTACAAATTACACCTGTATAATCTGGTTTTCTTTTATCGTATATCCACAGTTATCGCATACACTGTCGCCAACTGTTTTTCCATCTCTCACAAATACTTCTATATCTGCACTACATTTCGGACATTTAACTTCTTCAATTGAAGTCATGTTTCTGGCGTCCATACATCCTGAAAAAAATCCCATCTTTTCACCTTTTTCCTGTATATATTCTATTATTTTCTTAACCTAATTTTTCTTTTATTTTTTTATCTCATCTACTGCTGTCTGGCTGAAATCATAAGGAGAAACTCCCTCTCTGTCTGCATTCATAATTTCCGGATTATAATGAACAAATCCCAGCAAATCACTTTCCGGTATTCTGTCTTTCACAAATGCTTCATCACTTACATCCCTGATTTTATTTGCAACAACTCTTACTTTCTTTACCCCCAGTTCTTCTGCCAGACGCTTTACGTTTCTATAAGTCTGAACACTTCTGGCTCCTGGCTCTATCACAACGATAAACTGATCCATGCCTTCTGTTGTCCCTCTTTCAAGATGTTCCAAACCTGCTTCCATATCCAGCAGCACAACATCCTCTCTGTGCAGAATAAGATTATTGATGATCCGTTTAAGCATTACATTTTCCGGGCAGACACAGCCGCTTCCGGCTGTTTCTACTGTTCCAAGAATCAATAATCTGACACCATTACGAAATTTCGAATATCTCTCCGGAATATCGTCAACTTTTGGATTGATTTTGTAAAATGTATTGCTTTTATCCGCTCCGGTCCGTTCTTCCACCAGCTTTCTCATTTTGCTGACTGGTATAATCTCTGCCAGTTCTTCCTCTGAAAAACCTAGTGCCAGTCCCAGATTCGCATCCGGATCTGCATCCGCTGCATACACTGTTTTTCCTTCATCTGCATATAATCTTGCAAGAGTTGCAGCGATTGTGGTCTTTCCTACACCACCTTTTCCTGTTACGGCTATTTTCATTTCTCATTACTTCCTCTCATTTATTGCTTCAAAATTTTCCTTGCAAGCATATGAATTTCCGGAATTTCCATCATTAGTTCATTTCCAAGCAGTCCCTTTCTTGCAATTTCTGTATCTTCTGAAATAACTGCCAGTACCTTACTCTGATCGTCAATGGACTCCAACATTGTTGGTAAAATCTGTCCGTTCACTTTATTTAACACAAAAAATACAGTTTTTCCAATGCTTTCTCCAAGCTGTTGGATTTTTTTCGTCAGCTTCAATGATTCAAAAGAAGGATCTACGATCATTAAGATTAAATCCACACTGTTATCTACACCACGTCCAAAATGCTCTACACCAGCTTCCATATCCAGCAATACAACTTCATTATTTTCTACCATCAGATGTTTGATAAATTGCTTTAAAATACTATTCATCGTGCAGGCACAGCCTTCATTTGCCTGGTGTATTTTTCCGCTTGAAATAAGCATCACACCATTGTTTCGTGAAATATATTCTTCAGGTATCTCATTCAATGTAAATGGTTCCGAATAGAACTTTTTTGCAAATGCAGACAACTTCACAGTATCAAGAATCTCACCTGCCATCATTGTTTTAAAAGCTTTCTCCTTACCGCCAAAATACTCTGTAAAGTCTCTTGGAAGTTTTACTCCCAGTTGGCGATGCAGCCCATAATTTGATTCATCAGAATCAGCTACAAGGACAGTCTTTCCCATTCGTTCAAATTCTTTGGCAAGCAGTACTGATACTGTACTTTTTCCACAGCCACCTTTTCCACATACTGTAATCTTCATGCTTTCAATCCTCCAACTCACATTCCTAACTTCTTTACAATTTCTCCCAGTGCACTTCTTACAGGAGAATCTTTCGGAAGCT
>ERZ780157.4684-NODE-4684-length-10180-cov-7.429333_pt1 | contig 10180 bp, 12 predicted proteins | sample MGYA00511169_ERZ780157 | MGnify/ENA primary metagenome ERZ780157 (study PRJEB29588, sample SAMEA1965149) | human gut metagenome | biome: human gut; feature: human-associated habitat; material: faeces | place: Denmark | collected 2008/2010 ...
TACCCCAATAATTGCTAATATTAATATTAAAAGTTCTATTAGTATTATCTTTATGCTTTTTTTGTTCATTCTTTCACCAATCCTACTATAAATAATATAACATATAGTTCGACTATTTTCTACAAAATATTAAATTTTTTATATTTTATTTTTGAATATCTCGATTTACAAGGTGAATTCTAATGTTTTTTGTAATTTTCGCAGTATTTTTTCAATTTTCGAACTATAGAATTATATTATATCTTAATTTTTTGATGTATTTTTATTTTTTTGATTTTTCCGACAGCTTTCTACAAACTTTGCATTTTTATTGTGTTATAATTATGTAAAGTAAAGGACATATATATTTTTTTCTTTCTTTGCTGATAAAAGATTTATTTCAAGAAAGTATCATTGTTTTATTTTTTTCGTCACTGGTACTTTCATTTTTTTGTTTTTATATTTCTTATTATAAAAAATTTCGCGTCACTAAATTTTTTACTAAAAATCTTATCTAAAATAATATGTATTTCAATGTATGTTTATTTTTATTTATTATTAAATTAATTAAATATATTTACTTAGCTAGGTTGCTAATGCGTCTTCAGTAGCTCTGTGTGCTTGAGATATTCAATTTAATATATTTACTTAGCTAGCGTATTTGTCGAATAATTTTTATGTTCTTGTACATAATTTTAATATAGACTTTTTAAATCTACATATTTTATTAATATAGTACAGCTTTGGTAGCTAGAGGTATAAGTAGGTTTGTCTATATCTCTTCATTTACCTCCTAGCACCTTAGCAAACTTCGTGGCTAAGTTTAGTCCTAAATTTAATGGAGGTATCTTATGAATTCTTTTTGGCTTGATTCTATAGAAAATTCGACTAATTTTAATAAATTAGAAAAAGATATATCTACTGATGTTTGTATAGTTGGTGCTGGTATTTTTGGACTTACTTGTGGTTATTATTTAACAAAGCAGGGATATAATGTTGTGATTTTAGAGAAAGAACCTGATATTGCCAGTAAAACAACTGGGCACACTACTGCAAAAATAACAAGTCAGCATAATCTTATATATAAATATTTAATTGACTCTTTAGGTGTATCTATGGCTCAGAAATATTTGTATGCAAATCAAGATGCTATAGAAAATATTGCTAAAATAATTGATGAAGAAAAAATTGATTGTGATTTTAAAAGACAGGATAGTTATGTTTATACCAATAATTTGGATGAATTAGAAAAAATCAAATTAGAAAATGAAGCTGTAAATTCTCTTGGTGTTAAAAGCGAATTTGTTACATCTGCTCCTCTTCCCTTTGACATTTTAGGTGCTATTAAGTTTCCAAATCAAGCTGAGTTTAATCCTATAAAATATGCGTATGGGTTGGCAAAGTGTATTACTTCTAGTGGAATTGGTAGTTTATGTGATTCTGTTTCTAGTGCCTCAAGTCCAGTTGTAGATAGTTCGAGCAGTGCTAATTCGGTTGGAGCTGGTTCGACTGAAGATGAATTGGTTGAGGTTAGTTCGAGTAATGCTAGCTTAATAGAATCTAATAGGAATAACAATTTTTTTGCTTCTAATTCTACTGAACCTAATAATTCATATTCTATTAATTCTACTTCTCCGATTAATTCTTTTACAGAAAGTTCTGATAAACACATCAACTCTTTTAGGGTTACAAAAGGTACAGGTGAAATTTATACAGATACGCTTGTTCAAAATATAAAAAAAGATGATGATAAATTTATAGCATCATGTAAAGATTATGTCGTTAGAGCAAAATATGTAATACTAGCTTGTCATTATCCTTTTATTGATCGTTTAGGATATTATTTTTTAAAGATGTACCAATCAACATCTTATATAATTGCTGTAGATATTGGTGATAAAGCTTTTGATGGAATGTATATAAATTCTGAACAACCTACTTTTTCATATAGATTTGTAAATTATAATGGTTCTAACGAAAAAAGGTTGTTGTTAGTTGGGCGGTGCAGATCATAAGACTGGTAGTAAAATAGATTTATCAAATGCTTACAATATCTTGAAAGATGAGGTTAGAAAATATTATCCTGATTGTAAAGTTTTATATAAATGGAATACCGAGGATTGTATTACTCTTGATAAAATCCCTTATATTGGTGAATTTTCTCATTTTATGCCTAATATGTATATTGGTACTGGTTTTAATAAGTGGGGAATGACTTCTTCTAATGTTGCTGCTAATATTATTGTTGATAAAATTTTAGGTCGCGATAATGAATATGAAGATGTATTTAAAGCTACTAGATTGCAACCTATTAAGAATAATGCTGAACTTGGAAATATGATAAAAGAAACCGCTAATTCGCTTGTAATTAATAAGTTTAAAGTGCCTGAAGTTGAAATGAATGAAAATGATTTAAATGAGGCTGGCACAGAAGTTGTAAATAATGTCAATTTTGTTGGAATTAACGAAATTGATAATAATACTGATGCGAACTACTCTGCAATTAATAGAAAAGAAGATAATAATGTGGTACATGTAGCTGATGGAAATTTTGAAAAAATTGACAGTAGCTCTACACATGTATCAGAAAAAGTTTTTGCTGAGCTTGAAAATGATACTGGGCATGTGCTTGAATATAATGGTCAAAAGATTGGAGGTTATAAGGATGCTAATGGTAAAATTTTCGCTGTTAAACCTATTTGTACACACTTAGGTTGCTTACTTAGTTGGAATAATCTTGATAAGACTTGGGATTGCCCTTGCCATGGTTCTAGGTTTGATTATATGGGACATCAATTGTATAATCCTGCGATTAGGGATTTGGATGTGGTGGAAGTGGAATTTTAGTAGGGCAGCAAATAATTGCATTTCATTTATATATTTATTATGTTAAAACAATTATAACTCATTAAAAAAAAGTGTTATTTAGTATTTTTCCAAATAACACTTTTTTATATACACCTATTATCACAATTTCTAAGTTTATATTTATTATTTGAACAAATCCCATATGCTGAAAGTAGCCTTTTTGTAAATTTTATTATATGCTGCTTTTTTAGGATTTTTTATCCATCCCATTTCTTTTTTTCCGTAGCCTGGAAATATTGCTTTTTTTATGCTTCGTTTTGCTTTTCCTTTTGTCCTTGCTGAAATACTCTTTTTTATACTTGGTTTTCTCATTCCGAATTTCATATTATCATCTCCACTTTAATTCGATTTTTTATACTTTTTGTATCCTAAATAACCTCCTCCAGCTAAAATGCCTAAACCTAATATTGTTCCTACAGAATTTGATGATGATTGATCATTTATATTATTGTTGGTAATAATATTCTTACTACTATTTACTGATGAAGTCATTATAGTAGTGTTCTGTTCTTCTTTTTTCTCTTTGACATTTATTTCCACACTACTCATTTTTCCATTAGTTGATGTCGCAGTTATAGTTACTATACCAGTTTTCTTAGCAACAACCGTACCCCAGGAAGTAACTTCTGCGATGTTGTCATCGCTAGATTCCCACTTGATATTCTTATCTGTTGCATTATCAGGAGTTATTGTTATTGTTAACAATTTACTGTTTCCTACATCTAACTCTTCTAGATTTTCATTTATTTTTATTTGCTCTACATCAACTGAAGTTGGTTGAGCTTTATTAGTATTGGTACTTGTGTTTGTTGCCGTTTTACTACTTGAAGATGATGTACTACTTTTCTTTGTTGTTGATGAATATGGGCATACTCCATTTGGATGTAAATGTGCTGGATGCCCTCCACAATGATAATGGTAACTCCCCAAACCACTCTTGTTCTTATTGTCTCTATGACCTCCATTTGCATCGGTTCTTCCAGAATGAGCATATGCATTAAATCCTATAAAAATTATAGTTAATACGATAAAAAAAATTGTTATTATTTTTGAACTATGTTTTTTCATATTTATCCCCCTCGGATAGTATAGCATTCTTTTGTTGCGAAATTTGTCGAAATTTGTAAATTAATGAAATTTTTTCGACATTTTTTTGTTATTCTATATTTTTTATAGTAATGCATGGGGATAAAACATTTTTTCTGTAATATATTTGATTTTTTGTATTAAATATGTTACTTTAAGACCTTCGGGTTATGAGTTGTAAATTTCTGGTAATTGTGAATTTGTGAAATTTGAAGTTTTTATTGATTTTATGCTAGTTTTAAAGATTTATTAAATTTGAACATTTGTGTATTTTGAGGACAGTTTTTGAGGATTTCTTCCCCAACTTTTCCCCAAGTGATTTTGCACTAATGTTCGTATAAAAATTGGATATTAATGGGAAAACTAAAATTTATTTTGGAGGTTTTTAGTTATGAATAAAATTACTTATCATAAAGAAGGAGATTATTTTGTTCCTGATTTGTATTTGCCTAAGCAACCTGAAGGACACATTGGAAAATATGGTAGATTAAGATTAAATTACTTAAAAGATTTTAATAGAGGATTATACACTGAATTACTTATAGATGGTACTCTAAAACAACATTTGTTAGATATCGATGAATGTGCTAATGAAAGAGTACATGTGCTTATAAAGCAGTTTGCTGAATCTGAAAATGTTAATGAATACTTAAAAGAACATCATCAAATGGAATGGGTTCAAGCTATGAATGATATTAAAAATAGAGCTGAAAAATTGTTTTAAATGAAATTATATACGTGTAGGAGGAAATGAAATGGTTAATTTTAGAGAAGTAAATGATGATATTTTAAAAGATTGGTTGAATTGTAGAGAACAGGAGGTTTTTGATAGTCTTACTGAAGAAGATAAAAAACATTTTATATATTTTGATGAAATTAGTGAAAATATTTTAAAGAATGTTCCTAAAGAGAATAAAAAATATGTGCAAAAGCAATTAGATAAACTTGATGAAAATTTTATGGATTATCTTTCTTACTGGAATGAGAAGTATTATAGGAATGGTTTTGTAGACGGTTCTCAGTTAGTTATGGGATGTTTTGAGGAATAATGTATTGCGTTCTTTAAAAATCTATAGTATTAATTTTTAACTTAACTATCATGTTGTAGTAAAAAATTCTAAAAGCGTTATTGATAGTAATAAATCAATAACGCTTTTTTTTTTCAAAATAAGTCTGAATGTGAACCTGTTCTATATGCTGTTAATACTAATTCACCTTTATCTATTTTATATATTAAAAGCCAATCAGGTTGTATATGGCATTCCCTATATCCGTTTGTATTCTCCTACTAAATAATGGTCTTTATACTTATCAGGCAATGTTTGATCATTAGCAAGCATATCAACAACTTCTTTCAATAGTTTTAGATCAAGTCCTCTTTTTTTCATTAATTTATAGTCTTTTTTAAACAAATTAGTATATTTTACTATTAGCAAATTTATCAATCCTCTTTCTCTAAATCTTTCCACATTTCATCTAGATCAGTATATCCTTTGCTTAATCCTATTCCTTTTTCTGCATCTTCAATAGCTTTTATAGTTTCAGCATTTAACTTTGGTACTTTTATTTCAAATGGAATGCTTTCAGTTAAGATTATTTGTCTTAATAACATATTGATAACATTTGTAAAATTTGTTCCTAAATATTCAAGAGTTTCCTTCGCTTGTTCTTTTACTTTCTCATCTACATTAACATTTATTGTAGCCATAATATCACCTCCATGATATATTATATGTATATTATAACATATTATGTGTACATTATCAATATATTATATATTTTTTTGAAATATTTTATTCAAATATACTTTTAAACTCTAAAGGAATTATATCTTTATACAATAAAACATATTGAGCATTGACTTGTCTATTATCATGATAGTGTCCAAAATACCATTTCTTGAAATCACATTTTTCTGATATTTCTTGCAAATAATCTGTTAGATAATCTTTTTTATATGTTCCTCCACTTAGAATAGCTTGTACACTTGTAGGACAACAATGAGATATAATATAATCGACTTTATAATCTACCTTTTCTAGATTTTTTATTCCACTTTTCATTTCTTCTTCGCTTGGAAGTTCTAAATCCCACCATGAATAATCTCTTACTCTGAAAAATGCTCCTCTTTTTCTATATTCATATATTTTTTCTTCTTCATTTAAATTTAATATTCCGTCTTGTATATCATGTGATCTAGCTCCTCCAAAGGCAAAGAACTTTTTATTATCTATATCAAATATCTCTCCACGCATTAAATGTAATACATAATCTCTTATTTTATGGACTTTACCGCCATGCCATTCTTCTACTGGATAATTATATAATCTTGTATAATTTTCATGATTACCATCTACAAATAATGTAGTAAAATTTCTATTATCTAACCAATCTAGCCATTGCTTCTCATACATACTTTCTGTTATATAATTCCATATTCCTCCAAAGTCACCACAAATAATAACATAGTCATCTTTGTTCATTTGGTTTTGTATTATAAATTTTTCTTCATTAAATCGAGAAAAATCTGCATGAGTATCACCTGTAATGTAAATCATTTATTTATCACCTTATTTCAGTTTATTCTACACTCTCATCAATCCATTTTTCCATTTCTTCTGTCAAGCATTTTATTTCTGTTTTTGAAATAGCAGGAATTTGATAATCATGTATTGATTTTATTACTTCTACAATTTCATTTATTTTATCTGACCTTGTTCTAAACTCCAGCTTAAATTCTTCTTTTGTTTCTATTTTTCCTCCCCACCAATAATCTGATTTAACTTTAGATATTTGACTTCCTGCAACTAGTTTTTTCTCCATTAGTGTCTTAGAAATTCTATCTGCTATTTCTTGTTTGTCGCATAATGTTGTTACGATATAATAGAAATAATGATAGTATTCAGATTCATCATCGTCATCATTTTCATCATTATAAAATTCATAGTCTGCGAAATCTTCAGATTTATATCCATATTTCTGCAGTTCTTCATCATTTTCTATCTTTTTTATAATTGATTTTGTTCTACTTACAGGAAAAGGTACTTCAGAACCTAAATAATATTTTGCTTCTGTTACCAATGCTATAACATCATCTCCTGCCCTATTTACAAGCACTTTATCTCCTGTTTTAACAGATTTATCATCACTCAAATAATTATAGAAGTCATATGAGTCTAAATCATCAGCATATACTACTGATACATAATAGTATTCTTTATCAAAATCTTCTATTTTTGTTATTCTTGACTTCATATTATCTGTATAAATATCATAGATTATACCTATATTCTCTGTCTTTCCATTTTCTAAATTGTTAAATAAGTCATAAGGTATTTCTTTTTTATCTTTTAGATAAACACTTGTCCAAAATCCTTTTAAATCTACTATTTCTTTTGCTTTTCTTAAACTATCTATCGAATATTTTTTTATATATCTTTCATTTAATATCTTAGCCATAGTTGTATCTATCATAAATTCAAAGGTATTTGTGATTTTTATTACTCTCTCATTTTCTATATTAGCCAAAGGATTTTCTATTGTAAAGTCTATATAAGCATTTAATAAATATTTTGCAATTTCTCTTAATTCTACAACACCACCAATAGAAGGAACTTTAACAAGAGCATATCCTTTTTCATTATTATCTTCTAATTCAAAACCTGCAATTACAACTCTATAGCCTTTCCATTTTTTGTATCTTTCAAGTAATTTTAAAGATGATTGCTTTTTATCTATTGATTTTAGTTTTTCGGTTATTTCGCCCTTAAATGGATAGAAAGTTACCCATTCTTTTATATATTTTGAGCAGAAAGGTTTTATTTTTATATCAGAGTAGTTATAATCTTTTTCGTTTTTTAGATTTAATAATTCCCTACATATGATATGTTCTTTTGAAAATTCTTCTTTTCCTTCTATTAGAACAACTACAGTTTCTTCAATATCATATAGAAAGGAATCTTCTATTTCATATTTTTTAAATTCCCAGTATTTCTTTTCAAGATATTTTTCAAATTCAATTAAAAATTCTTCAAAATTACTCATTTGTATCACTCCTGCTTTTCATATCTATATTATTAACTAAATCACAATTTATCTGACTAAATTTCTATATCATCTACATTAATTTGTCCATTCATTAAAAGAGGTAATAAGTACTCTTTCAGTGAATTTAATCTTTGATTTTCTCTTTTGTTTGCTGATATAGTATCAAACATAGTTTTTACTTGAATATTAAACTTTTTTAATTCTTCATGTTTAGGTATATAAATTTTTTCTTGCTTAAATAAAGGTTTCTGCAAATGTTTTAATCCGGATCCATGAAAAAACTTCCTATCTAGTTCATCTTTAATTGTTTTTAAATATAAATATAGATAATCTGACATTTCATTTTTAGAGGTGATACACCATGTATCTGTTGAATATGTAGCTTTACCAACATAAAATTTAACATCTGCATTCCCACCTGTGTTTAAAAATAAATTTCTTCCATCTGCTAAATAATCATTCCATTCTAATATTGACTCGCCACTTGTAAAGAAAGGATATTCTCCTTTGATATCTTTAGCATCTCCTACTTTTATTTTTGATTTTTCATTTTCTTTTATAATATCTCCAATTGTTCCATTTTTAGTTTTATTAGCAAAATCATGTAAAAAAATTGTATAAGCCAATTCTTCTAAATTATTATTTATCTGAGTATTATTGTCTACTTTTTGATCTAAGTTGTTCAATACTTTCCATATTTTTCTTTGAACATTTAATTCTGGTACTTCAATAGGTAGTCCTGATATAGTTTTTACTGATAATCCAGGTTGTGCCGACTGTCCTTGATACCTTCCTAAGTCCATTAATGACATTCTGTATGCTAAATAGCCTATATCATTGTATTCATTAGTTTCAACAACAATAGCATGTTCTGTCATAAAAGCCTTTCCATTATAATATCTTACATTTCCACAATTTGCTCCTTGTCTACCTATTATTGCACATCTTCCATTAAAATTATATATATCTGCATAGCCTCTAATACCATTTCCACCAAAAACAGGATATTTTCCAACTTCTTTTACTTGGCTAGAATCTAGCCTATCACCACTACTAAATCTTTTACATAACGATTTTAAAGTCACATTCATTTTCTCACCCTATATACTTTCTATGTGATATTTTCACATTATTTTGATTAACCATTGCATAGTGCATGGTTGTTTCAATTTTAACATGTCCTAATAGTTTTTGTACTTGTTCTATTGGCATTCCCTTATCAATTGCCATTGTTGCCAGTGTTCTTCTAAATTTATGAGGATACGCCTTATCTATATTAGTATTTTTTCCAATATTTCTAATAATTAATTCTATTCCTGAAATTGACAACCTTTGATATGGCTTATTTTTAGAAACAAATAATGCAATTTCACTATCATTTCTTATCTTTAAATACTCTTGTAAATGTATTTTTGTTTTTGCATCAAAGTAAACCTCTCTTTGCTTATTTCCTTTTCCTAAAACAACACATGATCTTTCTTCAAAGTTTATATCAGATATATTTAAATTAACCAGTTCTCCAACTCTCATTCCTGTCGTAAGAAATAATTCTATTAATACTAAATTTCTGATATCATTTTTGCATAAATCTCTCATTTGCTCTATATTTTCATCTGAAAATGTATTTTTTACAACCCTGGCTGTTTTTACTTTATGTATTCTTCTTGCTGGACTTTTGACAATATAATTTTCGTCCTCTAACCAAGAAAAAAAACTAGAAAATATTCTTCTCATATTATCAATTGTTGTTAAACTTGAAGACTTTTCTTCTTTGTATCTAGATAAATATTGTCTTAAATCTTCTGTCGTTATATTTTTAATTGATTTTTCAATACTAGTTGTCAATTTCATAATTATATTTCTATAATATTCAATAGTTTTTGTTGAACATCCCTCTACTTCTTTTGCCGATAAAAACTTATTTATCAGTTTACTGTTTTCAATATCTTCTTGTTTTTTCTCTGCATCTTTTAGAAATATATCATATCTTGAAAAATATTTAACTAAAGTTATCTTTAGATTTTCTGATTGTTTTATCGTAAGTATATCCTCTAAATCTTTTGTAATTTCAATAATTAAATTATTTTCCATATAATAATTACACCTCCATGTAACTATTATACAACATTAAGCAAACTAATTAAGTAAATCACAATTTATCTGACTAAATTTCTATATCATCTACATTAATTTGTCCATT
>ERZ780157.4685-NODE-4685-length-10178-cov-3.288254_pt1 | contig 10178 bp, 16 predicted proteins | sample MGYA00511169_ERZ780157 | MGnify/ENA primary metagenome ERZ780157 (study PRJEB29588, sample SAMEA1965149) | human gut metagenome | biome: human gut; feature: human-associated habitat; material: faeces | place: Denmark | collected 2008/2010 ...
TTGAAGGACACAGCCAACATGGGGCGGTTGGGGTCTGCCTTGGTTCCTTTGATTTCCATGCTCTCCACACGGGCTTCATACTTGCCAGCGGGAATGGTGGGGAAGTCCCCGCCGCCGTTCTTCTTGGCATCCTCCACATCAGCCTGAAGGCCCTTCAGATCAACAGAACGATCAATCTTGTCAAAATCAATAGCCATAGTTTTTTACCTCCAAAAAATGTATTTATTAAATGGTTTTCAGAAGATCAGCCAACCCACCAAACAGGGTATCAAGCACCTTGGCCGCTTTGTCAGCCGTTTCCTTGGCCCTGTTCATGTTGTCAACTTCTTCTTTCGTAGGGGCAAATTCCTTATCAGGGGCAAACAAATCATCGGTCAGAACCCCATCCAACAGATGATCCAACGCCGCATCAAACATCACTTCATAGAAATCATCGTGGTTGGCGGCATAGTTAGCAATCGCCATCTTTGCGGCGTTCCGGTGAAGCTGGATCAGGGATTCCGGGTCAGCATCGGGCGGGGGGGGGATCAGGTTTGCACACATCTGAATCTTGCGAATCAGGCCACGGCGGTTCATTTCTTCTTTGAACCTGTTCAGGGCATCGTTTTTCATGTTGTAGTTCCTCCTTATATTTGGTTGGAAATGATGGTTTTAATGCGCTTCACATGGTCTGAAAGCAACTCCCGGTTCATCCGTTTCCAACGAAGAATGTTGGAAATGCAGATCAATTCATCCTGAATGTCTTGAAAGGCTCTGCGGTTGCTTTCAAGGTCAGCTTCATAGGAAGCAAGGTCTGTGTTTTCGCCGGCCTTGGCCGATCTGACTTCTTCATCAGCCTTTTCAGCGTATTCCCGGAAATACTTGGCCGCTTCATAACCCATGTGTTTTTCAACCAGATATTCAAAATCACGGGCTTTGAAGATGGTTTCAGGCTTCCCGGCAATCATCAGCACATCAGCCATTATTCTTCACGCTTCTTCCGGGTACGGCGGGGCGGGTTGGCATCGGTCTTGGGTGCGGGTTCCTCTGCCTGTGCCTTGGGGCGATCCCACAGTGGGCAACCATCGGGGCCGCCTTCCTTATGGCAACGGTGGCCAGCGTCAATGGAAGGGCAAAGGGGGATTTCCGGGTTCTGATCGTGCTGTCTGAAAATGCGCTCACCGTCCGGGCATTTGGGAAGATCATTCCAAGGCGGGGTGTCACCGGTGGCCGGTTCAGCAACAGGAACAGAATCATCCTTTTCACCGCCGCCCGGTGTCCAAGTTCCATCAGGATCACCACAAGCCGCCTTTGCCGCATCTTCAGCCGGATCATAGTTATCAGCCGGGGGCGGGGTTTCAGTCTTGGCCTTTCTGCCCCTTCTGCTGGGCGCTGTGGTGGCCGTGTCGGTGGTTTCGGGTGCGGGGGTAGCCGGGGTATTGCCGCCACGCTTCACGGCTCCTGCGGCCTTCTGGTTGGCTTCCTCGTAGACTTCACAGAAAGCGTCATAGGTCAGCGGGATTTCCTTATCACGGACAGTCAAACGGCCACCGCCGAAGATCACTTCAGAAGTCTTGAAGGACAGAACCCTTTCGTTATCATCGGCCACAATACGGGCCACCAGATCAACCATACCGGCCACCTTGTTTGCCACCTTATCCTGAAGGTTCGGCTTGATGGAACTGATCTTATCACCGCCCTTGCGGGTCAGGTCACGGCTTCTGTCCTCATGGCTGATCAGGATGATGTTTTCATAGTCCAGATTCACAAGCCGCTTCAGGGTGTTCAGGAACTCGCTTCTGACCATATCCCACGCACGGAAGGAATCATCAGATTCATGCTTCCAGCCCTGACGGTCACAGATGTAAACCCGGCACGATTCATAAACATCTTCCAGAAGGTCAACCACGATGGTTCGGAAATCGTTCTGTTTCTTTTCCAGTTCGGCCACGGCATCCGTGAACACTTCATAGGCCAACTTGCGCTTGGTGATACGGCCTTCCACCGTAACGGTGTCACGAATGGCGATATAGGGGGCATCCACAAACTTGATGTTGCCATCCGTGTTCAACATCAGGGGATCGGGGAACTGATTGGCAAAGAAGGTTTTGCCGCTGAAGGGTGCGCCGTAAAGCCACACAACCTTCTTCTTGGTGGCGTTCAGGTCACGGCGTTCATTCTTGGGAAGTAACATATAATCCCATCCTTTCTGACAATATTCTTCATACTCACACCATCCACAAAAATGGTTTGGGTTCTTGGGAAAGTCTGTGGCTTCAACCATGTGCTTCACATCGGTCAGGAAGTCCACAATCTTCATGGGGTTATACTGAACCGGCATCAGCGTTGGTTCAGCATCTTTCAAGGCCGCTTGCAAGCGGTCACGGAATTGGGAAAGAGTTTCGGTGCTTTTCTGCCTAATCTTAGGCTTGGGAACAATTAGGAAATACATATTCCTGATCCGGTGGCCGGGATGGGTCAGTTCATACCAATACTTGTATTCGTGAAGCTGACCGGAAACGGCATAGTTCTTGGCGTTGTTGGAATACTTGAAATCGTACAGATCAAACGCTTCAAATTCATCCAAATCTTCACCGGTGATCAGCCCATCCAGCTTCAGGCCCTTCCCCACGGGAACCAGATAATCCATGAAGCCGATGAAATCAGCGTTCCCAATGGGCAATTCAAAGGTTCCGCCCGGTGGCAACATGGCCTTTGCCTTGGGAATCATGGCTTCCAGCTTCATCATTTCATGAATGTGATCATCCGTCAGAACCGGGAAGCTGTTCTTGTAGAAGTCAAGGGCCTGTTCAACCCCTTCTTCAATGCCGGTGTGAAGGGCGGTGCCAAGGATCAGGGCGTTGTCTGCGTCCGTGTTCGGGATCGTGTCTATCCCTTCCACATATCGCAAGCGGTATTTGTATGGGCATCTATCAAAGACTTCAACCCGGCTGTGGGAAACTCGCATTGTTTCACCCCTTTCACAATAGTCTTGAAGGCTTCAAAGCCTTCCGGGTAAAGGATGAACCCGAACCCCTGTGAACCGTTGATTTGGGCCAAATTACGCTTCTGAAGCACAGACGGGCTTCCGTTGGTGGCCTTCAACTCCACTTCAAGGGCGATACCCTTCACGGTGATCCGCATATCGGGAAGGCCGCTTTTCACATACCGGCTTCCACCCCAACGCTTTTCATAGAAGCCACAAGGCGGAACGGTCATTTTATCTTCAGGGTGGCCCAATGGGTAAATGCCTTCAGATTCCAACCAGTCCTTCAGGCGGTTTTCAAAGTTCTTTTCACCGGCCATCGGCTCACCCCTCCAACATCTGAATCAGGCTGTGAATACCTCTGACTTGGGTGAAGCCCTGAATTTTACCCGTTCCAGCGTAAAATTGGAACAGTTTATCATCAGACTTTCGCCAACAATGAAAGTGGCCTGTTTGCTCATTTTTCAGTTGGTATTCAATCCCGTGGGCTTCAAACTGCTGAATGGCATAGGCGATCCGGTCGGGGTTCTTTGCAACCCGTTCTGAATGAACCTGTTTGGCATGATTTTTCAGGGCATCCCACACTTCATCCCTTGCCATCGGTTCCACCACCTTCCGCCAAATAGTCACACCATGCAAGGAAGGCACGGCGCAACGGGTTAGTGTTGCCATCATCGGCCCATCCAGCAAAGCCAATCCACCCATCCCGGTTGAAGCTGATACATTCACGCCGGGTGAAATAGTGGGCGTTCATGTAGATGTAACACTCGGTAATGTGGCCGTTGGTGGCCTTCTTCATGTCAACCCGTTTGCTCAAAGTCATGGTGACGGAAGTTTCACCAGCCTTATTGGATTTCTTCAATTCCTTCTGAAGCATCATGCAAAGGATCAAAATATCACCTTCATCAATGCTGTCATAGGTCAGGCCCTTGGCGCTGAAATACTCCCGAAGTTCATTATTGGTGCAAACAGGTTCAAAGCCCCGGCAACTCATGACTTATCCCCTTTCAGGGTGATCTTCACATAACCGGCCTTGGCGGTAATCTTAGAACACTCGGAAGCAATGTCCGGGTATTTCTTCTTCAGCTTGGCGGAATCAATGCTGGTGGCATTGGTGGGCTTCACAAGGGTAAGGTTCAGAACATCGGATTCAAACTTATCCACGCCGAACTTCACCATTGCTTCATACAACTTAGCCTTCATTTCCTTTTCCTGATCCTCAATGGCCTTCTTGTGGGCGGTCAGAGAAGCAATGGCGTTCAAGGTGGCAAGCTGGGTGTTTTTGAACTCCTGAAGGGCCGTTTCTTCATCGAAGGTGGCCTGTCCACACTCTTTGGGAACTTCCGAACAGGAATCGGAACAGGAAATGTGTTCCGGGCAACTGTAACAGCACCCATCGAACTTTCCACGGGGGCAAGCGTTTTCACATTTGATCATTTTTCTGGTTCTCCTTTCAGATAAACATTCAACTGCTTCAGGCCGAAGGCGGAAGCGGCTTCATGGTTGTCAAAATAAATGTCGATCTGGTTTTCACCGTATTTGTCAATCACCCATTGGGCGGGGCGATCCTGAACGATGTATTCACCCAAGCCTTCCACTTCCACCACGGTTCCCAAGGGAAGCGGGGAAGCACAGGAAACACCGGCTTTCAGTTCCACACCAGCGGCACCATACACAATGCCGTTGGGCCGGTTCTTGGCCCATTCGCCGCAACACTTTTCACAGGAACAATAGGCGGTAATTCTGAAACTGCCCAACAACACCGGTTCAGGTTCGGCGGTTTTTTTCACCAGCGGAGTTTCCACCGGCTCTAAGGTCACATCCGGGGTCACGGCGGTAAGCTGATCCGGTTCAATAGGGGCATCCGGGGCCTTGCCGTTGACAGCAGAACAGCGCCCAAATATAAACCCCATTGCAAGGCCCATCAGAAGGGCCACAAGGAACATCCGCCTGAACCGCTGGTTAAGGGCCTTGCGGCGCTGTTGCCGCTTGCTCATACTTTCTGAATAGTTCATCGGTATAGTCCTTTCTCATTTCCAAAGTGGAAAGAATATCTTCTTCAACCGTTCCCGGACAGATCATCAGGTAATAGAAACAGGGCCGTTCTTGCCCAAGGCGGTGAATACGCTTTTGGGATTGCTCCCACAATTCCGAACCTTGGGGAAGGCTGAAGTAAATGATTTTGTTGGCAAGCTGGAAGTTGCCGCCCATTGCACCGGCCTGATACTGAATGAAGGTAATGCTGTTGTGCTGGTAGCGGTAAGCATCCAAGTTCTTTTCTTCACCGGAAAGAACAGACACAGGCCGGTTCAGGCCCTTGGCAATCCCCTTCAGGCGTTCCATTTCTTCCGTGAAGTTATAGAACACAATCAAGCGATCTTCCGTGCTGTTCACCAAATCCCGGAAGGCTTCATAACGGGCCGGGTTATATAGGCCGCAAAGCTGACGGGCGTAAAGGCGGCGGGTCAAACTGGTATCACCGATCAATTCCCGTTCACAATGGGCGTTGGAACCGTAGAAATCAGCATCCAATTCAAATTCACCAAGGTTGGCGCTGTCAATCGCAACATAGCGATCATTCCAGAACTTCCAATAAAGGGGTGAAGGGCGGGTTTTGACCTTGATCCAGTTCCGTTTTGGAAGGCTGATCCCGGCCTGTTCGGTGGTCATGAAAACGGCCCCATGTTCGGCCAGCTTCATCTTCAGCCGGTCAACATTCTTATAGCCGGTAATCTGCTTCCGCCAAAAACCATCGGTTTCCACCCATTCCGTTTGAATGTACTGCTTCCAGAACAGTTCTTTTGAAATCTTCCACCCCAACAGTTGGCATTGGCTCCACAGGTTTTCATACTTGCCGCCCGTGGGGGTGCCTGACAGAAGGATCACATTATCCGGTTTCAGCCCAAGAATGAACTTTGACCGTTTGGCGTTCTCATTCTGGATCAGGGAACTTTCATCCAACATCAGCGTGAAGCCGGTCAGGGTTTTCAGCACATTCCGCCTGAAAGTCAGTTCGTAATTGATCACGCCAATCATCAGGGTTGGAACTTCATGCTGAACCTGTTCAAAGAACCATTTGAAGGTTTTGGGGTTGGTCAGGTCGAACACACAATTCCGGGTGTAATGCTCTTGAAAATGTTCAATCCAGTCTTGAACCTTTGAACATTGGCACACCACCAGATTGATCCGCTTGTCCAGCTTCATCATTTTTTCGGAACCAACAAAGGTTTTTCCAAGGCCCATATCAAGGTAATAGGCCACCCGGTTCTTTCCCTCGGTTTCGTCAAGGGCCTGTTGCTGGTGCTGGAACAGGTTAATCATTGATCTGAATGAAATCACCCAAAACCTTCTTGGCGTGGGTGGTGGAACCGAACAGCTTCTTGACCACGGCGGCGCAAAAACCGGAATAGTAGTCATAGGAATCCGCTTCCCCACAGGAAACAATGGTTTTGGTGTTGTCAGCCCACAGAATGATGGTCTTGGGGCCGCTGTAAATGACCTTCTTGATCTGCGGAAGGCCGGTCTGACGGGAACGGCGGGTGTGATTTGCAACGCCGAAGGTGGCGTTAAGATCAGCCTTGATATATTCCATCATGGCATCCGGCAGAGTACCAGCCGCAACCACCTTGGATTCAGAGAACCAGAACAGGCCCTTGGAACTTGCGTCATTCGTCTGCTGAAAAAGTTCCACGCCAACTTTCTTGTTCTGCGAAAAGTAATTCTTCACCTTGCCGATGTAGCCGGTGAACTTGCCGCTGTATTCCGCATCGGGCAAGATTTTAACGATCATTCCGATCTGAAGCATATAAACCATCCTTTCATCGGTGAAGCCATTCACGGCGGATGTACTGAATCGCCGTTTCAAAGCCTTCAGACATTTCAGCGGGGCAATCCGGGTTATGCTGGGCGCTCCGCAACTGCTTAATTGCCTTCTTCAGTTCGCCACGGGTGGCGTTAGGCGTGTAGGGGGGGGAATCGGGCGCAACCACATAGATAATGGCGAAGAAGCAAATCATATCAATGTTGGTGGCGTTCCTGATCAAATCCAACAGTTCATCACGGGTGTTGTCCATCGTTGTTCCCCTTTCAGGCCGTAAGGCCGAAGAAGGAATTGAACTGATCAGCGCCCACATAATCACGGAACTTGGTGGGGTTGATGTAGTAATTCCAGCAAGCGCCGGTTCCGGGAACAGCGTTCCCGAAGGGAAGAAGGCCGCGCTGAAGGCCGATTCTGACGAACTGATCAGATTTTCCCATGCACCGGGCGGCTTCCTTCACGCTGATCTTTTTGATGGGCGGTTCAGCAACCGGGGCGGCTCCGTAACCCATCAGGTAATCAAAGGAAACGCCGGTTGCATCGGCAAGGGCCTTGATACGGTCAGGGCCGGGGGTGTTCTTCCCGGAAAGGTATTGGCTGATAGCGGCCTTGGAAGCCCCCGTCCGCCTTGACAGGTCAGATTGGCTCACATTGGTCTGTTCCATAGCGTTCTTCAGACGCTCTGCAAAAGTGGTCATTGTGCATACTCCTTTCAAACAGCTTTATTGGGTTATCACTCTTGTTCTTCAAAGGCCACTTCACATTCTCCACAGAGAACATGAACTTCCTTGGTGGCCCGGATGATGGTTCCGCAACAGGGGCAAACATACTTACGGGAACTTGATCCCCCCCCCTTCCGGGAACCCTTCAGCGGATTGGTACGGGGCCGAACCAGACAGAACCCGGACTTGCCAAGGGATTTCACAAAGGCTTCTGCTTGCGGGTTCAGGGTGGTTTTGTGCCATCCGTACTTTTCGCCTTTCTCCACGGTCAGCCCGTGGGCTTCAGCGGTTTCCTTGAACTTCCGGTTGTGGTATGAACCAGAACGGGAAGTATCCTGAACATTGTCCTGAAGGTTCTGAAGGTGAACCATTTCGTGAAGCAAGGTTCCACAGGTTTCTTCAAAGGGGCGGTTCAGGTATTCGGCGCACAGGTTGATTTCGTAATAGCCGCCTTCCTTGGTGCCGTCTTGCCACGCCTTCCAAGCGGTACACCATCCATAGGCCCCACGGGTATGATCCGGGGAAACGGTAATCACAGGCTTTTCCAGCTTCCCTTCAAAGAAGGCTTTGTTGAACTTTGAAAACAAGGTTTCAAGTTCATCAATGACCGGTTTCAAACTGACTTCATTCATGGTGCTTACTCCTTTTGTAGACTTTTTGCCTACTTAACAGGCGAAAAAAATCGCCACTCGTTCTTCTTCCGTCAGGCCAAGAAGATCATACAAAGCCTGAATCTCATTGGCCCGAAATTCGCTACGATTATTGATCTTATTCAAAAGGCCCTGATAGGTAATTCCAATCTTCTTGGCGATAAACCGAAGTTTATAGCCGGACTGGTCGATCTTCTCACGCAACAGCTCTGTGTTGGTCATACGGCAATCACCCCTTTCTTCAAAATCAGTAGGCATCTTGTCTACACTCACATACTACCACGGTGTAGGAAGAATGTCAACATCTTTTTTGAAAAAACTAAAAATATGTTGACAAGACGCCAACAGCGCCGTATAATTAGTAACAGAAAGGGGGTCATTCACTTGTCCACAATAGGAAGCAGAATCCGCAATCGCCGGGAAGAACTTGGTTTATCCCAAGATGAACTTGGTAAAAGATTAGGGTACAAATCCCGTTCTTCAATAAATAAGATTGAACTTGATCAGCGTAACCTTACTCAATCTAAAATCAAGGCTATTGCTGACGCATTAGATACTACACCGGCCTATATCATGGGATGGAATGAACCAAATCAGAAACTTGACGCTGAAAAACTAAAGTTCTTTGATAATCTATTTCCCATTGAAACCAAGCGTTTCCCGCTGTTGGGGGATATTGCTTGTGGCAAACCCATTGTTGCCAATGAAGAAAAGGAACTGTATGTGGAAGCTGGGGCCGGTATTCAGGCTGACTTTTGCTTACGGGCAAGGGGTGATTCCATGATCGGGGCCAGAATCTATGACGGTGATATTGTGTTCATCCAACAACAAGATATGGTGGATGATGGCGAAATTGCCGCCGTTATCATTGGTGATGAAGCTACATTGAAACGGGTGAACTATTATTCCGAAAAGAACTTGCTGATCCTGAAGGCCGAAAACTCTAAATACGAAGATTTGATTTATACCGGTGAAGAACTGAACCATATCAGAATTCTTGGAAAAGCCGTAGCCTTCCAAAGCGATATTAGATAGAAGGTGATCCGGTGAAGAAGTTCTTGAAGGGTCTTGGCGTTTTATTTTTCGGCTCCGGGCTGATTGTTTACACAATCATGTTTTTTATGGAAGCGCCAGAACTCCGCCCTGTGTTCATTATGATGGATGTTATCATGGGCTTCTTCTTGTTCCTCCTTCTGCGAAAAAAGAAGCCAAAGCAAACATCCCTAACAAGGCCAGCTTCTCATTCGTCAGCATCACCCACTCCAAAACCTAAAAAGTATTCATCATATATTCCCGATCCATCCGATAATTTCTTTGTTACCAATTATGACTATCTCCATGAATTGGAACAACAAGCAATTACCCCACAAATGAAAGATTATGGGGATATAGATTCCTACCGTTTGGCCTATGAAATCTCTTTAGGTGCATTGCATACCCTAAAAGATTTCTGCTATGCTTCTCCTGAAGGGAAACGATGGTATGAATCTATGTATCATCATTGCTTCAACAGCCGTTGTGATGATTTCAATTTTAAAGAACGAATAGAAGAAGGGTATCAAGATTTAATTGAAAATTGGGCCGTATATGAACAAAAATTCAGGGCCAAAAAAGAACAGGCTGATTTCCTACTTGAAAATGGGCCACAGATCAGGCGGATGATTATAGAAATTGTAAAAGCGGAACCCGGTATTTTGCAAAAAGATATTTATTCAAGATTTGATCCCGCACAGCGAAAAGCAATTATTTCAATACTCCATGCGTTGACCAAAGAAAAGGTGTTATTTCGTGAACCTTATAAAAATACTTTCAAACTTTTTCTGAAGCCGCCTGTATTACGGAGCCAGCTTTGAAGCCTTCAACATTCAAGATCAAAACCCTTCTGGTTATATTTTTCATACTTCTTATATACTCTTTTTTTCTTTCATATTTGAAGTATCTGCACCATCTTGAATGTTGAAGGAATATCCCAAACCGCTTTCCTTACCGGGCTTTTGGCTCATTCAACATCCATTCAAAATGCA
>ERZ780157.4688-NODE-4688-length-10174-cov-5.261587_pt1 | contig 10174 bp, 9 predicted proteins | sample MGYA00511169_ERZ780157 | MGnify/ENA primary metagenome ERZ780157 (study PRJEB29588, sample SAMEA1965149) | human gut metagenome | biome: human gut; feature: human-associated habitat; material: faeces | place: Denmark | collected 2008/2010 ...
AGAAGTTTTCCCCACAAACAAGAAAACACAATCATTTTACGCTAACGAAGCTTTTGCTCAAAAAGCGCCTCTCCCCTCCCCTGCAAAAAAATCCATCACTTCTCAAACCCATGCACGAAGCCCGAGACGTCGGCGGAGCAGATGTCGCCGCCGATGACGCGGTTGCGGTAGACGAGGACGTTGGCGTAGACGGTGCCGTTGTAGCCCTCGTAGTTGGTTACCGAGAAGGTATAGCGAGTGACTTCCTTATTTTTATATTTGGTGAGGTTGAGCCCTTGGGATTTCTGAAGCTCGTTGTAGGCGGCAAAAACCTTGTCAAACTCTGCGGGGATCGTCACGGTCTTGGTCTCGATTGGCTCGGGGGCAACGGTCCAGCCAAACTGCGAGAGAAACTCGGCGGCGTCTGCGGCGGTTTTTACTTTGTCGTAGGAATAACTCACCGAGGTATCGTCGGGCGAGGCGCCCGTTTGTGAGGTGATGGCATAGGTAGGAACGAATGCAATGAGTGTGATAAGCACCGTGAGTGCCACGCAGATCACTCCCACGAGCTTGATGGTGCTTGCACGGAACGAATAGATAAACATAAAAGCGCCTCCCGTCGTTTCAAATATTTCTGTTAGAATATATGAAACGGGCAGACGCTTTATGTATGAAAGATTGAAATATCAACGGCTCTTGCTGCCGCCTCTTTTGCCACACGCACGCCGTTGGAGTGTGCGCAGACGTTGTGGAGCAGTCCCAGCATCATAAAGGTTGCGAGCATCGAGGAGCCGCCGCAGGAGAGGAGGGGCAGCGTGATGCCGATTACGGGGAGCATGGCAAAGCACATGCCAACGTTGAGCAGAATTTGCACAACGAGCATGCCGCCGATTCCGGCGCAGATGAACCCTCCGTAGTCGGAGCGGCTCGCGTGTTTTGCAATGAGGAAGATGCGCGCCACCATCACGGCAAAAATCAGCAGCACGAGCGCACCGCCGAAAAAGCCAAATTTCTCGCAGATGGTGGCGAAGATAAAGTCGGTGTGGGATGCGGGCAGGATTTCGTAGTATTCGCCGCCGAGCACGCCACAGCCGAAAAATTCGCCCGCCATAATCGCGGAGCGGCTGAGCAACGGCTGCATGCCCTTGTCAAGCGGATCAAGCTCGGGGTTGAAGCCCACGATGATGCGCTCTCGCTGATAGTCGGCAAGATGGTCCCAAAGGATGGGAAAGATCAAAATGACCAGAGCTGCGGCACCGAGGAAATATCCCCAATGCAGACCGGCGCAAAAGAGCATGATGGCGAGGATCGCCATGTAGATCAGCGCAACGCCGAGGTCTCCCGAAACCAGGATCGGACCCACCACAACGATCGCATGCGCGGCAAGCAGGAGAACGGTGAGCGGACGGTTGATGTGATCCTGCACCGTGAACAGATGTTTGGAGAAGGTGCAGATAAAGGTGAATTTCACAAATTCCGACGGTTGGATCATAAAGCCTGTACCCGGAATTTTGAGCCAGCTTTTGTTGGCGGTTTCCATGTTCTGTCCGCTCTCGCCAAAGAGAAGGGTTGCCACCAGCAGGAGCACCGAGCCAATCAGCATCCAGAGCCAAAGCTTGTCCACGAGCGCACGGAAGTCGAAAAAGGCGATCAAAACCGTGACGAACAGACCCACCACGAAGATTGCCACCTGCATTTTGAGCTTGGACATACCGAAATTGTCAACCGCACCGAAGACCGTGACAATGCTGATCAAGGAGAGCAGCGTGGCACAGATAAAGAGGACGGGATCCATGTTGCAAATTGCTTCTTTGATTGTGTTCTTGATCCGCTCGAGTGTGAGTTCGCGGCGCATCCTATCCATTCGCCCGCCTCCTTTCTTGTATCGTGTTTTTCAGCCGCTACGGACAGTTTGAGCACGTGCAATTTGATAAAGCCAACCGCGCACATCCTGCTGCTTTTACCTTCGTTATTTTTCAGGGTAGTGGTCCCTGAAAATATCGGCAGAACCTGTGCCTTGAGTGATTGGACAATACCACTTGCAGCTATCATCTTCCTTCGGGGAAGAAAGCCGACTACACGCACATCCTGCCGCTTTTTACTTTCATAATTTTTCAGGGTAGTGGTCCCTGAAAAATATCGGCAGAACCTGTGCCTTGAGCGATTGAACAATATCACGTGCAGCTATCATCTTCCTTCGGGAAAGAAAGCCGACAACACGCACATCCTGCCGCTTTTTACTTTCATAATTTTTCAGGGTAGTGGCCCCTGAAAAATATCGGCAGTATCTGTGCCTTGAGTGATTGGACAATACCACTTACAGCTATTATCTTCCTTCGGGAAAGTTTTGAAGGGGTGTGGGGAAACTTTTTCAAAAGTTTCCCCACAAAAAACATCTCATATCAATACTGTCTGCCCCAGATCACCATGCGCTTAGCAGGCTTGCCGCAGCAAACGCAGGTTTCGCCGAGCTGCTCCTGCACAAAGGGGATGCAACGCGACTTCACGCCGCCCGTGACGTCCTTGAGCTCCTCCTCGCAGGCGGTCTCGCCACACCACATAGCTTTGATATAGCCCTCCTTGTTTGCGGCGATGTCAAGGAATTCCTCGCGGTCACGTGCCACGTAGGTGCGGTTGGTGCGGTTCTCAAGCGCGCGGTTGTAGAGCTCGTCGTGCACCATCTGAAGTGCCTTTTCAACCTCCTCCTCGAGGTTGTCAAGAGAAACGAAAATCTTTTCGCGCGTAACGCGGCTGACCAGCACGCAGGAGTTGTTCTCAATATCGCGCGGACCGATCTCCAAACGAAGCGGAACGCCCTTCATCTCATATTGGCTGAACTTCCAGCCGGTGGAGTTGTCGCTGTCATCGAGCTTGACGCGGAAGCGCTTGGAAAGCGCCGTTTTAAGCTCGTTTGCCTTTTCCAGCACGCCCTCCTTGTGCTGTGCCACGGGAATGATGGCAAGCTGGATGGGAGCGATCTTCGGAGGCAGGATCAAGCCGTTGTCATCGCCGTGCGTCATGATGATCGCGCCGATCATACGAGTGGAGACGCCCCAGGAGGTCTGGTGCGGATATTTCTGGGTGTTGTCGCGACCCGTGAACATAATGTCGAACGCTTTTGCAAAGCCATCGCCGAAATAGTGCGTGGTTCCGCCCTGAAGCGCCACGCCGTTGTGCATCATCGGCTCGTTGGTGTAGGTCTCCTCGGCGCCCGCAAATTTTTCCTTTTCGGTCTTGCGTCCCGTGTAGGCGGGAATTGCCAGCGACTCGGCATAGAAATCCTCATAGACCTTGAGCATGCGGAGCGTTTCCTCTCGCGCCTCCTCCTCGGTCTCGTGCATGGTGTGACCCTCCTGCCAGAGGAACTCGGAGGTGCGCAGGAAGGGACGGGTGGTCTTTTCCCAACGAACCACGTTACACCACTGGTTGTAGAGCTTGGGCAGATCGCGGTAGGATTGGATGATGTTGCGGAAGTGCTCGCAGAAAAGCGTTTCGGAGGTGGGGCGAACGATGAGACGCTCGGAGAGCGTGGTGCCGCCGCCAACCGTTACGATTGCGCACTCGGGCGCAAAGCCCTCCACGTGGTCCTTCTCCTTTTGGAGAAGCGACTCGGGGATGAACATGGGCATATAGACGTTTTCATGTCCGAGCTCCTTGAAGCGCGCGTCGAGGTCCTTTTGGATATTCTCCCAGATCGCATAGCCGTAGGGGCGGATAATCATGCAGCCCTTGACGCCCGAATAATCAACGAGCTCGGCTTTCTTTACTACGTCGGTGTACCATTGCGCGAAGTCAACGTCCATCGACGTGATCTGTTCGACCATTTTTGCATTGTTCTTTGCCATAACAAAATCCTTCCTTTCTCCGCAGAAAATGCCTGCGGAGCGATGTCGCATAAAAGCAGAATATTACATAATAATAATTATAGCGCAAGAGATGGGAAATGTCAAGACGTAAGGGGGATTTTCTTTTTGGTGTGGGGTGAAGAAATCGAAAAAGAGGAGCAGGGACGCCGCGCGGGACGGTCGGTTGACCTCTTTGGGCTGCGCGTGGATAATCTGGACGCCGACGAGGCTATAAAGATGGCACTGCGGGAGGGGCAGGGCACCTGCTGGGTGGTGACACCCAACGCCGTGATGCTTGACGCATGCCGACGGGATGCGCTGCTTTGCAGCCTGCTCAACCGTGCGGATCTGTCGGTTGCCGACGGTGCGGGGGTGCTGCTGGCGGCGCGCCGTCAGGGGACGCCTCTGCGTGCACGCGTTGCGGGAATCGAGCTGGGGGAGCGTCTGCTTGCGGGGGCGGCGGAGTCGGGCTTGCGCGTTTTTCTGCTCGGTGGCAGAGCAGGGGTTGCCGAGCGTGCCGCCGGGCGGCTTGTGCAGCGCTACCCGAGACTGTGCGTTTGCGGTGCCTGCGACGGTTATTTTGAGAAAGAGGGCGAGGCAGACCGATGCGTGACCGAATATATCCGCGCCACTCGCCCCGATATTCTGTTCGTTTGCATGGGCTTTCCCTTGCAGGAGCGTTGGATCGAGGCGCACCTGCATCTGTTGCCCGATCTGCGCGTGGTGGCGGGGCTGGGCGGCTCGCTCGACGTTTGGGCGGGGGATATCCGCCGTGCGCCGCGGCTTGTTTCCCGCGTTGGTCTCGAATGGGCGTGGCGCATGGCGCGCGAGCCGAGGAGACTGCGGCAGCTGCCTGCGATCTTGAGGACGTTAAAAAAATAGGGAACATTCCAGATCGCGGTGGGAATGTCGGGATACAAAAAAGGGTGTTTCCAATGCAGCTCGCATTGGAGACACCCCGAATTTTTTAGTTTGCCGATGGCTCAATCACGCCATCGCTGCAGCGAACCGTAAACGCCGCCGCGCCGTGGTTCCATCCGGCCTCTTTTTTGATTGTTTCCCATTGCTCCAGCGTGCCCTCAAAGATCACCTCGGTGAGCTTGGGGCTGTTGTGAAACGCACCCGCGCCGATATCTTTGATTGTTGCGGGGAGCGTGATGCGCTCCAGCGCGGGCAGCTCGGCAAAGGCACCGATTATGATGTGTGTGACCGCTACCTCCTGCTCTGACGACGTGTTGGTGTTGGACATGCTGGGGTCAACCGAGGAGAACAGCGTTTTGGACACGATTACCGATTTGAGATTGGCTCTGACGTACGCAGAGATCTCGTCATTGAGGAATTGATAATACTTGCCGTTCTCCGCCATATAGAAGCTCGCGATTGCATAACTGTTCACCATACTGCCTATGTTTCCTTCAAGGAAAGTGATCGAGCCTTGTTCGGACTCGACCAGGAATCCGTTTTTGTAAACGTAAGTAGGCGAGTCGATTATGCCGACGCCCCAGGTCGGGAGCCCCTGTTGAACCGAGATGATGGGGCCGTCATTGGAGTTTAATCCGTGCTTTCCCGTTTCGTCGGAAACGGTTTCCTTTTCAGGTAGTTGATCTGTGCTTTCAACCGAGCTCTCGCCCGATTGCGTATCGGTTTCATTCGGATCATCCGTTGCGGTATCATTTTTGGAGGAGGCGTTTGTGAAGACGTTTACATACGTCAGGGCAAGGTTTTCAATCAGCCAGGTTGACTCGTATCCGTCCTCATAGGTAATGTGAATCAGATCACCGTCATACCGAACCGATTTGATGGCGATCGGATCGATCGTGCCGTTGTTTTTGTTCGGGGAAAGCAGGCTCTCCAAATCGCAGCTCGCGAGGAGCAGAGTCAGCGAGAGCAGGGCAATGACAAGGGAAAGGATACGAAGAAACGTCTTTTTCATAGTGTGTTTGGCTCCTTTTCGTTTCGCTTTGTTTGATAGGTTCAGTATACCATATTCGGATTGCGGTGTCAAGCCTTTTCTTGAGAGTCCGAATGTTCGCAAAATGCACATAATAAAAAGGCTTGCTTTGTTCAAAACGATAAAAATCTACAAAATTGATAAATTTTTCTCAAACCCCTTGTATATTTGGGAAAAATAAGGTAAAATATAGTGTGTATGGGAAAAATATGCTCCCAGCCAAAGAGGTTTCAAAAAAATACAATATAAAACGGAGGATTATTCCAATGGCAAACGTAAAAGTTGCGATTAACGGTTTCGGTCGTATCGGCCGTCTGGCATTCCGTCAGATGTTCGGTGCAAAGGGTTATCAGGTTGTTGCGATCAACGACCTCACCAAGCCCTCCATGCTCGCTCACCTTCTCAAGTATGACTCTGCTCAGGGCAGATACAACCACGAGGTTAGCGCAGACGATGAGGCTGGTACCATCACCGTTGACGGCAAGACCATCAAGATCTACGCTGAGAAGGACGCTGTAAACCTTCCTTGGAAGAAGCTCAAGATCGACGTTGTTCTCGAGTGCACCGGTTTCTACTGCTCCAAGGATAAGTCCATGGCTCACGTTAAGGCAGGCGCTAAGAAGGTTGTTATCTCTGCTCCCGCAGGCAACGACCTCAAGACCATCGTTTACTCTGTAAACGAGAACACCCTCACCGCTGATGACCAGATCATCTCGGCTGCATCCTGCACCACCAACTGCCTCGCTCCTATGGCAAAGGCTCTCAACGACTACGCTCCCATCCAGTCCGGTATCATGACCACCGTTCATGCATTCACCGGTGACCAGATGGTTCTCGATGGCCCCCACAGAAAGGGTGACCTCCGCCGTGCTCGCGCTGCAGCTGTGAACATTGTTCCCAACTCCACCGGCGCTGCAAAGGCAATCGGCCTCGTTATCCCCGAGCTCAACGGCAAGCTGATCGGTTCCGCTCAGCGTGTTCCCGTTCCCACGGGTTCCACCACTCTGCTTGTTGCAGTTGTTAAGGGCAAGGATATCACCAAGGACGGCATCAACGCTGCTATGAAGGCTGCTGCATCCGATTCCTTCGGCTACACCGAGGAGCAGCTCGTTTCCTCCGATATCATCGGCATCACCTACGGTTCTCTCTTCGATGCAACCCAGACCATGGTTGCAAAGATCGACGACGATACCTACCAGGTACAGGTTGTTTCGTGGTACGACAACGAGAACTCCTACACCAGCCAGATGGTTCGCACCATCAAGTATTTCGCAAACGTGAAATAAGAGTTCAAGACATAAAAAGAAGCATGGAATTTCCATGCTTCTTTTTTATTGCAGAAAGCTGTTCATGGCTGCTGGGTGGAGTAAAGCACATCCAGTGTTTCATCGGTAATGGTTTGTAAAGCGCCGCAAAGGCATCCTTTTCCATAAGTAGTGTAGGATTTCCCGTCAATCTCTATAATAATTTTAGTGCAAATATAAGTCATCAGGCCGCTTTGATCCAATGGAATGCGAATTTCGCCATCGGAAAGCTGTTCGGCGGATAATTCCACGAACTGATCCGGAGCGTAATAGATTTGGCAGGCATCCACCATATCGGAAAACTGATAGTTACAGAGCAACTGTTCCGGATTGGAAGAGGCGGCAGGGGAACTCCAGGGATCTACATAAGCGTTCCCGGTTTCTTCTCCTACATCAAAATAAATGGGGGAGAGGGGCAGTTCCAATACGGTATCCGGGCAGATCAGATTTAATTGATTGACAGTAAAGGTGCCCTGACGGCTGCATACATAGTTCAAGATCAGGCCAAAAGTAAGGTATTTGGGATTGGGGGTGTTGCTGTCAGTTTGTTCCAGCGAGAAGCCGGACACTTCCAGGCCGTACACCTCTGCATTCTCAAAGGAGCAGGAAACAACAGATTCCAGCTGTTTTTGCAATCTTTTCTGCTGAGCCGGAAAGAACAACGTGAAAGCGATTCCGTTTTCTGTGTTTTGCGGAACGGCGATATAAGCAGGCATTTCAAATACTCCGATGTGTTTTTCAGTTCGGCATCCGCACAATAGCAAAAGAAGTGCGAGCATAAACGATAGAAAAGAAATGCGTCTTTTCACAAAACTCACCTCCTCATATATGGTTATGAAATACATTCGTCAATTTGCAGGAAATTCCTGCCGGATTATGAAAAATTATTAAGAAAATAAAAAAACATGCCGCAAGGCATGTTTTGAAACAGAACTTAATCATCAACTTCCGAGCTGTAATCCTCAGATCGAACGGAGAGATTTCGCTTTTTTAAGCGGGAATAGATGAATTGCCGCAAAACCGAATAGAGCACTGCAAACAGCGGAATTCCCAGGATAGTACCCGGGAGCCCAAACAGACCGCCGCCCAGCAAGATTGCGAAAACAACCCAGAATTTTGTGAGTCCGGTGGATTCCCCGAGTATTTTGGGTGCAATGAGATGTGCCTCCAACTGCTGAATACAAATGGTAACAATCAGCAATGTCAGTGCATATGCCGGGGAGACAACGAACAACAATAACATGGAGATGGCCGCACCAATGACCGGACCGATATAAGGAATAATATCGGTAATGCCGATAATTACACTGATCAGCGGTGCATAGGGCACGCGGCAAATGGTAAGTATCAGAAAGTGCAGGCTGCCAATAATCAGGGCTTCCAACAGCACATTGGAAATATAAGCCCCGAAAATCTCGTTGCTTTCGCGGGTCAGCGCAATGGTGTTATCGGCATAGCGCTTATTGAAAAGCGCGTAAATCACTTTTTTGGCCTGTGAGATAAGCAAATCTTTGGAAAGCAGCGTATAGATGCTGATTACAATGGCCAAAACGGCATCGCTGGTGTAAGAGACGATTTTAGTAGCAATGTCGATACCGGCATTGGCGATATCAGGGATCACCGTCTTCAGATATGAGAAAGCTTTGCTGAAAAGATTGCTGAGAGAAATACCGCCTTCAACGAACTCCTCGATGTTGAGTGCATGTGCTGTCTGTTGCAGCCAGATATCCAGACTGGATAAATAGTCGGGCAGGTTTTCGGCAAAAACCGAAATACTGTAACTGATCTGCGGCACAAGGACAGCCATCAGAGCAACGATAAAGGCAATAAAGAGGATATAGACTGAAGCAATGGAAAGGCCGTTAATCAGTTTGCGCCGGGGCTTTTTAGGCGTGGCTAAAAAGTGAAAAACCTTTCGCTTGAAAAATTTCATGGGGCGATTCAGGATGTAGGCGATGGCGAACCCCCATAAGACAGGAGTAATGACGTCGATGAACTTCCCCAAAGCTGCGGTGATACCGCCGAAATTCAGCAATAAAACAACTACTATTGCAGTGGCAGCCAGTACCAAAAAGGCATATACGGCAACCGTAGTATATTTACGATTCCAATCTATTTTCATTGCAATGCAAAACTCCCCAAAGAACTTCTTTTAGGAATTATACCATATTTTCCTCATTTGTATGCACAGTGGCCCCGGTATTTTTATTAATTCTTAAGAAAGGCAAATAGCGATCGGAAGCTTTTGCAAGCGTATAAATCAGAAAAATATGGATGGGCAGCATGATAAAGGTGGATAAGGCTCTGAACCAAGCAATTTGTGCAGGTAAAAATCCCATCAAAATGAGTGTCAGCGTGTTGATAATAAAGGAGCAGAGTATTTGTGTGAAAGCAGTGCTCAGGCTGATACGCAGCAGGGAATGCTTTTGGCTTTTGAGAAAAAACAGAGCGGGCAGAATTCCCATCAATGCATTGGTAATAGTAAAAATCGGGTTATAGCTGCCGAGCGGTCGGATGATATAGACCAGGATATCTGTCAGCGCCCCGACTAACCCACCGTAAACAGGCCCTAACATCATGCCGGAAAACATAATGGTTGTCGGAGAAAGATTGATATCCTTGACTAATCCGCCAAACATATCCACTGTAATGCCGAGGAATAATTTCAAAACGACAGAAATAGAAGTAAGTAGAGCAGCGAAAACAGTAAACTTGAGTTGATTGTGTTTGTTCATACATGATTCCTTTCAGGAATGACGCATAAAATTACTGCTTGCTTCAATAAAAAAAGAGGCACCGCAAAATAATAGCCGGATGCCTTTTCTGTTGATGGCAGCGGACGCGGGAACGGGGGCGAATATTCGCACTCTATGGGCAACATCCCATCCCATATGATACCGCCGAATCCCTACTCTGCGCATTCAAACAAACTATAGCATATTACAGAGTGCTTCGCAACGGAAATTAAAAAGGAAAATCATATAGAAATCTTTATGAAACATATTCTTTCCAGAAGAGATACACCGGAAAATTTGAGCGCCCACTATGGAATACCCGTTTGTATGCTGTACCGGGCTAATGCCGGAAAAATATGG
>ERZ780157.4693-NODE-4693-length-10168-cov-2.674182_pt1 | contig 10168 bp, 12 predicted proteins | sample MGYA00511169_ERZ780157 | MGnify/ENA primary metagenome ERZ780157 (study PRJEB29588, sample SAMEA1965149) | human gut metagenome | biome: human gut; feature: human-associated habitat; material: faeces | place: Denmark | collected 2008/2010 ...
GAGAAACCCGTACATGGAGGAAGCGATGGTGGCGGCGGCTCCGGCGGCGAGGGTGTTTGCCGTGGCGGTAGGCGTGCCAAACCCTGCGGCTGTGCCGGGGTCGCCTTTTGCGCCGGGGTCGCCCTTTGCTCCGGGGTCACCCTTGGCTCCCTGCTCTCCTTGTATGCCTTGTTTGCCTTGTATGCCCTGCAAGCCCTGCGGGCCTTCGGGGCCTTGGATACCTTGTTCGCCCTGTATGCCCTGTTCGCCCTGCGGGCCTTTTATGTTGACGTCGGGAGGATTAGCGAGGCCGCCGTTGTTACTCCATGAGATTATGCCCTCGGCGGATACCGAGGGGGTAAAGTACGGGCCGGTGTCGCCCTTAACTCCGGCTGCGCCGGGATCGCCCTTGGGGCCCGTATCGCCTTTAGGGCCAGTGGGGCCTTGCTCACCTTTTGCGCCCTGCAAGGGGCCGTTGTTTACCCACTTGGAGTTTACGCCGTCCCAGATATATATATCATACGGTTCGCCCGCGCCCACGCCGTAAGCGTCGCCAGCGGAGGGGTTAGATACTCCGGCCTGTAATGCGGAGAGGGAAGCGTAATAGCCCAACACGGCAAATCCTTCGCCTGTATCGCCTTTGGCTCCCTGTGCGCCCTGTGGCCCCCGTATATTGACTGTGGCGGGGTTATCCAGCCCGCCGTCATTACTCCACGACAAATCGCCGTCAGCGGTCACAGAGGGCGTATAGTGCGCTCCTGCGGGGCCTCGTTCGCCTGTGGCTCCCGTATCGCCCTTGGGACCCGTGTCTCCCTTGTCTCCGGGGTCGCCTTTGGGGCCAGTGGGGCCCTGCTCACCTTTGGGGCCAGTGGGGCCCGTTTCTCCTGCGGCTCCTGTGTCGCCTTTATCGCCTTTCTTGCCTTCGGGGCCTTGGGGGCCGACGGGGCCTGGAGTGCCGTCCTGCCACGCCGAGCCGTTTGCGGTTCGAGTGAGTACCTGCCCTGGCGTTCCGCCCGCCGGCAATCCCCCGCCACTGGAACCGCCGCCACTCTGCGCCGCCTCGTTTATGGCCGCTACAAGGGTATTCTTGTCCGCGGTGGCCAGATCGTCCATGTCGCCGATTTTTGCAAGGAGTTGTTCGTACTGCGTCAGGGATATATCCGGCAGTTCGCCATCCGCAGCGCCGAACGGCAGTACGTCAAACCATACCGGGCCCGCCGTCACGCGGCTGTCAGCCTTTATGCCGGATAGTTTCAGTTCCCAGCGTCCTGCAGTGAGGTTTATTCCCTGCGCTGCAGTGATTTCGCCACTTGTGAGTTCCGCGGTTATGGTCTTATCTCCGCATACAAAATAGGCCGTGATAACGCGGCCCTTCCAGTCGGCGTCAAACGCAAATTTTGCAGTCAGATAGTTTATGCTGTCCGCCACCACAATGGGTGTGCGCAGCATAAGCCTCTGCCCGCGTATAATGCCTGTAAGCATAGTCGCCCTCCTACAGTTTGTATTCTATGACATAAGTGCCGGATATTTTATTCACTTTTACCCGGTCGCCCGCTTTCAACGAGAGCGCGGCGTTATATTTATAGCGTTTCTGCGTAGCGGTAGTTTCACCGTCAAATTTTAATGTGGCTTTGCCGCCGGACACCGCCACCACAGAGGCAAATTTCGCCGCTGATGGCCTGCGCTTTTGTAAAAACAGTGCTTCCTGCTCCTGATATATCACACGAACACCACCTTTTTTGCCTGATGCTCCATGAGGGCGCCAGGGCGTATCTCTATTTTCCAGTCGGTTTCCTCGTATACGCCCACCAGCTCCCCGTTATGCAGCGCGATAACATCTCCTACGCCATGGGCCGGGTTTACGGCCGTGTAAAATTTGATTTTTTGCGTTGTAAACATGGATTTCACAGCAAGATTATCCGCGTATTTTTGCAGCGCCGTCTGGCTTGCTATATTATCCAGTTCAACCGGCGTCGCCAATATGCGCCGCCCTCTGCGTACCGTGGACAAAGCGGAGATCATGCTGTCATTTATGCCCGTTGCGGTCATGGGGTTGTCATAGTCAGGGTTAGATACGTTGACGATGAAAACGTTGGGGGCCTCATATATGTCCATTTCCTCTGTGTATTCCGGGGCGATAATACTATATTCGTCGTCCCGATACTCCCGGTCTATGTTGGAGCTGGACGGAGCCTCGTACCTTTCAAGGCGGGCTACCCCATCAAAATCAAACCAAACATCCGAAAAGTTTATTTCGGACAGCAGTGCATTGATGATGGTGAGATATTCCGTTCCTATTTCCCAATCCTCACGGTCTGTGGCAAGAGTGTCCTCGCAATCGTCCATCCGTATGCGCGGTATTCCGGCGTCCCGGATAAGGCTCTGTATCGCAGTCATGTATGGCGTCCCCGCCGCAATATAATACCGGGTCTCGGTTTTGGTCTGTTTGAGCCTCAGTGCCCGATCGTATGCCTCTATGGTGTCCTCGTCCTTGCCGTATTTAGTGTGTTTGGTGGTCAGCGTGCCCACCATGTATATGCCGAGAGGATACTCTATGCCGTCCTTGATGTAATACGGCCTTATTTCATCGTTTAGATAATCCACATTGTCGTTATGCTCGAACACGCCGTACATGGAGGTCTTTATTTCGCCGTCGGCAGCCATGGTGACGGTGGGATAGTCATCTCCCACCGCCGTCAGATTGTGCTCTGTAACAGCCCCGTTGCGTATCACCTCAAAGCGGCTGGTTACTACGCTCATCGTATCAATCATGCTCAATCCTCTCATTGTTGTCCGTCTGCTGTACGCTGCACGAAAACGCCCTGAAAAACTGGTCTGCGCTCAATTCGAAGCCCATCAGCGGGCCGGTGCACAGGCAGCCGTGCTGATCTCTGTATATCACGGTCTTGCCCAGCAGCCCCTCAAAAGCCGCTGCCTGCGCCGCATCGTTAAAGGCAGCGTTAAAACTGTATATTTTGGTTATTTGCTGCGAGGTCTCAGCCACGGGATACCGCCGCCCGGCGTAAAACTGATACGCTACATCCTGATACGCCGACACGCCCAGCGGGCTATTCTGCGCAGTGGAATATTCCAGCCGCAACCATTGCATTTCGCCCAGCGCCGCTATCTCCGGCGCGTCTACCGAAAGCGTGACCGTGACCTCATTGGACATGGAGTAACTGTCTCCAGCAACGCCGCGCACTTTATATTTGTGCGTCCCTATGGCCATTTGGTCGGAGTATGTGTGTGCCGTGGTTTTTGCTATTGGTATGTCATCGCGGTAGATATAGTAAGTTTTGTGATCCGTTTCCGTCCACGCAAGGGCCGCTTTTTCGCCGCCCGCGGCAAAAAGTGTTATTGGCGCGCCGGGGGTGTTGGCAACGGTAAATTCAGCCGTTCCCCAATCGCTCCAAAGGCCGTATTCGTTTTGTATCCGCACCGCGGCTATGTGCGCGCCATCATTCAAGTATTCTTTAACCTTATACTGCCCGTCAGTGCTGTAAGCGGTGCGGAGTACCGCATCGTCTACCTTCACCTGATAAGCAAGCTGCCCTTCGCCTGTCCACGTTATCACCGGCCTCGGGCTTGCCGTTGCGGATACCGTCGGTGTGGATGGTTTGCCCTGAGCCGTAAACGATACTTCCGTGCTCCATGCGGATACGGCATCATAAATATTAGTGCAGCGCACACGCCAGTATACGGTTCCCGCAACTAAGGTGTTCGGCGGTATGTCGGCGTATGTGTTTGCCGTTTCTCCTGTTTGCAGCTCCGTCCATTCTGTATGTGACGTGTCTTTATATTGCAGTTCGTATTTTTTCTGTGGGATGCCGTTTTCGCTTTTGTACGTCCACTCGAATCTTACGGTATCCCAGTTTCCGGCGTATGTGTTTTTCGGTTTTGTCGCCGTTGCGGTTATTTTGTCGTTCGGAAGCAGGCCCTTTATGCAGTAGCTGCCGTCGGGGTTTTGGTTATCTTCCAACTGTGTTGATTGAGGGATTACAAAAGCGGGGACAACGCCAGCGGAGCTCGGGCGGTTTTTGCTGCTGGGGGTGCCATCGGAGTCGACGTAGCGCAAGTAGGAGGTGGTATCGTGGCACGACGACAGCCACCACCAGGTAGCATACGAGTCGTTATGTCTCTTCTTAATTCGGTTTGCGTCGCTGTTGTAGTGTTGGAGCGCTTTGCCCTCGGTGGTGCCGTTGTTCGTACCGAAGCCCGCCATGGTGTAGGTCAAGGCGAACATCTTGCGGGTTATGCTGCCACTGCCATAGAGTGAGAAGGTGGCGTTTATCATTTTCTCGCGCAGCGTTTGCGGAAAGCTGTTAAATATTGTGGTTTTTATCAGGTTATCCAGTTTCCCACCCGGGTAGAGAGCTGAATCGTTAGCTTGTGAAAATTCGTATATTTTTTTGTATACCAGCACCGCGCCTCCGGATACGAGGTTATTTTTATCCGCCACCTCGCATAGCCTGTTTTCTTCGGTGCCTACCGGGATGAGTATTGTTGCCCCGAGCGGCAAGTCTGCTAATGTCGCCATATTACCCTCCGTACCCCATCCGCACGCTGCGTCGGTAGTTGTTCGCCATGTCTACCAGTTTTTGTATATCGCTTATCTGCGACATATCAACCCTGATATTAAAGGTGTCGCCGCCCACGCCGCGGCTCTCCTGATTGTTCAGCACTCTGCTCCCCTTCGGCAAGTCTACCAGCTCCGGCCCGTTTTCGCCCACCCAAGTCAGGCCGCCGCGCCAGTTGTCGGTGCCAGCGGCGTTGCGGCCCGCCCTGCCGCTTTTATAGGCAGAATTGCTGTTTTCGTATATGAGGCGCTGCCTCATGTCTCCCAGCGTCACGTCGCCGCTCAAAATTTCGATCAGACTCGTTATCGCCTGGCGAAAACCGCCCTTAAGATTTGTGGTTAGGGTATCTATCTTCCGGCTCATATTTTCCATGTTTTTCTGCGATACCTCATCCATGACATAGCCCATTTCCTCGGCCGCTTCATACCATTGTTTAATCCCTTCTTTCCCCTCATTAAGGATCGGGTTAAGCTTAATGCCGGATTCGCCAAACAGTTTCATTGCAAGATTATTGCGCTCTATGCCCTCCTCCATATCTGCGAGGGAGAATATAACGCGCTGATATATCTCATCCATATCTCGCATATTGCCGTGTGCATCTTTGATTGGCACTTTGAGTTTTCGAAAAGTTTCCGCGAGCTCTTCGTCTCCCTCTATTGCGGCCTGTACGTTTTTGCCGAGGTCCTTTGTCGTGTCCACTATGGTGTCCAGTGAGACGCCCACCATGCCGCCCGCATATTCCAATTTTTGCAGTTGCTCGGTGGATATGTTGCTTATATCACTCAGTTCCTGCAATTTCTTGTTATATTCAAGGGTCTCTTTGCCAAGGTTGATAAACGCCCCCGCCACCGTACCCAGCGTGCCGGCAACCCCGAGCATGGTCAAATCAACGTCGCCCAAAGTGTCGTCGAGTTCGCCGAGCCCCTTAGGTAGTTGTATGCCCGTTACATCGCCAAGTCCCTCAAGCAAGCCGTTGAGCAGCTCCGTTGCCTGGCCCGTTCCCTCCTCTGCGTCTTTCGCATTCTCCAGCGCCTCGGTGTTGTTTTCGAGGGCGTGCTGTGATTTTATGAGAGCAGCTTCCGTTTCCGTGACTGACTTTCTCATGGCTTGTGTGCGGCTATCGGTCTCGCCATATGCATTGGCGAGGTCTGAAAGGCGGGCACGTTGGAGGTCGAGTTTATCGTTAAGGCCCTTGGTTACGTCCGCAAGGTTTTCGTTCGTCGCTGCCAGTGCCTCTACGCTGTCCTCATCGTCCTCGTATTGCGCCGCCAGTTTTTTAGCCTCCGCCCGTGTCTGGCTCAAGCCGCGTTCTATTTCCTTGAGTGCGTCCTTGTACTCCTTGTCTCCCGCGCTCTCCCATTTAGTACTGATGGTCGGCATTACTGCGCACCTCCCAAAAAATAAGCGGACAGGCTAAAGGGTTCTTCTTTCTTTGCCAGTCCGTTTTTGATTTCGCTATTTTTTTTTGCTATGGCTATCACCTTGCGCGGCGTCGCCGATTTCCAAAAATCTTTCTCGCTTTGATGTAAATACACTACCCATATAGTCAAATACCACGCAAAATCTATAGGCCCGGGTTCTGCGTGGCGTTCAAGTTTTTTTCCTCGTCCTCGTTTTTCTCTTTTTGTATCAGCGCGGAGCTCACCAGACAGGTTATTATATCGCTCAGTTCCCGCGTCGCGGCGGGCAAGGTGGGCAGTTTGCGGCCCACCTCCCTCACTTCATAACGTTTAGTTGATCCGATGCTGTCGAGATAATCATTGATCATGGCGGTCAGAAATACTATATTGGCCTGAAGGGTTCGCCGTTTTTCCAGCGCGCGCCCGAAGCTGCCGTCAAAATACTCCTGTACATCCGCCAGCACGTTCATGTTGCAGCAGAGGGTCATTTCCATGCCGTCAAACGTATACGGCGCAGTTTTTAGCCTAATGTCCATTCGACGCTCCTTTAAATGGTCGCGCCAAAGCAAAGGCTAATCCACGATTTTGCATCTGCTTCGCTGTCAAGCGTGGCCACTTCGAACAGGTTGTTGTTCTCGCTATCATCGCCGAGGAATTCGCCGGTCGTAGTAGGCGTCTGGAATGTGATGGTGTTGTCCTTCGTTTTAAACGCTCTGCTCGGGGGGCCGAAAAGCACCTTGTAGACAAATACGGCGGTGAACTTATTAACGCCGTCTATCATGTCCGGAGCATAAAAGCCCATGCCTACGTATTTGGCAATATCCTTAGTGGTGCTAAGCAGGCTCTTTGCGTTATTGCTCCCGTTCAGTGTGCGTGTTTTTTCGCTCGCTCCGTACATCAGTTTCTGTGCTGCGTCAGGTATATATTTTACGCCTATGCTGACGGTACCGCCGGTTGCGAGTTTTATGTATTCTGCAAGTCTGCTTTCTGAGTACAGGCGTCCCTCTGCAAAAGTGAGTTCAAGCTGCGCCGTCATGGCCTCACCCATGGATATTGGTGTTTCATAGGTTACCGTTCCGTCGTTATTTTTGTATTCGCCAATTTTTATACCTCTCAGGTCTATCGCAGGCATTTATTTCAGTCCTTTCTCTTTTAAAAAGTTTAGAATTTTTAGTTCCAGCCGAGGCTGGAATATCTCAATCGCTTTTTGTTCCGCTTCAGTCCAAAACCGGCTACCCGCAAGGTTCGAGCGTCCGTAATTGAGCACGAATGCTATATATGCGTTTCCGGCATATTTTTTTCGTTTGCTGCCAGGCGGGCCTGGATTACTGCCCGTTGCGGTCACCTCTATATACGGGCTGCCATCGCGTTTTTTCTTTTTGAATGTTTTTATAGACCGCCGGAGCGTGCCGGTGCGAATATGGTTGTGCCTTTCGATGTTTTTTTCAATTTCTTCCTTCGTGATGTCTGCGGCCTCTTGGGCCAGTTCTATGTTGAAATCCTCTACGCCATCTATTACGCTTCTGAGTGCAAGGCTAACTTCGTCGAGCCCTTCTATTTCAAATTTAGCCATATATGCCGCCCACGCCTACCGCCGTCATGGCGATATGGTATAATTCTGTATCCGTCTCATATATTTCCGTGTCAACGGAGCAATTCCAGCCCGCCGCAGCGAGTTTGTTTTTTATATCAGCAACAGCAGTTTCAAACGGAGGATTATCAGTGTAGTAATCTACAGCATACATCACTCCAGTTTCTTTTTCCACGCCGTCTGCGTACAGTATCGCAACCTGGCCCATGCATTGATATGTGATGTAGGTGCGTTGGTCACCCATATAAGGCGGGTGGCATATGGTGTATCCATCCTTGAGTATCTCCGCTATGGTCATGCCGTCACCACCCTCTGAACCTTAATCTCCAAAAATTCCCGGCGGTCTCCGGCATTATCTATGCTGATGATCTCGTAAGGCTCGGCATCCCGCTCATGCCATATGCGGCACTCGACGGTCACAAGGGGCGAGTAGCGCATGGTTATGGTCGCGGGCTGCCGCAAGTGCAGTTCTTCCGCCTGATATACCTCCGTACCGTGGGCATTCACCCACTTGCACCACACGGGGCCGGGGAAAACATTTTTAAAGTTTTCCGCGCTGAATCCGGCTTTGATGCTGTATTCCGGCGCTTTTATGGTGATTTTCGTTCGCATTTCGCCTGCTCCGGCTTTAATTGCCATCAAAACCACCAGCCTTTATATTGATTCAGCATCGCGCGAACCGCCATACCAATCTCCGCTGGTGTGCTCTGTGCCGTAGCCTCACGATTGGCATACCAATGACCTATGAGCAAAAGCATAGCTTGACGTACAAGGTACGGAACTTCCTCGTAGCCTGCGGTATATGTGATAGTTGCGCCGGGCTTATTCACCGTCACAGTCCCGTAATGCACATCTGCAGTATATTCTGCCGTTTCGCCGTCTACCGTCACGCTATCCACGCTTATCACAGGGGCGCGTGGAAGTGTCAGAGTGCCGCTCATCTCCGAGTATACGATTATGGTCTGCTCTGCGAGTGATTTTCCGCAATAGTTCTCACAGTATTCGCGAGCTGCGCTAATAAGCGGGGTGAGGATGTCAATATCCTCGCTGGTGTCTCCGGGGTTAATCCGTAGGTGTAGTTTTACCTCTTCAAGGTTTAGCGGTTCCGCTTTCGGGGTTTGTTTTATTATCTTCATTTTTAGTCTCCGCCGCCGTGGCGTAGCAGCCCGATATGAGCTGCCGCGCCACGGTTTCATCTACATCAATAATGGTGCCGGGCCGGTTTATGCCATCTGGCCCGGCTGCTAAGGTCAACATTTTGATTTTCATCAGCTCGCCTTCATCTTCAGGCGGCTGAACGCCTCGCCTACTACGGGTGCGCCGTCGCCATAGTACTCGACAACGTAGCCTATCTCGTTGTTGACGGCGTACAGCTCGTTAAGCACCTGTATGTAGAGGCCGTCGCTGTCGCATACCCAATAGCCGGTTTTAAAGTCGCCGTATACTGCCACGTACTTGCCCGCGGCTACGGCGTTAGGCGCGTACTCGGACATATACACGGGAGCGCCCAGCAGCATATCAGGCTGTCCTGCCTGCACGGAGGGCTGCCATATATACTGGCCGTCGCTGTCCTTGAGCTTTGCGATCATCTTGCAGAGGTCGCGATGCATTACCCAGGAGGCCCCGCGCATATACTGGCCCTTCACGCCGTATTTGCACTCTATCAGGTCGTCGGTGGCCACGGCGGTGGCGGAAGTGGCGGTAACGTCGTGCCCGGTGGCTATGCCGCTGTCAGAGGCGGTAAAGATGCCCAAAGGCTGGTTAGTGCCCGTTCCGCTCATAAAGGCGTTTTCCTGCGCCGCCTCGATCTTGTACAATATGCGGTCAAGCACGGTCTGGTCAGGGCTGGGCGCGTGGCGCATGAGGGTCTTGGATATCTTAATCAGTTTGGCAAGGCGCTGGGGCTTAAATTCGCGGCGGCCGAAGGCGATGGTCGCCTCTTCGGGGGCTGCCGCCACCTCGGTTGTCCATGCCACATCAGACGCATCGGTAGTCAAGCTGGGATACCCAAGGCTCTGTGCCTGACCTATGGGGCCCACAACGTTGCATATCCGGCGCATAAACATGTCATTTTTGAGCCCGGCTATGAGCTGGTTGACAAATTCCACGGGTGCGGTCAGATAACCGGCGGTAGCGTTTGTGCCAAGGGTCATGGTGGTGTTTTTGTATCTGGTTATGGACTCGGGATCGCCCTGCAGTGCGCTGGCAAATACTCTAATGTGCTCGTCCTTCTTGTCGCCAAGCTTGTCGATCACTTCACCGGCGGCGCGTTCCCGCTCGAGCTGCTTCTGTTCGCGGATTATGTTGGCGTTGAGCGCGTCAAACTCCTTTTCGAGCCGGTTATAGGTCTCGGTGGATTCCGCGTCCATCACGCCGTCTTCAAATTTGTTCATTATTTCGCGCATCTGGGTTGCGGCATTTGCGCGATCCTGCATCATTTCGTAGAGTTTCTTCATCGGTTACTTATACCTCCAAAATTTTTAGTTTAGTCGCTCTGAATCTCTTGCGCTGCTCCTGCAGTGCGGTGTTTATATCTGCTGCGGGCTGGATTGCTCCCCCGTTGTCAGGCTCCCTGTTTTCCGGCGGTTCCTTCGGCGCGTGCTTGTACAGCGCAAACCACT
>ERZ780157.4698-NODE-4698-length-10159-cov-2.694477_pt1 | contig 10159 bp, 8 predicted proteins | sample MGYA00511169_ERZ780157 | MGnify/ENA primary metagenome ERZ780157 (study PRJEB29588, sample SAMEA1965149) | human gut metagenome | biome: human gut; feature: human-associated habitat; material: faeces | place: Denmark | collected 2008/2010 ...
GAAGCCGGTGCGGATGCGCTGAAGCTCCAGACCTATACGGCGGATACCATGACGATAGATCTGGCGGAAGGAGATTTCTATATTTCCGATCCGAAAAATCTCTGGTATGGTGAAACCCTGTATTCGCTTTATCAAAAGGCCTCCACCCCCTGGGAATGGCATAAAACTGTTTTTGACCGCTGCCGGGAACGGGGCATACAGGGATTCTCCACGCCGTTTGATGCGACGGCAGTCGATTTCCTTGAGGATCTCAATGTTCCGATGTACAAGATATCCGGTTTTGAAAACGGCGATATCCCGCTTTTGAAAAAGGTGGCATCCACTCGAAAACCGGTGATCATGTCCCTCGGTTTGATTGGGCCGGACGAAATGGAAGAGGCGATTGGGACACTTTTGGACAATGGATGTCCGGATTTGACAATTTTAAAGTGCACGAATTCTTATCCGGCCTCTCCGGAGGCGATTAACCTCCTGACGATTCCAGATCTGAAAAGGCGTTTCCCCTCCTGCCGGGTCGGATTATCCGACCACTCGCTCGGGATCGGGGTTGCTATTGCGGCTGTGGTCCTGGGGGCGGAAGTGATTGAAAAGCATTTCACCCTGTGCCGAAAGGACGGCGGTGTTGACAGTGCATTCTCCCTGGAACCGGCGGAAATGAAACAGCTTGTGGAAGAGACCGCCAGAGCCGCTCTTGCCTGCGGGAAAGTCTGCTATGACCTGAGTGAGGAAGAGAAGAAATCCATTCAGGGACGCAGAAGCGTTTATGTTACGGAGGACATTAAAGCCGGAGAGGTATTCACAGCGCGGAATCTCCGCTGTATCCGGCCTGGATACGGGTGTCATCCGCGTTATTATGAACAACTGCTCGGAAAAACCGCACTTTGCAATCTCAAGCGCGGAACCCCGATGAAACTGGAGTATGCGGAATGAAAACATCTTTTCCTGTTGATAATCTTCCCTATCTCCTGAAACGTCAACTTTCCAATTTTTTCCCTGTTTCCCAAGATGAATATGACCAGCTCTGCGAGGATATAACCTGTGCTTTGTCCAAAGTACAATATAATTTTTCTCATTGCACAAATAAATATTACAACAGGGATGGAGAGGTATATTTCTCTCCCTGGCATTCAGGACAGTATACTATTTTCCTGTATTATCTATCCCATATTGCCGGCACAAAAAACAATGATTTAGGAGATAAGATTTATTACCTGAATAAGATCATGAATTCCTGCGATCTTTATTATCAGATCGAACTGCCGGATATTTTTTTCTGTGACCATCCAGTTGGAACAGTTCTTGGACGTGCAGAATATGCGGATGGATTTACATTTTCCCAGAACTGTACGGTAGGCAACAATCATGGCATATATCCTGTTATTGGTCGAAATGTCCGAATGTGCGCAGGAACATCCATTATCGGGAAGTGCAGAATTGGCGACAATGTGATCCTTGGCGCAGGAGCTTTGATTAAGGATGAAGATGTGCCGGATAACTCACTGGTGTTTGGTCAATCTCCCAATTTATTGATTAAAAAGAATCGACTTGGGAATACTGCTGATCCAGGTGGATGTACTGTGACTCCGGATTTGTTTGTTAACAGTAAAAAATGAAATAATAAGGGAAAGAATCTTTCATGTATGTGCTGGCCATTATCACTGCACGAGGAGGCTCCAAACGCATTCCCCGGAAAAATATCAAGGAGTTCTGCGGGAAACCGATCATCGCCTATTCCATTGAAGCTGCTCTGCGTGCAGGGTGTTTCGATACGGTGATGTGTTCCACGGATGATGCGGAAATTGCGGATGTTGCAAAACAGTATGGCGCAGAAGTGCCGTTTTTCCGTTCGCCGGAAACCTCCAATGATTTCGCTACGACAGCGGATGTTCTGCGGGAAGTCATCGGGGAATATGAAAAACGCAGGCAGATTTTTGACTATTTCTGCTGCCTCTACCCAACCGCGCCATTTATCAGCGCGGAGAAAATCAGATCCGGTTTTGAGTTGATGCGTAAAACTGATGCCAGCGGGGCAATTCCGGTTGTTCCATTTTCCTACCCGATCCAGCGAGCCCTGAAGATCACGGATGATAAAATTTCGATGGTGCAGCCGGAGTATCTGTTGTCCCGTTCACAGGATCTGATGAAAACTTATCACGATGCGGGACAGTATTACTGGTATAAAACATCCGCATTTCATGAGAATCCGAACGTCATGATGCTCAATCCGGCGGCAATTGTCACTCCGGAAGAGGAGGTTCAGGATATTGACACGATAGAGGACTGGAAACTGGCTGAAATGAAATGGAAACTGTCCCGGTTGCAATGATTCTGAATCTGATAAAATCCGCATTGAAAACAAGATATTCTGGTATTTGGCAGAAGTCATAAAGAATAACATTTTTGTTTCGGAGCATGCTATCCGAGCAGCAAGCCACGCTACGCTCGCCCTTACACGGTTCGTAAACGAGTCGAACGCAAAAAAGGAAAAGACGAAAAACTAAAGTCGCTCCAAAGGGCGAGGGATTCAAGTCAATGAAATAAACAGAAAACGCCTACCATGCTATCATATGTAATGATCAAAAAACAATTGCAGAGTGGTATTCTTTTATTGAAAAGTAACCCAAGATATCGCGAAGATATTAGGCAGTTTATCGAATTTGGTATCGGATATGTCATTGTTCTCGTATTGGGATATTTTCTGATGCGTCAGATAAACCTGTCGCTAACAGAAACAGAGATGGGAAAATTTTCTTTTATTTCCAGTTTAGTCTTAATTCTTGCGCCAATCTTCTATATTTCTGCACCACAAGCATATCTGCGTTTTCACAAAGATCATCAGATTTCCCAAAAACTGCGCCAATTTGTAATGCCGTTTTACTGGCTTTCCTTTGTTGGGCTTGCTGGTATGATATTTTGGCTGACACACTCATATATTGCCTGGGTATATGCCCTTTTACCCTTTTTTACCGAAAAGACTTATCTCTTAAGGTGCGAGATGAAAATACGACAGTTGAATATTCTGCGTGCATTGGAATTACTGGTTCCATTATCGTTGATATTTATTTGTTGTTCGATAAAAAAATCATCTCTTAATTCTAATGATATCCTTCTATTTTACGGATTGGGGTATGCCGTCTCCTTTTTCTTCCTATGCAGATTGAAAAATGAGGAACCGATTGAACATAAAAAAGTGATTACCTATCTTATCCCGGTTATGTTTACCGGAGGACTTGTTACACTGCTTAATAATGCCGGAGTGATACTTGCAAAGTATTATCTTGGATATGAAGCCGCTGGAAGTATGGGAGTTGCAACCCGTTCCCTTCTTTTCATACGAAGTCTGACTGCAGTTTTTTTAATGTTTTATCCTATGATCTATTTTCGGGAGGCTGAAAAGGGGAACCAGAAGATCATCCGGATTTATCGTTTCGTAATGCTTGCTTCGGTCGCGTTTTTTACTGGTGTCCTTGTATTTTTTGCTCCTATGCTTTATCGCCTTCTCGGAGCTTCAGAATATCTAAATACAGTTCATTTATTTATCATACTTGCTATCGCAGAAATTATGAACTTTGGAGTAGATGTTTTTGGAATCTATTTTGGTCTGGAAATAAAAACATGGAAAACAACTATTATAAAATGTCTTTCGCTTTTGATTTTAGCTTGCGGATTAGTTTTTATTTTATTTACAGGAATTACACTTTTAAAATTGACTTTTGTAATATTATTGGCAGTTGTAATCAGTTCCTTAATCTGTATCGTCTGGGCTTTACATTCTGAAAGAAAATATTTTAATAAATTAAATAAAGAAGCAGATTGAAATGAGAGTTTTGATTTATTCCACATGTTCCTATTTGGACCCACAATTCGGAGTTATACTGGAATGTGCATTGCGACATAAAAAAAAAACAGGGAAATGAAGTTCTTTTTGCATATTGTGCTGGTGCCAGTAAAACTTGTATGCAGAATATCTAGGGCAGTAAAATTTTATGAAAATTTTGTCAATATTATCAAAAGACGATGCTGAAAAAGATTATTCCCGGGATTCAGAGATATTGCCTCAAAATAAAGTTAGCAGAAAAAAAGAACATTCTTTTTCATCCGTGAAAGACTTGCGGGCGACAGTTTATCGAGGCTGCACTATTGGTAATGGTGTCTTTTCCACTTACATATCCGTAACTCGGGATTGTAATCCTGACTTACAGAAGCCGACAGTTCGTTTATTTATTGAGCAAATGTTGGATGAAGCGGCATATATCGCAGATATGGCATAGGATCTGGTTGAGCTAGAAAGACCGGAGCGTATCATAGTGTTTAATGGACGTTTGATGGAAAATCGTCCATTCCGCGAAATTGCAAAAATAAAACATATTCCTTTTGAAAGTTATGAAGTTATTGGGATTTTTCGAGCGGAAGACAAGGATTTCAAAGTGATTTCCTATCCGAATGCACTACCACATGAACTGCTGTTGTTTCCCCTGCTTCTGTTCCTGCTGCGGAAAACAATCACACTGGATCTCTTCTGTCTGCTGCATCTGATGTCCTGCATTCTGGTCTATTTCACTCAGGCATTCATTCTGGCAAAACGGGGAATCCGCTTTGGAAGGACGGCTGCCATAAATGCCGTCATCTGCTGTTCTTCATGGATATTCTATTTTCTTTTCTGAAAGGGAATTTACTTTATGAAAAAGATTTTGTTTGTTGAAAACCGCTACCGGACTGGAGTCTGGATGTGTCTCGCCTCCGCCCTGCGGAAAGACGGGCATGAAATCCGCTGGATCGTGGAAAATCATCTGTTCGCGCCGGGACCTGAATACGGTCCGGCTCTGGTGATTCCTTATCCATCGGAAAAAGATCTGGAAAAAGCGGAGCCGTATCAGTCGCAGTATCTGCCGTCCAGCGACCGGGCCATCAATTATTTCGGTCTCCGGGACACGCGGCATTATGGATATTATTTCGCGGCAATCCGCGCGTATCTGGAAAAAGAGAAACCGGATGTCGTCTTCGGAGAAAGCACGGCGTTCCATGAACTGATCTGCATCGACGCCTGCCGGAGACTCGGGATTCTTTATCTGCATCCAAGCACCTGTCGCTACCCGACCGGACGTTTTGCCTTTTACCGCTACAACACGCTGGAGCCATGGGGAGGCTCCAATGAAATGCTGGAGGATGCCGCCGCACAGGCGCTGATTGATGCGATTGCGGCAAGAGCGGTCATCCCAGATTACATGAAGAAGAAAAAAGTTTCGTTTCGGACAAGGATGGAACGCCTTTCCGATCTTCTGTTTCTCTGCCGTTGCTATTACGGAGGAGAACATTATCATACACCGTCTCCCTTCCGGAAAGTCTGTCTGGACCGCAAGCTGAAGCAGGGGATTTCGCGCTGGGATCAGGCTGTCCGGCGGAAGTTTTCCGCAATCGAAGGAAATGCGGTAAAGATTCTGTATCCCCTGCAGATGCAGCCGGAAGCCAATCTGGATATCTGGGGAAATCCCTACCGCAATCAGGCTGCCCTCATTTCAGAAATCCTGGCACATACACCGGATGATGTGTTTCTGGTGGTCAAGGCAAATCCCAAGACAAAGTATGAATTTACCGATGAACTGCTGGAACTGGTTGAAACCCGGGAACGGATTATTCCGGTTCCGCGCAATTTGTCAATGGGAGCAGTTCTCCCGAAGGTCCAGCTGGTTATCACGGTGACGGGAACCATTGCCATTGAATGTATTCTTTCGGGGAAACCCGTTCTCACTCTGATGAAGACCTTGAACAACACAGTTCCCGCGTGTCCGTATCTGGAGCACATCAGTCGGCTTCCGGAGTATCTGGATCAGATCCGGGAAAGAACATTCCCTCTTGCATCTCCACGGGAAAAAATCGACTTCCTCAATCTTCTGAACCGGACCAGTTATCCGGGATATCCGGATGAAAACATTTTGCGCGATCCCGAAAAACAGGCAAAAATAATCAAGGCCATAAGGAACGTTCTTGAATGAATCATTCAGAACATACGGATATTTTTATTAATCACAGATTGTTGCGCTATTTCGCTCCGGCACGCAGTTGCATATACGGAATATTATTTTATTTTTTTGTTCTGCTTTTGTCTCCCGTTTCCCTGCAATGTGAATTCGATGTTTCATCATTCACTTACATCTGTTTGTCCATTGCGTCATTCTGTTGTGGAAGTCTCGTTGTAATTCCCCGTCGCTCTCAGGAAACATTCTCATTGAAAACAAAGCATGTTCAGCAGGCGTATAAAATAATATTGTTTCTTGCACTGATTGGAACCATAGCCAAATTTATTGATATTTTTATAATTCGAAATCTTTCGTTTTCTCAGAATATGTTCGAAAATCGGGAAATATCGCTTCATTACTCAGGAAATGTAGTTGCATTGGCAGCAGCATTTTTAATGTATGCACCTTATATTCTGCTTATCTTTTCTTTTGCGGTTCCTGCTTCTGTAACTTCAGGGGAAAAATTTCTGATATGGGGATTATTCGGTTGCCAATTGATATTTCCTCTTATGATGGGAAGTCGCGCAGGATTACTTTTTCCCGGATTATTTCTGATGATCGTGCTGGTGTATTTCAAAAAAATAAAACTCCACCTGAATACAGGAATCATTTTAGTTGGAGTCTTTTTATTTGCATGCGGCTGTATCCTTTCCGGCTCCATGTACAGGGATCGTATTCTTCTCATGAACCCACAGGCTATTGTTGAAGAAGCCACCCGTGGTGAAGGCGCGGCCAATACAGTCCCAGCAAATGACACGGTTTATCATATTCTGTCAGAACTTGATGATACTTCTTTGCTCAAGGCAGGGATTCTGGGATATGTGAATATTTGTCAATATTACCTTCATGGGATGCTGGAATTTCATGGTCAGAAACAGTATGTCGATCAGCTGGGCGCGCATAGCTGGGGAAATTACATGTTTTCTGTCTATTATCGCTTTTTCCAGCAAATGACCGGCTGGAATCCCTCTCCGGTTTTGTTAACCAGTTATTTTGTCCGTCCCGGCATTTTCTGCAGCATGTTCGGCTATAGCTATACAGATTTTGGATGGTTTGGACTTCTCTTCATGTTTCTTTTCGGAGGGATCCAGAAAAAATTATGGTGCATTGTTTATTATTCCGGAAATCTGATTTTGCTGTCATGGATTTTTCTAGGATCAATCATTATATTTCTGTTTCCCTTATTGAATTTATTCCCTGGAACCATGACCTATGCCTTTACTTTGATGATCATATTATATCTCATTTTACCGATGTCGGTCTCTCCTGCAAAAACACAAATCGAGCCTTCAAATTCGTCACGAACTTTACCCCTGATACTCCGTGTGCACGATGGACCTGAATCAGAATAATGAAATGTCCTAAATTCTGTTATTTATTGATGATACATTTGCAATACCTGCGAATGTGCGCTGCTGCACGGGAAAATGCTCTTTCCGGACAGCACGGAAAGGAAAAAACATGAGAATCCTCCATCTCTCCAAATATTATTACCCGACGGAAGGCGGAATTGAAACGGTCTGTCGGGACATCATCCGGGTTTTGAAACGGCGGGAAACGGTTTCACAGTGCTGTTTCTGCTTTAATGCGAAAAAAAACAACCGTGCGGAACGGGTCGACGGCATTCCTGTTGTCCGTGCCGGATGTTTCTGCAAACTGCGCAGCCAGCCGCTTTCCTTCTCCTATTACTTTCTGTTGAGACGCCTGCTCAGAGAATTTCACCCGGATGTTCTCCATGTGCATCTGCCCAATCCGTTTGTGATGTTCATTCTTCTGTTGTGTCCAGGAAAATATCAGCTGGTTCTTCACTGGCACTCCGACATCATCGAACAGAAATATCTCTACTGGCTGATCTGGGGACTCGAATGGCTGATGCTGAAACGCGCCGACAAAATCTTGGTTACGACACAGCGTTATCTGGATGGTTCCCGCCCGTTGAGCCCTTGGAAAGAGAAATGCCTTGTATTTCCGAACACCGTCGATATGGAAAAATACATCCGGAAAGAAGAAGATGAAAACGAGATCGCCTCCATCCGCACTGCATACGGAAACCGTGATATTGTATTTTTCATCGGACGGCACGTAAAATACAAAGGACTGGAATATCTGCTGAAAGCAGAGCGGCTCGTCAAAAGTGACTGTGTTTTCGTCATTGCCGGTGGAGGACCGCTGACTGCGGAACTGCAGCGCCGTTTCCCGCAGGAACGAGTCCGTTTCGTCGGGCGCCTTCCAGATGACAAGGTGAGACAGTATTTTTACGCTTCCAAAATCTTGGCATTTCCCTCAATCACCAAAAACGAGGCGTTCGGGATGGTTCTGGCCGAGGCATTGTGCTGCGGTCTGCCCGCTGTAACATTCACCATTCCGGGATCGGGAGTTAATGAGGTTTCTATTCATGGTTTCACCGGTTTGGAGGCTGCAAATATCAATGAACGAACACTTGCTGCCGCAATTGACCAAATGCTCACAGACAGACAAATGTACAAACGCTTTCAGGCAAATGCTGTTTCGCATATTTCCCAAAAATTTTCCAAAAAGATCTTAGAAAATCTATTAAGTAACATTTACCCTGAAACATTGTAAGAGTTTTCTCTTATTTATCTTTTATTTACACAAATATCCAAATATAAATACAAGAAAAACAATGATAGAATATATAAAACAATTATTCAGTGATAATTTACTGCTTTCCTTTTGTAAGCATATTAGACAAGAAAAATTTAATTATATATTGCTTTTATTTGTTCTCCTGTCAATTTCATTGCTTGTTATCTGTTACTTATTAGAACCGACACTATCTAGGGATAGCATTTTTTATTTAGAACTAGTTCAAGAGTTGGATAATGGAAAGGTTGATCCTGTACAAAAGAATAGGTTGCCGCCGTTTCCGCTGTATCTGATGAAGCTGCTGACGGACTGCGGAATTCCGGCTGAGGCGGCGGGTGTCGGGCTCAATATCGCCATGGGGTGCTGTCTGCCGCTGATCGTTTACGGAATCGCCATGGAGATCACCGGGAAACGGAAAATCGCACTCTGTTCAGCGTTGCTGACGGCTCTGAATCCATCCATGATCGAGCTGGCGATTGAGGTGCAGAGGGATATGATTTATCTCTTTTTCTGCGGTCTGCTGATCTATTTTCTTGCCTGCGGAATTCGTCGGCAAAAATGGTTTTACTGGGTTTTTGCCGGCGTATTTTTCGCCTGTTCCTTCCTGACGCGCTATGAAACACTCGAATTTGTCCCGCTGATCGCGTTTTATTTTCTTTTCCTCCTGATCGCAAAATACATGTCGTGGAAAAAACTCCTGATCAATGCTTCGGTTTTTCTCGCGAGCATGGCGGCGGTCTTTTTCCTGCTGATCCATACGATGGGGGTTCAGGAGCACCTGTTCGGGAGCTATCAGAAATATTATTTGCAGAAATGGCGTCTTTTTGAACGGGTCTGCCTGGGAAGGGAGGCGAAGAAATGACGGAGGTTTTCTTCAAGCTGATCCCGCAGATTCTGTTCGAGCCGATCGCCGTCGGAGCACTTCTCGGACTCTTTACCGCACTCATTTTCTTCTGGAAAAAGCACGGAAAGTTCTATTGGATCGTGACGGTTTCGATCGTTTTCATGCTCGGCTGGCGGCTCGCCATACAGATCGTATCCACTCGCTATGCGTCGCTCCTGATCTATCCGGCGGTCATTTTCTGTGTCTATTTCTGCTTCAAACTGGAAGACCTCTGCAAGCTGATTCCGAAATTTCCGGAGAGACTCAGGCGCATGGTCCCGTGGCTGTTCCTCATCGGACTCTCTATCGCAAGCCTGGTGAAGACGCTTCACTACAATCCTTACGAAAATTATATCCGTTCCAATTGTTCCACCGCAAAACAGGATGCCGCGAAGTTCGCCAGGCCTCTGGCTCTCGCCGATCCGCGGGAAGTCAGGCGATACCACTACTATTCGGGCGTAAAAACTCTTGAAGCCCCCGCCCTTGATTTCCCCGGCGACACCGTGAACCCTGCCGTAATCAAGTCCTTTCTGACCCGCTATTCTCCCCAATGCGATGTATTATATCTTTTTATTGTTGAATTAAGTTCAAACGAACCTCTGACCGGAGCAGCTCTGGGGATTCCCCCGGAGAATTGGAAACTCCTGTCATG
>ERZ780157.4699-NODE-4699-length-10159-cov-2.532660_pt1 | contig 10159 bp, 4 predicted proteins | sample MGYA00511169_ERZ780157 | MGnify/ENA primary metagenome ERZ780157 (study PRJEB29588, sample SAMEA1965149) | human gut metagenome | biome: human gut; feature: human-associated habitat; material: faeces | place: Denmark | collected 2008/2010 ...
CTACATTCCGAAGGGCATTACCATGCTGCCGAACACGTCCGGCGCACGCAATGCCGAAGAGGCGGTGCGCATTGCCCGTCTCGCGCGCGAAGTCTGCCAGACGGATTTTGTGAAGGTGGAAATCGAACATGAGGCGAAGTATCTGCTGCCTGACAATGAGGAAACCATCAAGGCCACGAAACAGCTGGCAAAAGAAGGCTTCGTGGTCATGCCGTACATGTTCCCCGATCCGATCGCGGCGAAGCGTCTTGAGGACGCTGGTGCGGCTTGCGTGATGCCACTGGGCGCGATGATCGGCTCGAATAAGGGCCTGCGTGCACGCGATTTCATTGAAGTGATCATCAAGAACTCCAATGTTCCCGTGATCATCGACGCTGGTATTGGCCGTCCGAGCCAGGCTGCTGAAGCCATGGAAATGGGCGCGGACGCGGTGATGGCATACACGGCCATCGCTTCCGCCGGCAATATTCCGCTGATGGCACGCGCTTTCAAGAAGGCGATCGAAGCGGGTCGTGAAGCGTATTTGTCTGGCTTGGGCAAGGTTACGGAAGATCATGCCGTGCCGTCCAGTCCGACGAACGAGGCCGACTATATCAGCTGATTTGCGCTGGATCCCGTAATGGGGATTCGCGCAAAGACCATGCTGAAAGGGGCGTTTGCTGAACGTGCGTGATGCACTCACGTTCAGCAAACGCCCCTTACTTGTATCCTGCGTTACCTGCAAACGCTACTGCTGCAAGGCTTCCTTAAGATCGCGATTCTGGAATCGCTCGTGTAGCAGGCAATATCCGCCAAACGCAACCAGCCAAATCAGACCGGCAATCGCAGAACCAATCGTGTCCGTCGACAGGAACAACGTGACATACACGAGCACAAAGAACGCGATCGCAATCCAATCAAACACCTGACAAGCGGGCATGACGAAACCGTCCGGTAGAAAATCGCTACTCTGACGATACCTGTGGTGGGCGAGCATCGTCAGCACGTAAATGAAAATCACCACAGCGCTGGCGGCCGAAGCGAACAGCACGAACGCGCCGGAAATGCCCGGAATCGCGTTGATGATCGGGGAGAACAGAATCATACAACCCGAAACGACAATCGCCTTCGCAGGCACCTTGTGGTCGGAAACCTCAGCCAAACGCGCCATCGCAGGCGACTCGGAATCCGAAGCGAGCTGATACAAGTGGCGTCCGGCCGAATAAATCAGCGAATTCAATGCCGACGCGGCAGCCGTAATCACCACGAAGAACACCAGTGCGGCGGCCCAATCAAGACCCGCATATTTGAACACCATGATGAACGGCGAGCCGAACGAGCCGTCGGAATTCTCGTGGAAGTTACGCCAGGGCACAATAGCCATGATCGCGATCAGCGCGCCCACGTAGAAGATCAGAATACGCATGATCAGCTCGTTCACGGCCTTCGGCAGCACCTCGCGCGGATTCTGCGTTTCCGACACCGTGACGCCCACGAATTCGATGAGCTGGTAGGCGAAGAACACCATTTGGAAGCTCATGAAGAAGTTCATCCAGCCGTTCGGCGCGAGCTGGAAGCCGTCGGTGATGTTCGTGAGGCTCACCGCGGCGCCCGACACCGTGCCGTCCACGCCTTCGATGTGCGTGGCGGGGTAGCTGAAGCCGATGATCAGCATCACGATGGCGGTAACGATCAGACCGACGATCAGCGTGATTTTGATCATGGAGAACCAGAATTCCGCCTCGCCGAACACTTTCACCGCAATCAGATTGATACCAGTGAGCGCCACGAGGAAGCATAGTTCGATCAACCACTTCCACGAGTTCAGGTCTATGCCGAATGTGCCGAAGAACGTTACGAAATATGTGCTTACGGCGGTGATTTCGGTCATGCCGGTCAGAATGAGCACGATCCAGTACGTCCAGCCGGCGAACTTGCCCCACCCGCGGCCGAGGTAGCGTGTGATGAAGTTAATGAACGTGTGCTGGCTGGGGTCGCTGTACATCATTTCTCCGATGGCACGCATCAGCAGGAACATGATGAGGCCGACGCCAATGTACACGAAAATGATGCTCGGCCCGGTCAGCGCGATCGACTTGCCGGAGCCTAGAAACAGGCCGGTGCCGATGGTGCCGCCGATGGCGATGAACTGGACGTGGCGGTTTTTCAGGCCTCGCTCCATTTCATTGCTTTGGTCGAGGCTTTCGACGGATTTGATGTGCGCGGCGCTTGAGCCCGCGGAATTGGTGTTCTCGGAAGTCATAATGTTCACTACCCTACCCCGCGAGCCGCACATTACGCCCGCCGAAGCTTTGTTTTTGGGCACGTACGCATATTTTGCGGCACTGGTGCATCCCGTTTGCGGCCAACCGTGCCCAGCCAACCACCTTATTTTCGTATTTCTACCTCGCCATACCCCCATACTGCCCTATTTCGCCTATATATGGCAGATTCACGAGGTTGACCGCTGCTTTCTCGCTTATATATGGCACTTGCTCACGGCAAAACACACTTAGGGGGTACGTTTTGGGCGTATTTCCGCAGGCTGACTGCCATATATAAGTGAGATACGCCCAACTGTCCGACACAAATCGCGCCTCGCTTGTCTGATTCTGCAGAAACGGACATCCACAGCACACTTTCAGTACTCCAGTTGTCCGATTCTGGAGAAACGGACATCCGCAACGCACTTTCGCCGCATTACTTGTCCGATTCACCAGAAACGGACAACTGAGACCCGTTTTTGCCTGTGTACTTGTCCGATTCTGCAGAATCAGACACTTACGCGGCATAACGATGGTCTGGGTCAGGCGGTGGCGGCGATTTGCCCGCGCAGTTCGGCGTTCGCGCGCTCCAGTTCGTCGATACGGCGTGCCTGCTGTTTGATGATGATGCTCGCGGTTCCCACGTCGATACCGTCGTCGCCTTGCGCTTTGACGGGAATATGTTCCATCGTCCTGTTGGTGATGCTATCGAGGTTGCGCCTCATCACGAACGCATGCTCATACCGGTTGACGAGTTGCGCGATGATCTCGCTGTCGCTCATGTTGCCGCTGCCGGTCACGGATTTGATGGCCGACGTTTTCCAACGATCCACACACCGTTCGATGCGCTTGTATCCGATGAGATCCGGCGGAAGTCCCGCTTCCCGGAAGATTTTGGTTGGCGATTCGCCTGTCAAGTAGCGGATGGTGCACACTTGCTTGAACGAATCGGCGTAGGTGATGCGATTGCGCGTTACGTTGGCGACCGCTGGCAGTCCGCGCAATAGTTGGATTTCCTTGTCGCTGAATGCTCCCCCACCTCGTGCCATGACACCCGCCTTTCCACTGTTTTCATGGATGTGCTTGCGATTGTAGGGTGCCATTGTCATGAGATGCCCCCACCTGCAACCCCTGCATGATTGCTTTGTTTGACGCCTGTTTTGCCACCTACTTGCCACCTGCGGATACCTTTTTCATGCCGGATTTCGCCGTTTGGCACCGAATTTCACCCGTTTCGATCCCGTATCGCCCCGTGCAAAACCTTCACCCCTAAAAAGTATGGAAAGGCACGATAAGCGGGCATCCACGGATGGTTTCCGCGAATGCCCGCTTATCTCGCCTGCGCGATTATCGTTTTAGCGCATATCAGTGCACGCGCTGGCGCGACTTGAGTGCGACGGTAACGCCGGCACCTGCCACGAGCAGCGCCACCACGGTGAAGAGGGTCGTGCCCGCAGCACCGGTAAGCGGCAGCTGAGAGACATTCTTCACGTTCTTGACCTTGATCACCTTGTCGACAGTGCTGGCAAGGCCGAGCTTGTTGTTGTCGTTGGTCAGCTTATAGGAGATATCGCCGTTATTGACAATCGTCACTTCGATGGTGAACTCAGGCACGATGTTCTTGGCGTAACCGGCAACGAAACCGGTCTCCTTGAAGGTGTACTTGCCTGCAGCGAGGCCGTTGAGCACAATCTTGCCGTCGGCGCCGGAAACGACGTCGGCGGAACCGTTGGCATTGAACTTGTAGACGCCATCCACGTTTGCCGTAACCTTCGAGAACTTCAGCGGAGTGCCGCCGGCCTTGTCTCCTGCATACACGTTGAAGGTTGCGCCTGCGAGCTTGCTGGCATCGGCATCAACGCCGTACTTCAGGAATTCGAGCTTGCCGGTGTACAGGGTCACGGTCTTGCCGGCGCCGTCGAACATGCCGTCATGGGAGGCCTTGGCTGTGTTGGTGACCTTGTTGGCATTAGCGAGGATCTGATCGTTGACGGTCGCGTTGTAGGTGACGACCAGCTGCTTGCCCGCGTAATCCTTGGCATTGGCGAAGGTGATGGTCGTGGTGGTCTCGCCGGTTTGACCGACAGTCGGACCGGTAACCACATAGCCGGCCACGGTCTTGCCGTCAGCCTGCACCTTGATGGACGTGCCGTCGATGGTCAGACCCTTGGATGCGACATCCTGAATGGAATACAGGTAGGCATCGTAGCCGGCTGCGGTTTCGGGCACGGTTGCCTTGACGGTGTAGGTCAGCCGCTGGCCGATCTTCACGGTATTGCCGTCAAACGAGACCTGCGGATCAGCGGAATCGACGGTCTTCTTATCAATGGTCGGGGTGTTCTCGTTCTTGGCCACAAACTCGCCAACAGCAGTAATGTTGCCCTGACCGGTGCCCTTGTCACCAACTACCTTGAAGTCGCTGGCGATGCCGCTCAGCGTGGTTGCGACAATCGCATTAACGCCGGTCCTCTGCCAGCCGTCCTTCGTGTACGTATCGGTGACGAGATACCAGCGTTCGCCCAAACCGTTGAGCACAGCGTCTCCGCCGTTGCCATTGATCGTACTGTTAGCCGCGTCCTGTGCCCTCATGGCTGCCGCAAACGCGCGGAACCAAGCCTCGTCGGCGGCGCCGGTCTTCGTGGCCACGTATGCGGCCGGGTTGCCCGCATATTCAGCCGGCATGGTCTGCACAGGCTGCTGAACATTATTGGCCACGTTCACAGCGCTCTGCACGGCCGTCTTCCAAGCCGCGTCGGTGTCAACCTGCACCGACTTGTTTCCGTTATTCGTATCCACCGTCAGCGTGGCGAACTTGTAGGCCGCATACATGTGGCCCTCCTGCGAGTTCTTCACCGTGATGGCTGTGTTGCCATCGGCCTGTGCGCTGACTGCGCCCAGAGCCATGCCGCCCAGCAACGTCGCAGCGGCGGCGATGCCTGCGAAAAGTTTCCTCATCTTCATGAGAATCCCCTCTCCTTGTGTTGTTGATGTTGTGTTTGTTTTTGCTGACGGGATCCGAAGCCCAACATGCTCTGGATCCACAAAATTTGTGATGCACGGCTGGACTGCCCTGCGAAGGTTGGTAGGGGCAGCCCAGCCCGAGGAACCATCTCAGACGAGACGTTTCTTGCTGTTCCAGATGCCAGCCGCGCCAACCAGCAGTACTGCGAGTCCGCCGATCGACCCACCAACCAGCAGCCATTGACGATCCGTGGTTCCGCCCGTCAACGGCAACGCCGACACCGCCACATACGTATTGGTGAATTTGGCGACATTCGCAGACTGATTATCAACAGTCTTGCCGTTGTCGTCCTTGACTTGCTTGATGCTCACTGTTGGCGTGCCCATATCGGCAGGAACCGTCACGGTTACCGTGTATTCCGCCAGGGAATAGTGCAGGCCGGCAATGGCGTTGGTGGGCTTGGTTTCCTTCACCGTGTAGGTGTAGGTGCCATCGGTCTTGTATACGATCTTGCCGAAGCTCGCCTCGTGATTTGCGGTATTCGCATTGATCGTGACGGAAGCTGAATCGGGCAATGGAGCGTTCTGGGCTGGGTCAGAGCCGGCAATGGTGAAGTTGAAGGAGTCATCTTTCTTCCATTCACGACCGCTGATGCTCTTGGCCACCTTGATCGAACCTTCAGCCAGAGTCGATTTCTTGTGAGTGTTGGTGACAGTGACGTTCCACTCCTTCACATTGTCAGCCGTATTCGCGTCGGAATTGGCTTTCCACAGCTCGTCGGCAGTGATTGTCACTTTTTGACTCTCGTAAGAAGTTTCGTAGCCTGTAACAGCCTCTTCGACCACCTCATAAGTGTGACCGGGAGCCAGGTTTTCGAAAGTTGCCTTCCACTCCGTATTAGCCCTTGCCGTAACTTTGCGTTCCGAATTGTTTCCGTCGATCTTCAGTGTAAACGTCACCGATCCAGGATTGCCTTCTGAGCTCGCCTTGCCATCAGCATCAGCCCACTTCTTCTGCACTGTGATGGCACCGGTCTTGACCTGATCGACAGGCTGTTCCACATAAGGCGTATCACCGCAGGCGTGCGTTTCACCGTCACCCGAGTAGGCCAAGCATGCGCTGTCGTTGGTATAGAAACCAGGCTTACCTGCAGACGTGGCATTATCGGCAGCGTCAGAACCTGCACTACCAATCACGTTGTTATAGCCATCCTGACCGTCGTTCTTGTTCGCCGCATACTCGTTATATGCCGTCTGCGTAGGCTTGATATCGAACTGCAGCGTGTAAGTCACACCGTCAGGAAGTGGATCGGTGCTCTTCGGCGATGCGGTAATCGTCTTGCCATTCACCGTGATATTCCATTGCGCAGTTACGTCAGTGCCATCGTCGGTAACCACTTTTGCGGTTTTTGCAGGATCGGCATCAGCAAAATCTGCATATTCCGACAGCGTATCCTGAATGGTCACACCGGTATATCCGTTGGTGGTCGTAATGGTTTGCTGAATGTCTTCGAACACCTTCGACAGTTCAGAAGCCGTACTGGCGGTCTTGTAGTAACCCTTGTCCGAGCCGCCACTAAGCGTTACACCAGACCAACTATCCCAAGAAACACTTCCATAATTCAGATAATTGCTGGACACCGCATTCATAAACACATTGGCTTTGCGCGTCTCCGTATTTGTCCGCCAATCGTACGAAGTTACGCCCGCGTCAGCACCAGAGAAGATGCCTACGCTATACACACCAACATCCGCATCTTTCAGTTGCTTAGCGGTCGTCAATGTCTTGTTCGCAACAGTACTGTTGAATGTACTATCCGTAGTCGGCACACCATCGGTAAAGAACACTACATACTTGATTGCATTAGTTCGTGTGTCCTTATCCAAGGTGGACTTAGCTTCGCTGAAACCAGCCGCAGTATTAGTGGCACCCCGGGGATTTAAGTCTTTGACCTTAGTTTCCAGTTCCGCTACCTCAGGCGTAAGTCCGCTTAGCGTAGATGCAGAGTCAGCAAAACTCACCAACGAAACCCGTACTTTGTTACCATCGTTTGCGATTGTCTTATTCTGCGTATCAACGCCCTCCAAGAAAGCGGTCACTGCCGTTTTCAGCGCTGCAGAGCGAACATCATCATTGCCGCTGCACGGGTAGTAGTAGGAGGGCTGACGACCACTCATGCAGTAGGCCATCGAGCCGCTGTTATCGAGCACTAGTGCGATGTCGACTGGCTGGGAGACGGTTTGCGAAGTGCTGGACCGCTTGCCCGTCACGTTGAGGTTCAGCGTGTATGTATCGTTGGCACCATTCTTCTTGGCGATGGTTTTATGATGTTTCGGCACTCCAAGCGGCTCAGGCTTGGCAGTCACCGTGAAGTGACCTTGCACCGTATGATCGGCCGCAACAGACATGTCGACATAACGCAGACCGTTTTCATCTGTCTTGATAGCAAGATTGGAAACGACATTGCCATTGTCAGTGCCTTCGAATGTCACGTCATACTTAGACCAGTCACTTGGACTACCTTCCAAGTAGAAGCGAACTGTTTTCGATACATCTGCGCTAGCGAGGATCGGTAAGGTACCGCTCTCTGCCGTATTCGACGAGATCGAATACGATTCAAGACTTCCGGTTTCATTATTCGAAACACCAGCCTTAAACGTTGTATTCGTGTCGCCACTCGCCAAACCGTTTACAGTGATCTTCGCAACAGCCTGCGAGAAAATAACGCCGAACGCTGCGCCCTGCCTAGAGCCAGGATCACTGTTCTTCATCTCAATGGAAACCTGAGTTGGAGTGGACGTTGTATACAGACGAATGCCTTGAGGCACGCTGTCTCCATCCTTACCCGTGCAAGTTATGGTTTGATTGTTATTCGAAAATTGCGGATTACAGAAACGGTAATTGCTATCGCTTGTTGGATAAGATCCCAGTTGCCTAATCGCGGAACTGGATTTGTACACCATTTGCTCGTCTTCGTTAGTGCTTTCCGCATCCGCCATAACGAACGAATACTGCAGATTAGCTACCTTCTGACCGTTTTTAGTAATGGTGATATCTGAAAGCTGTATCTTCGAATCGTTCTGATATCCATTGTCTTGATACAGCGCGGGCTTGCTGCCAGTCGGGAAATCAGAATATCCCTCAACACCGAAGATTGCGTGATGTCCAGCTTCACCTGGGTGCGCTGCACGATTATCCCACGTTGGCACTCCACTGGCGACGACCGTACGATTGCCGAAATATTGCGCGGTAAATGACATGGTCAGGCCACCGCCGAGATTCACGGTCATTTTTTGGCCGTCGCGTTTTTTGGCGGTTTCTGAGTTGAACTTGGACATATCAAGCCAGCACACGCGCTGCAAAGCATTCGTTCCAGCGTAAATACAGTTGGAATCAGTGACATCCGCCACTACGGAAGGGCTATTTTGCTCGGCGTTGACAGTTTGCGGATCGGGCTGCGAAGCGGTATCAGTCTGCGAGTTCGTATCCGAAGATGTAGCATCTCCGGCATTTGCCGCATTCGCCGTGTTTACGCCGGTATCCGTACCAGTGTTGGTATCGGATTCAGTGCCCGTAGGGTCGACGGAAGTATCGCCCGCATTGTCAGTGCCCGCGTTATCCGTGGCGTTACCGTCACCGGTCGTTTCGTTAGCAGTGGTCACGCTCTGGTCCGTGGTGGTTTCCACAGTGGTCGGCGTATCTTCCGCAAGCGCGGCGGAGGTGGTGGCATAACCCATGCCGCCCAGCATGGCGACCGATGCGAGCACAGCCACTATACGTTTTGCAAGTCCTCCCCTGGGCTTCGCCTCATATTCATGTGCATGCCTCATGAGCATCCCCTTAAATCCTGTGCAATCACGCGTCTTACGACGCGCAACCTCTCTTCATGCCAAGATTCGCAACATCTTCTACGTGCCCGGAAAATCCTGACAGTGCTTCAACTCTGGAAGCTAGAGGAAAAGGGACTGCCATGCGTACACCCTAAGTGCGGGAAAGTCGGGTATCGCACAATCGATGGAAATTGCTGAATCGCAACACAAGTCACCCACGAAGAGCACCCGACGTTATCGCGAAGAAACGATGGGATAATCACTGCAATGACGCTTCTTCACACTTTCGTAACCATTAGTCAATAATGGAAATCACGCATTTTTTGTGCGCCAACCACGTTTTTATATTCAAATTGCATGTCAGACACGCCTGCGTGCAGTAGCCGCGTCAGCCGCGCTTCGGCCACCAAGCAGCATGCCTGCGAATATGCCACGGCTTGCGTCGCAACCAAACCAACAACACGCCCACTACGAGAGTCGCAATACCTGTGATCGCACCAATCGTGCGAGCGTCCTTTACCGCGTCGTTTTCGGCGGGAATCTCATCTGGAATGGCGGAACGTGTGGCCGAAACCAGCAGACGGTGCGTGTTGACGCCATACGGCGTGCAGGTCATCAGGGTCACGCGATCCTCACCAGGCACGATTTTCAGCTGCGACGTGTCGTTCGGCTCGATCACCGTGATACGGTCCACCTGGTAGCCGAGCGTGCGGCCCATCACTTCTATATAGAAGTAGTCGCCGACGCGCATCTCATCCAATCGGGTGAACATCATCGCGTCCACAAGTCCGCGATGCCCGGTGATCACGGCATGAGTGTCCTTGCCGCCCACCGGCAGACTACTGCCATACAAATGCCCCGCACCGGACGCAAGTGCCGACTGCGACGTGCCATGGTAAATCGGCAGTTTCACAGAAATTTTCGGAATGCGGATAGTGCCCATCACACCGCTGCCGGAATCCAGCAGGCTTTGATATTCCGTATCTTTGGCGCTGGCGCTGTCTGATTCGTTGGAACCGGATTCACTGGACCGCGAACTGCCCTGCGCCTGGGAGAACGGATCCTTCGCCTCGCCGAGGATCGGCTGACCCGATGCGGCGAGCCGTTTGTTGTATTCCTTCGCC
>ERZ780157.4700-NODE-4700-length-10158-cov-3.050480_pt1 | contig 10158 bp, 10 predicted proteins | sample MGYA00511169_ERZ780157 | MGnify/ENA primary metagenome ERZ780157 (study PRJEB29588, sample SAMEA1965149) | human gut metagenome | biome: human gut; feature: human-associated habitat; material: faeces | place: Denmark | collected 2008/2010 ...
CTCCAGTGTGGTATAATGTCCGTAAGCATTGAGCAGTGCCAAAAACAGGAAAAATCCAGATTGGCTGCTTGCAGACAAAGCTGGATTTTCCTTGTTTTTGATAGGGCGAAAGCCCGAGAGCAGGAAGATGCAAAGCAGCTTCCTGCGTGGCACTGCGAAGTTGGATCGAGATAGGGCGAAAGCCCGAGAGCAGGAAGATGCAAAGCAGCTTCCTGCGTGCACTGCGGAGCTGGATCGAGATAGGGCGAAAGCCCGAGAGCGGGAAGGTGCATGGCAGCTTCCCGCGTGCACTGCGGAGCTGGACCGAGATAGGGAGAAAGCAGAGAGCCGGAAAGTTGAAAAGAAAAAAAGAAAGCAGGTAATCACATGCGAGTAGGAATGGGATATGATGTTCATAAATTAGTAGAAGGAAGAAAATTAATCATAGGCGGAGTGGAGATACCGCACAGTCTTGGCTTGCTGGGACATTCGGATGCAGATGTATTGTTACATGCCATCATGGATGCGTTGCTGGGGGCAGCGGCTTTAGGAGATATCGGAAAGCATTTTCCGGATACAGACCCGGCATATGAGGGGATTTCCAGTATAAAATTATTGGAAGAAGTGGGACAGCTTTTAGAGAAAGAGAATTATGTCATTGATAATATCGATGCTACGATTATTGCCCAGAAGCCAAAGATGCGTCCACACATTGAGAAGATGGAAGAAAATATTGCACAGGCATTGAAGATAGACGTCAGTCAGGTAAATGTAAAGGCAACCACAGAGGAAGGGCTTGGCTTTACCGGAAGCGAAGATGGAATCAGCTCCCAGGCAATCTGTGCTATCTCAAGTATCTATGAAAACAGCATAGCAGTGGGAGGCAGTGAACGAAATTGTGCAGGCTGCCCGGGATGCGGAAAATAACTTTTCTATTGACAAAATGGCAATTCGTGCATAAACTAGTAGCGTAAAAAGAATTTAAAAATGATTCAGAAATGAATTGATAAATGCAGTGAACGGAAAGAGTAGTATACATGCGTGAATAAAAGAGAGAGACGGTCATCGGCTGAAAGCAGTCTTGATTCCAAAGTATATGAAGTGCATCCGGAAGCAGTCCCGGTGAAAGCAAGTAGCCAGGAACGAATAGCACACGTTACGTGTATTGAGGGAAAGCAGCAATGCTTTACTTAGAGTGGAACCGCGGAATAACTTCGTCTCTATATTTATATAGAGACGATTTTTTACTTTATAGGAAATTGCTTTTCTGTAAAGCAAAAAATCGCTCCGCGAGAAAAATTGCAGGCTTGCATGCATAAAGGAAAGAATCTATACAGTGAACAGGAGGCTGTAATCATGGGTTTTATAAAAGAATTAAAAGAGGAATTTGAGATTATCAAGGAGCGTGATCCGGCATTAAAATCTCCAATGGAGGTTTTGCTTTATCCGTCATTTCGTGTTATGCTTAGTTATAGGCGTGCACATAAGCATTACCTGAAGGGACATTTCTTCCGGGCAAGATATATTTCACAGAAAGCAGCAAGAAAAACCGGAATTGAGATACATCCGGGCGCAGTAATTGGAAAAGGATTCTTTATCGACCATGGTACCGGCGTTATCATCGGAGAGACATCAATTATCGGAGATAATGTAACCTTATATCAGGGTGTAACTTTGGGCGGAACCGGTAAGGAAACCGGAAAGCGTCATCCGACCTTAGAGGATAATGTAATGGTAAGTGCCGGAGCAAAAATCATCGGTTCCTTTACGGTAGGCGAGAATTCGAAAATCGGTGCCGGAAGTGTGGTAATTGAAGAGGTGCCGCCAAACTGTACGGTAGTAGGTGTTCCGGGACGAATCGTAAAACGTAACAATGTAAAAATTCCGCGCAGTGATATGGATCAGTGCAATCTGCCGGACCCGGTACAGGAAGACATCAATGTATTGCAGCGGGAAAATTCAGAATTATGCAACCGTATCATTGATATGGAAAAAGAGATAAAAGCATTAAAGCAGGAAGTAGAAAAGAATTAAAATAAGTAATTCCAGGAACGATGGAGGATAACATGGAGAACAACGTAAAGATTTTTAATACCCTTACAAGAAAAGTAGAGACTTTTGTGCCAAACGAAGATGGAAAAGTGAAAATGTATACCTGCGGACCAACCGTATATCATTTTGCACATATCGGAAATCTGCGCAGCTATATTATGGAAGATGTATTAGAGAAAACACTTCGCTATGCAGGTTATGATGTAAAGCGTGTCATGAACATAACAGACGTAGGACATCTTTCCAGTGATGCAGATACCGGTGAGGATAAAATGTTAAAGGGCGCAAAGCGTGAGCACAAGACCGTTATGGAGATTGCAAAGTATTATACCGATGCATTCTTTTCCGATTGCTCCAAATTAAATATCAAACGTCCGGATGTGGTAGAGCCGGCAACCAATTGTATCCCGGAATTTATTCATATGATAGAGGTACTTTTAGAGAAAGGCTATGCATATATTGCCGGAGAAAATGTATATTTTGATACATCAAAATTAGATGATTATTATGTATTCTCCAGCCAGAGCGAAAAAGAGCTGATGGTAGGTGTCCGTGATGACGTATCTGAGGATGAAAATAAGCGCAACAAGAGTGACTTTGTATTGTGGTTTACCAAGTCCAAATTCGATAACCAGGAACTGAAATGGGATAGTCCATGGGGCGTTGGTTATCCGGGCTGGCATATCGAGTGCTCCTGCATCAGCATGAAGCATTTAGGCGAATATATGGATATTCACTGTGGTGGTGTGGATAATATTTTTCCACATCATACCAATGAGATTGCACAGAGTGAAGCATATCTTGGACACAAATGGTGTAATTACTGGTGCCATGTGCATCATCTGAATGATAAATCAGGAAAAATGAGTAAATCCAAGGGAGATTTCCTGACCGTTTCCTTATTGGAAGAAAAAGGTTATCTGCCGCTGGTATATCGTATGTTCTGTCTGCAGTCCCATTACAGAAAGCCATTGGAATTCTCTTATGAAGTAATGGATAATATGGAAAATTCCTATGTAAAGCTTCGTAAGACCATTGCAAAACTGGATGCGTCTACAGAAGTAGAGCAGGATAAATTTGATGCATACAAAGAGAAATTCCTGCAGGCATTAGAGGATGATTTAAATACTTCCATGGCACTGACTGTAGTATATGAAGTATTGAAAGCCGATATGACCGATGCAACCAAGCTTGCACTGGTAAAAGATTTTGATTATGTATTATCTCTTGATTTAGCAGCGGGAGAAGCAGCAAATCCTGCCGATGAAATCGATGCAGATTTAGAAGCATATGTATTAGAAAAAATCGAAGAGCGTAAGGCTGCAAAGAAGGAAAAAGATTTTGCCAAAGCAGACGCAATTCGTAATGAACTTTTGGAAAAAGGAATTGTCTTAGAGGATACCAGAGAGGGTGTAAAATGGAAAAAGGCATAGATTCCCATATCAAAGAATATTTTGACCTGCCAAAGGTGGATGTAGCAACCTACTCCCCTTTGGCACTTGCCTACATAGGAGATGGCATTTATGACCTTGTCATAAGAAGCATTGTAGTTGGAAAAGGCAATACCAAGGCATCCCGTCTGCATCAGACCACCAGCCATCTGGTGAAAGCACATGCGCAGGCAACGATGATGGAGACACTGACTCCGATGCTTACGGAAGACGAAACGGAAATTTACCGCAGAGGCAGAAATGCCAAGTCTCCGACCATGGCAAAAAACGCAACTATGTCAGATTATCGCCGTGCCACCGGCTTTGAAGCATTGATGGGCTATTTATATCTGACGGATCAGTTTGAGCGGATTTTGGAATTGGCGAAAGAAGCAATCAGACACTATAATGTGAAGACCGGAAAGAATGATCTGGCAGGAGGAAAGTAGAATGGAAGAAATGCAGATGGAAAACACACAGGCAGAAAGCACGAAGATAGAAGGAAGAAATGCAGTTTTAGAAGCATTTCGTTCCGGAAAAACCATAGACAAGCTGTTTGTATTAGATGGCTGTAAAGACGGTCCCATTCAGACCATTTTAAGAGAAGCGAAAAAGCATGATACGCTGGTACAGTTTGTGGCAAAAGAGCGTTTAGAGCAGTTGTCAGAGACGAAGAAGCATCAGGGTGTCATTGCCATGGCAGCAGCATTTTCTTATGCAACGGTAGAAGATATTTTAGAAAATGCCAGAAAGAAAAATGAAGCACCATTTGTCATTTTGCTGGATAATATTGAAGATCCGCACAATTTGGGCGCAATTATCCGTACTGCCAATCTGGCAGGTGCCCATGGCGTCATTATTCCAAAGCGCCGTGCAGTGGGACTGACCGCTACCGTAGCAAAGGCATCCGCAGGAGCCATTTATTATACACCGGTAGCAAAGGTAACCAATCTTACCAATACCATCCGGGAATTAAAGGAGCAGGGCATGTGGTTTGTCTGTGCAGATATGGGTGGCACAACCATGTATGATCTGGATTTAAAAGGTTCTATCGGACTGGTTATCGGAAATGAAGGAGAAGGTGTCAGCAAATTAGTAAAAGAAAACTGTGACTTTGTGGCATCGATTCCAATGAAGGGAGATATTGACTCCTTAAATGCATCGGTAGCAACAGGTGTTTTAGCTTATGAAATTGTAAGACAGAGATTAAGTTAACAGGAGAGAGAGATGCAATCTTATCAGAACATGAGTGATGAGGAATTAATTGCAGCACTTCGTAGTGGTGAAAAAGAAATTACAGATTATCTGATGGACAAATACAAGAGTCTGGTTAAGAAAAAAGCAAAAGCACTTTATCTCATTGGTGGTGAGACGGACGATTTGATTCAGGAGGGAATGATTGGTCTGTTTAAAGCTGTCCGGGATTATCAGCCGGATAAAGACAGCAGCTTTTTTCATTTCGCAGACCTTTGTATTGCAAGGCAGATGTATACAGCGGTGGAGGCTTCCAATCGGAAAAAGCATGCACCGCTCAATTCGTATGTACCACTTTATGCAGATAGTGAGGATTCGGAAGGCAGGAATCTGGCGGATGTGTTAGAGACTATAGATGAGGCGAATCCGGAGAATTTATTTATCAGTCAGGAAGACCGGGAAGATTTCAAGCGGAAAGTAAATGAAACTTTAAGCAAAATGGAACAGGAAGTGTTGTCGTATTATCTGCAGGGCTTTCGCTATGAGCAGATTGCAGAAGCTATGGGAAAAGAGCCGAAGGCTGTGGATAATGCGTTACAGCGTTTAAAGAAGAAGTTGAAAGGGAAGTAACAGCATGAAAAATATCATTCACATTTTTCGTAAGGACGTAAGAGGACTTTGCAGGAATTTTTTCGCACTGGTCATTGCAATCGGATTGTGTTTTATTCCATCTTTGTATGCATGGTTTAATATTTATTCCAACGAGGATCCTTATGCCAACACCGGAAATATCTATATTGCAGTGGCATCTGAAGATGAAGGAATGAAATTAGAGGATGGCACAACCGTCAACATGGGTGCTCAGGTGATTGAGCAGTTGAAGGAGAATAAGTCCATAGGCTGGCAGTTTGTAGACAGCTCTGATGAAGCAATCAACGGAGTAGAAAGTGGAAAATATTATGCGGCAGTAGTTATTGGTGACCGCTTTTCCGAGAGCATGTTCAGCATCTTTTCTGAAGGACTGGAGAATCCGACCATTACATATTATGAGAATGAGAAGAAAAATGCCATTGCAACGAAAATTACCGATACTGCAGTGAGCACATTAAAGTCCAGTATCAATGAGACATTTCTTGAGACAGCGGCAAGTGCCATGTTTGCCCAGATGGATAATCTTTCTGAGAAAATAAGTGAAGATGGCGGTGTGGATGGATTCCGCCAGAAATTAGAGCAGCTCAGCCAGAATTTAAAGGACTATGATGCCATGATAGACAGCTTCCTGTCCGGAAATGAAGAACTGAGCGCAGGGATTGATGAAGCCAATTCCAGTGTGTCAAAGGTGGAAGATAAAATTGATTCAGCTGTAAATTCCCTGAATGGAACAAAGACACAATTAGACAGTACGGATACTACACTTTCAGATTTTTCCAAGAATGTGGAGACAACCTTAACGGATATTGAGAATTCTTTGAATAAGATTTCAACGGATATTACCAATGCCGGACTGGGAGATTCTGCCAAGAAGACAACTGAAAGTATTGAGACAACAACGAATGATATCAAGACTTTAAATGACCAGTTGCAGTCGCTTTATGGAGCAATCAGTGGACTCAAGACAGATGAGAGCTTTACGGACGAGCAGAAAACGGATATGGATGATGTGATGTCACAGATTGATGCGTTGAAGCAGGATGCAGAAGAAATGCAGAAGCTTTTAGAGACACTGATGCCGGACAATGCATCAGATGCAGTAAAAGGTGCGGTAGATACTGTGACAGGCGGAATGAATACAGCATTGTCTACCTGCAGCAAGACCATTGAAAATATGAAGAATGTATACACCAATAATCTGGTGCCTGGAGTATCCGGAATATTGGATACGGCATCCCAGATACTGGTCAATGTAACCAATCTTTTGAATAATCTGAATAATACATTAGGTGACATGGAAACCATTTTCGATGGAACCTTAGATATGGTAGATGCTACAGATGAAAGCTTTACACAGATTCAGACATTGCTGCAGACCTGTGATACAAAGATAGAAGAGGCAATCAGCAAGCTGGATGAAGCATCGGAAGATGAACAGATGCAGATTATCATGGAACTTTTGGGCGGCGATCCGGAATCCTATGGTAAATTCTTTGCACAGCCGGTAAAAGTGGAGACAAAGCAGGTTTATGAGATTAAAAATTATGGTTCTGCGGTTGCACCATTTTATACAACACTGGCACTCTGGGTAGGCGGTATTGTACTGGTGGCACTGATTAAGGTAAAGGCATCCGAAAAGGATTTGACGAATCCGAAGCGTTATCAGCTTTTTCTTGGAAGATATCTCATTTTCTTTGTGATGGGACAGATACAGGCATTGATTATTGTGCTGGGTAATATTTATCTGCTGCATTGTCAGGTGAAGAATCCGGTATTGTTCTGGTTTGCGGCGTCGCTGACGAGCTTTACCTTTACCTTATTAATCTATGCGCTGACACTTTCCTTTGGCGATATCGGAAAAGCACTGGTGGTTGTAATGGTCGTTATTCAGATTGCAGGTTCCGGTGGAACATATCCGATTGAGATATTGCCGGAATTTTACCGGCGGGTATATATTTTCTTCCCATTTCCATATGCTATTAATGCCATGCGTGAAACCATTGGCGGCATGTATGGCGGAGCCTATGAGAAGAATCTGGCAGAGCTTCTGATTTTCGCAGCAGCGGCATTGTTAATCGGACTGCTGATTCGCGTACCATTTATGGGTATCAATCATTTCGTAGAAAAGCGAATGAAAGATACGAAGATGATGTAAGAGAGCAGGTGAAGAGCAGATGGAAAAGAAAGAAGATTATGAAAAGCTTTATGACATGCTTTTAGGCTATGAGCAGGAGATTCATAAGAAGAACCAGAAACGTATCCGCATCGGATTGCGGTGTCTTATCATTATTCCACTGATTTTCCTGGCATTGTTATTCTGGACAGAAAGCTCAAAAATTGTATTTTTGATTCTGTGGATTGTATCGCTGTTTATTCTGGCAGGATATTTAATCTTTGTAGAATATTCCGATTATAAATTACAGGAAAAATTAAATGAGATTTCCAACCGGGAGCAGCAGGAGAGAGATGCACTGATTGGCGATGGAATTGCCCAGGTAGAAGAACGGATTCGTACCGCACTTCAGACGGCAGAGCAGGAACTTTTAACGGATAGCACAAAGGAGTAGCAGAGGGATAACACATGAAAAATATTTTTAGAATCTTTTACCGGGATTTTAAGAGAGTCAGCACAAATGTGGTAGCAGTGGTTATTGTAATAGGTCTTTCCATTATTCCATCACTGTACGCATGGTTTAATATATTGTCCAACTGGGACCCGTATGGACCGGAATCTACATCAAATCTTAAGATAGCAGTATATTCCGCAGATGAGGGAATTGACATGGGAGGTCTGCCTTTAAATATCGGAGACAGCGTCATTGATGCCCTGAAAGCCAACCAGACTATGGGCTGGCAGTTTACTGATACCATGGATGAAGCAACCGACGGTGTATACAGCAGTGAATATTATGCGGCACTGATTATTCCGGAGGATTTCTCCGAGAAAATGATAAGCTTCCTTAACGGAGAAGTACAGAATCCGCAGATTATTTATTATGAAAATGAGAAGAAAAATGCCATTGCACCAAAGATTACATCCAAGGCAAAAACGGCAGTACAGGAGCAGGTTAATGCAACCTTTGTCAGCACTCTGGCAGAAGTCATGTTAAAGGTAAATGATGTCATGGTAGAAAATGGAATGGATTCTGGCTCTATGATAAATCTTTTCCTGACACAGCTTAATGATTTAAGCGGAGATTTGGACGGCTATATTGCATTGCTGAATTCTTTTGTCAGCATTACCAATTCGGCATCCAGCCTGATTGATACGACACAGGTTATGCTGCCGAATCTGAATACGATGGTAGATGATGGTTCGAATACGGTAAATACCATGCAGGGAGCATTGAATTCCGGCAGCCTTAATGCCAGTGCTTTGGCTGAGGTTATTTCAGCAAATCTTAATACAGCAGCCGACAGCCTTGACAACATCAATACGCTGATACAGAATGCCTTAGATCAGTTGGATAACTATGGTGATTTATCTTCCGGCGGACTACAGAGCGCAATTAATATGATGCCGCTGATCCGTCAGTTATTTGAAAACAGTGTGGCAGACTGGAAGGATGATGAAAGTGTTTCCGGTCAGATTGCAGAAATCGAAGCACAGTTAGATAAAATTGAAGCAGATTTAAACAGTGTCCAGAATAATGTCACAGATTTAACTACTGCAAAGGATACTTTAAACACTGAAATATCTACCGAAATAACTTCTTGTAAGACCAAAATAAAAGCTTTAAAAGATACGTTTGACTATTCGGTAAAAGGTCAGCTGGAGACAACCATTCAGTCCATGCAGGGGTCACTGAATCAGACACAGGCAATTTTAAATGGTGTCGATGGAGATTTTGATGAAGTATCGGAAGTATTGGATGCTTATAGTGAAACCCTCGATAAGGGAAATGAAAGCTTAAGTGATTCACTGGCAGCAGCACAGGAAATGAAGACCGGACTTGACAGTGTGATTACAAGTCTCAGTGCTCTGGAAATCAGTGACCAGTATCAGGCTTTGATGAAAATCTTAGAGACCGACCCGACTTTGTTAGGAGATTTCTTATCTTCTCCGGTCAATATGGAGACGAAAGAGATTTATCCGATTTCCAATTATGGTTCGGCAATGTCACCGTTCTATACGGTACTGGCATTGTGGGTAGGTGCGTTGATTCTGGTGGCAATCATTCATGTAAAGGTACTTCCGGATGAGAAAATGCCGGATGCAAAACCTTACCAGAAATTCTTTGGAAGATATATTACATTCTTCCTGATTGGACAGGTGCAGGCATTGATTACTGCACTGGGAGATTTGTTTTATATTAAGATACAATGCCATAACCCATTCTTATTCTGGCTTGCCTGCGCATGCTGCAGCTTTGTATTTACCTTATTTATGTACGCATTAACGGTAGCCTTTGAAAATGTCGGAGAGGCTTTGGCGGTAGTCATTATGGTTATCCAGGTAGCAGGAGCAGGCGGTTCCTTCCCAATTGAAGTACTGCCGGCAATCTATCAGCGGATTTACCGTTTCTTCCCATTCCCTTATGGAATGGATGCACTCCGGGAGACCATTGGTGGTATGTATGGAATGACTTATTGGAAATGCCTCGGCATCTTGGGCATCTATATTATAATCTCACTTCTGATTGGACTTGTAATTGCAATTCCGTTCCGGAAGTTAAATATGAAGATTGAGCATAGCAAAGAAAAATCTGACATTATGCTGTAGAAAAGTATTGACAATCATAGCTCTCTATAGTATAGTATTACAAGTCGGGATTAGTTCCGACAGAATTGCTGGCATGGCTCAGTCGGTAGAGCGTCGCATTGGTAGTGCGGAGGTCACGGGTCCGATTCC
>ERZ780157.4701-NODE-4701-length-10156-cov-6.641521_pt1 | contig 10156 bp, 12 predicted proteins | sample MGYA00511169_ERZ780157 | MGnify/ENA primary metagenome ERZ780157 (study PRJEB29588, sample SAMEA1965149) | human gut metagenome | biome: human gut; feature: human-associated habitat; material: faeces | place: Denmark | collected 2008/2010 ...
CCCCTGCCCCCTGCACCCCCACCCCTCTTTTCAAAAACTTTTTCAAAAAAAGGAAGAAAAAGGGCTTTCCGCTTGCGTTCTCATGCTCGAAGGATAGCAGGACTTGACAATTCCGCCATTCTATGCTATAATGAATGTGGGGAAATCCCAAAAACATGCAAAAACAGGAGGATAAAACAATGAAGCTACGCAAGGCTACCGCGCTTGTGCTCTGTGTTGCAATGCTCGCGGCTCTGCTCGTTGGATGTGCGCGACGCCCGAAATATGAGCTTGGGCACGATGCGCTCAACGTCATGTGGAATGACTATGTGGTCGAACAAAAGAACCCGCTTGGCGGCGTGCTTCCATTCTATTTGGGAGAACGCTCATTGCATATGACTACAACAGGAGACTTGAATACGCGCCCGCTTATCATGCAGGAGGAAGGCTATACCAATTCTGAGGATATTGCCGATTTGATCGACGTGCTTGCGCGTGTGACCCGTGAGCTGAAAAATCCGCTCGACGCGCAGGATGAGGCGGTGCAGGGAATCTCCGAATACGATTGCTTGGGAGTTCTGTTCCCAACGGGTAGTAAATACACTCATTTGCTTGAGGATAAGGAAAGGCATTCGACATTTGGACCGGGAACGGTTAAGATCTGGTTGTTTGAGAACCGTGTGCTCAGGATCTCCATGGAGGGCGCAGAAAAATCCGCTATCTTCCAACTGTCCGAGCGGGCATATCAGGACACGCTCGAGGTTATGCAAAGAATCGTCACCGAAGCCTGATTACACAAAAGAACGTGGCAGTCTCGCATTTGAGACTGCCGCGTTTTTTGTATTTTCCCTCATAAACAGACAGATATTCACTTGTTGATTGCATCAAAACTCCCCCCCCTTTTTCCTTCTTTGAAAGGTTTTTGAAAGAGGGAGGGAGCGCGAGGGAGGGAGAGAACTTTTTGCAAAAAGTTCTCTCCCTCCCTCGCATAAACCTCTATTCAGTTAAAATAGCCTTCTTTGTAGAGGAGCTCAGCGATCAGGACCGCACCGCCTGCCGCGCCGCGGAGGGTGTTGTGCGAGAGACCAACGAACTTATAGTCAAAGAGGGTATCCTCGCGCAGTCTGCCAACCGTCACGCCCATACCGCCGTAGATATCGCGGTCGAGCTTTGCCTGCGGGCGGTTGTCCTCCTCAAAGTAGGTGATAAACTGCTCGGGAGCGTGGGGCAGACCCAGCGCCTGGGGCTTACCCGAAAAATTCTTCCAAGCGTCAAGGATCTCTTCCTTGGTGGGCTTGTTTTCAAAGCGCACGAACACAGCCGCGGTGTGACCGTCGGTCACGGGAACGCGGATGCACTGGGTGGTGATCAGGGGAGCGTCAGCCTTCACGATCTCGCCGTTTTCCACCTTACCCCAAACGCGCAGGGGCTCCTGCTCGCTCTTTTCCTCCTCGCCGCCGATGTAGGGGATCACGTTGTCGATCATCTCAGGCCACTCGCGGAAGGTTTTGCCGGCACCCGAGATCGCCTGATAGGTTGTTGCAACAACCTCCGTGATGCCGTACTTGCGCAGAGGCGTGAGCGCGGGAACGTAGGATTGGATCGAGCAGTTGGGTTTCACGGCAATGAATCCGCGCTTGGTGCCGAGTCTCTTTCTCTGTGCCTCGATCACGGCGAGGTGCTCGTCGTTGATCTCCGGGATCACCATAGGAACGTCGGGAGTCCAGCGGTGTGCCGAGTTGTTCGACACCACGGGGATCTCTGCCTTGGCATATGCCTCCTCCAGCGCACGGATTTCATCCTTCTTCATGTCAACCGCGCAGAACACAAAGGAGCATTGCTTGCCAACCTCCTCGATCTGTGCCGCGTCGAGAACAACCATGCTCTTGTATTTCTCGGGCATGGGGGTGGTCATCTTCCAGCGAGCGCCAACAGCCTCCTCGTAGGTCTTGCCTGCCGAGCGTGCGGATGCCGCCAAAACCGAAACCTCAAAATAGGGATGATCCTCCAGGAGCGTCAGAAAACGCTGACCGACCATACCGGTCGCACCGATCACACCAACCTTCATTTTACTCATAGCTTTGGTCCTTTCTGTATCAAAATCGGATTTCTGTATGATTTTGCATTTTTATTCATCAATTATAGCATATTTTTTTTGACTTTGCAAGAGCTTCTTGACTTTTTTTTGAGGAAATAGTATAATAAAAGGCAAGGAAATTTATGCGATATGCCGAATTTGGCATGGAGGGAGACACAAATGAAGCTGAATCTGGTTGCAACCTGCCTGTTTGGGCTGGAAAAGCTGCTTGGCGAGGAGCTCGACGCGCTCGGATTGGAACGCACGGAAACGATGGACGGACGCGTGTTTTTCAGAGGCGAGCCCGCCGACGTTGCGCGTGCAAATCTGCACCTGCGCTGTGCCGAGCACGTTTTCATTCTGCTCGGGCGCTTTTCCGCCACCACCTTTGCCGAGCTGTTCGACGGCGTGAGAGCGCTTCCGTGGGAGGATTGGATCGGCAAGCTCGATGCCTTTCCTGTCAAGGGGCACGCTATCAAAAGCAAGCTTTTCTCGGTTCCCGATTGTCAGAGCATCGTGAAAAAAGCCATCGTGGAGCGGCTTTCCGCACATTACGGTGTGAAATGGTTTGCCGAGACCGAAGCGAAATATCAGATCGAGTTCTTCCTGTTCAAGGACGTTGTTTCTCTCATGATCGACACCTCGGGCATCCCGCTCCACAAGCGCGGATACCGCCCTGCCGCAGGTCCGGCACCGCTGCGAGAGACGCTTGCCGCCGCCCTGGCTCTCACCGCGCGTCCACGCGAGGACGTTCTCTTTTGGGACCCCATGTGCGGCTCTGGTACGATCGCGATTGAGGCGGCACTGATCCTCGCAAATCGCGCGCCCGGCTTGGGACGCAGCTTTGCTGCCGAGTCCTTTGGGCAAATCCCCGCGAGTGCCTGGCGTGAGGCGCGTGAGGCGGCAGAGGACGCGATCCGACGCGACGCCTCGTTTGAAGTATATGCATCCGACATCGACGAGGAGATTCTCGACGTGGTTTATGAGAACGCCCTGCGCGCGGGTGTGGAGGAGCACATGAATATTTTTGCCGCAGACGTGCGCAAGATCAAAAAGGAGGATCGCCGCGGCACGGTGGTCTGCAATCCGCCCTACGGAGAGCGCCTGCTCACCCCTGCCGAGGCAGAGCAGCTCTATCGCGACATGGGCCGTGCCTTTGCCGATCTCGCCCCGTGGCAGATCTATATCATCACCTCGCACCCCGCGTTTGAGAAATTCTACGGCAGACGCGCCGACAAGGTGCGCAAGCTCTACAACGGCATGATTCCCTGTAATCTCTATCAGTATTTCAAGCCGCAGGGGGAGAAGCGAAAAGGGGACTTCCCCCAAAAAAGGAGAACGTGAGGTCCAAATGGTTACGATCAAAACCGAAAGGCTTATCCTTCGCAATCTTGCCGAAGAAGATGCGGATGTGATTTTTGAGTACCGCAATCACGAAATTTGCGCCAAATATCAGCGCGGTCAGGTAAAAGAGTACGGGGCGATCTGCGAGCTGATCGAGCAGCATAAAAACGATGCGATCACCGTGGACGAAGCGTTTATGATCGCGGTTGTGCTGAAGCAAACCAACGAAATGATCGGCGAAATTGTGGTCATGCCCGAGGACGGTACCATTTCCATCGGCTTCACCTTTCATCCCCGGTATCACCGTCGGGGCTATGCGTTTGAAGCTTTGACGGCGCTCATTGATCTGCTTCATGCAAGCTATCCGTCATGGGATTTCATCAGCTTCACAGACCCGGAGAACGTGGCAAGCATGGGACTGCTGACCAAATTAGGCTATCAGAATATGGGCTATCTGCCATCAATGGACTCGCAGGTGTTTGGCAAATGGTTGACACCTGCAACCGAGACGGAGATCGCTCGGGCGATAGAGCGCGGGAAGGTGTGAGTGAGCCCTACACCTATGAAAAACTAACGAATATGTACCGCTATCTCAATGATAAGGGCGAGCTATATTTCATCGAGGTGCGCGAGGCGGGCGAATGGAAGCCGATCGGTGACGTCACCTTTTGGCAAGAGGATATGCCGATCGTGATCGGGGACGCGCGATACCGTGGGCGCGGCATGCTATGCTTTGGCTGCCGTTGGACTTGCTTCGCTGATCAAAAGACGGATACAGCCCGTGAGAAAATAAACGACAAGGGGTGTCTCAATGCGGATTGCATTTGAGACACCCCTTGTTTGACGCTTATTTGAAAATCTTATGCTTGATCCGTGACGCGAGCATGCGCAGCTTGTGAAAGGGTAGGCGGATCGGGTAGATCGCCTGCCAGAAGGCTGCGTAGCGACGGTAGCCCTTGTGGTCGGCGGTGTAGTGCTTTTTGCCGCGCCAAAACTCCACCATCACGCCAACGATCCATTCGTCGGGAATCTTCTCGAGCCGATAGGTGTTGTCGCCGCGAATGATATAGTAGCCGTCGCGCACGTCGATCACGCGGTGCAAAACGAATTTGCCGTCGGGCAAGCGGTAGAGCGGCAGATCGTATTTTTGGAGCCGTTTGTCGCCGAGGGGCTTGATGAGCACGCGGTCGCGTCGGTTGCGCAGCATCGGCTTCATGCTCACGCCAACCGTGGTGCTGATATAGTAGCCCTCCTCGCGCAGCTGACTCTCAATATTGCCGGAGTCGATCATACCAAAACGCCGCTCTCTGCAAGCTGCTCCACGATCGCGTGCACGTCGCGTGCGGCGATCTCGCGCTCCACCTCGTATTCGGAAAGCAGCGCATCCACGAGCTCCTCCTCGGTGCAGTCGCGCTCTGCCATGCGCTTCCAGAGAAACGCGCCGGTTTCATTGAGACGGATCATGCCGTGAAATGTCATGCTGGTTTTTCCAACGGGAACCGCGATATAGGATGCGCCCACCTGTTGGATTGTGAAATCGGGATTGATCTGCATAGCGATATATCTCCTTTTTTGTCTTTATGCATGGCGCATGGTGTTCCATGCGAGAAGTGCCGCTTCGTCTGAAATATTGCAGGCAAGCACGTAGTAGGGAACCGCGCGAACGAGACCGTCCATGAGCATGAGTCGGCGGTTGACCGAGTTGCGCTCTCCGCGCAGGTAGAGCTGATGGAGCACGCGGCTGACCACCTCACTCTCGTCTGCCCGACGGATGCTGTTCTCAATGCCGCGCTCGATAAAGCAGACCGCCGCAAGCGGTGCCGAGATGTTCTCGCCCCAATTTTCCTTGCCGTTCCAGGGGGTACCGAACACCGTGATTGAGCCGTCGGGCTCGAGTCGGTAGAGCGGTTTGTCGCCGTTGAGCACGCGCGCATGCGGTACGTTCTTGAGCCAAAGCGCGGTGTGAGTCGATTTTCCAACGCCGCTCCGTGCGGTAAAGGCGTAGGCATAGCCGTCCACCTCAATCACCGACGAGTGCATCAGAAAGACGTTGTAGTCCGAAATTTGATCGCAGATATGACGATAGGTGCAGATGCTCTCGCAGTAGCCCTCGGAAAACTCTCCGAGCTGTTGCTCCGCGGCGATTTCTTCGGGAGTCACCGACACCGAAAAATCGGCGTTCTCCCCCTCGCAGATGTAATTTTTGCATTGCGCCTGCACAAACGGGTATCGGTTTTCCACGCGGATCCGAATTCCCGCAAGCTGAATGACGAACATAGGCTGCTCCTTTCGAGTCTTTCTTCTATTGTAACACAAACGCCGACCGTTTGCAAGTGTTTTCGCGTTTTTTATTGAAATCCGGACAGGCTTGTCCAGGCTTACTGCGCATTGAGATAGGCGGCGGCAGCGTTGTCGTCATTGGTGAGAAACACGTCCACGTCACGCACCGAGCAGAGGCGGTGGACCGAGGATCTGCCGAGCTTGGTGGCATCAAGCAGAAGGACCGAGCGGTTGGCGGCTCGCATCATGAGTCCACGCAGCTTGTTTTCCTCCTCGGAGGGGTCGGACACAAAGCCGTTTTGGTCAACTCCGTAAGACGAGAAAAAGGCAACGTCCACCCTGATCCGCTCGAGCACCTCCTCGGTGTAAGCACCGCTCATCACGGGCATGCCGCGCAGAGCCTTGCCGCCGAGCACGTAGACCGAGAGCCCTTTTTCGATTGCGTGGAGCGCGGTTTCGAGGTTGTTGGTAAAGAGTGTGATATTTTGCTTTGCGGCGAGGTAATCAACCAAATAAAAACAGGTGGTGGAGCTGTCGAGGAGCACCGAGGCGCCGTCACTCACCAGAGCCACTGCCTTTTGCGCGAGCTCTCGCTTGAGTGTACGTGCCATATCGCGGCGCATGTGGATGGGAGGTGCGATTTTTTCTGTGCCGCAGAGCTTCACGCCGCCGTGAAATCGCTCCACGTAGCCAAGCATGACGAGACGCTGCAGGTCGCGGCGGATCGACGAGGCGCTGATATAAAGTCTTGCCGAAAGATCGTCCACCTTAGCGTATCCCTGCTTTTTCAGGAGTGCAATGATCTCCTCCTGCCGTTTGGAAAGCTTCATAGCCCCCTCCTTCCCGCATTTTTGCGCGTTTGATTTGCGCATTTGCCTATTTGCGCGCCGCACCTTTTCATATTCGTGCGAAAATGATATAATTATTGTAACACAAATTCTCCGTGTTGTCAAATCATTTTCGTCAAAAGGAGTAAGAGTATGCTGGAAGAATTGAAAAAACATGTTCTGGAGGCAAATCTGTGCCTGCCGCGCTATGGTCTTGTGGAGCTGACCTGGGGCAACGTCTCGGCGATCGACGAGAGCCGCCGTTACGTTGCGATCAAGCCCTCAGGCGTGGAATACGGGCAGATGACAGCCGACGATATCGTGATCGTTGATATGGATGGCAAGATTGTGGACGGCGACAAAAATCCCTCCTCCGATCTGCAAACGCATCTTGAGCTTTACCGCGCCTTTCCAACGCTTGGCGGCGTGGTGCACACGCACTCCAAATTTGCAACCGTGTTTGCCCAGGCAAAGCGCCCCGTTACGGCATACGGTACCACCCATGCCGATTATTTCTACGGTAACATTCCCGTCACGCGTGAGCTGACGCGCGAGGAGATTGAGAGCGAATACGAGCGCAACACGGGTCGCGTGATCGTGGAAACCTACGCCGCACTTGATCCCGATGCGCTCCCTGCCGTGCTGGTTGCCTCTCACGGGCTTTTTGCATGGGGGAAGACTCCCGAAAAGGCTGTGGAAAACGCCTTTGTGGCAGAAAAGAGCGCCGAAATGGCGTATATGACCGAAACGCTTGCAAATCCCGGGCGCGTGCAGCAGTATCTGCTTGACAAGCACTACTACCGCAAGCACGGACCCAACGCATATTACGGACAAAAGAAATCGTAAGGAGGAAACAGACATGTCTTTTTCAACCCACACGCCGCAGCAGCTCATCAGTGAGGTGATCGAGTGTACCTGCGGTAGAACGCACAAAGCAGACGGACTCAAGCAGATTCACGTCGGACGCGGCGTGCTGCCCCGCGTGGTCACGGTTCTGCGTGAGTTGGGGATCGAAAAGCCCTTTCTCCTCACCGATCGCAACGAATACCGTGCCGCAGGCGAGCGCGTGGAGACCCTGCTCCGTGAGGCGGGAATCGCGTATACTCTTCATATCATCCCCTATGCCGAGGACAAGCGTATTCCGCCCGACGAATTCGCAGTTGGCAGCGCAACGCTCAATTTTGACGTTTCCTGCGACGGCATCCTCTGCGTGGGGAGCGGCGTGATGAACGATATCGCCAAGATTCTTTCCTCCGTTTCGGGGCGTCCCTCGATTGTGGTCGCAACCGCGCCCTCGATGGACGGCTATGCATCCGATACCTCTGCGATGGAGGTTAACCACGTCAAATCCTCGCTCAAGGAGGTCATTCCCACCGCGCTGGTCTGTGACGTTGACGTTATGGCTCAGGCGCCGATGCGCATGCTCTGGGCAGGACTTGGCGATATGCTCGGAAAATTCTCGGCGCTCCGCGAGTGGCAGCTTGCCACCATGCTCAACAATGAGCATTACTGCGCCGAGACGGCAGAGCTGGTCAAAAATTCGCTTGCCAAGATTGTGAGCGGTGCAGATGGCGTTCCCTCGCGTGATCCCGACAGCGTGGAGCAGATCACAAACGGACTGCTTCTCTCGGGCATTGCGATGGCATACACCGGTCAGTCGCGCCCCGCCTCCGGACTCGATCATTATTTCTCGCATTGTTGGGAAATGATGGCGCTCGAGCGCGGAGAGGAGAGCGATCTGCACGGCATTCAGGTCGGCGTTGGCGTTTTGCTCACGCTTCGTATCTACGAGCATCTGCGTGAGCTGCATCCCACGATGGAGGGGGTGCACGCCGCAATTGCATCGTTTGACCCTGCCGCATGGGAGGCAAACCTGCGCCGTGTGCTCGGTTCGATTGCTGATGACATGGTCGAGATGGAGCGTACCGCACAGAAGAATGAGCCGACAGGCAGACTCCGCCGTGCGCAAATAGCGATCGAGAATTGGGATCGCGTCCTCTACATTGCCGAGCACGATGCTCCCACCGCAGATGAGCTCGAGGCGCTGATGAAGCGCATCGGTATGCCCACGCGCCCCTGTGAAATCGGAATTTCGGATCAGGACGTGATCGACGCGTTCGTTTGCTCGCGTGACGTGCGCAACAAATTCCAGCTCAGCTCGATGATCTGGGATATCGGATGCATGGACGAGGTTGCCGAGTGGCTGAGAGGAATTCTGTGATGAAACAAAACTACGCACTCGGACTTTACGAAAAAGCAATGCCCGATTTTGAGCTTTCGCGCAAGCTTGCAACCGCACGCGAGTCGGGCTTTGACTATATGGAAATCTCGATCGACGAGACCGACAAAAAGCAGGCGCGTCTGACGATGCCGCGCGAGGAGCTCGCTGCCGTTCGCCGCGCGATTGCCGACGAGGGACTGCCGATCCGCACGATGTGCCTCAGCGGTCACCGCCGCTATCCCTTCGGCTCGCACGACCCTGCTGTCCGCGCCCGTGCGATGGAGATTATGAAGCGCGCGATCGACCTCTCGAGCGAGATCGGTGTTCGTATCATTCAGCTCGCGGGCTATGACGTTTACTACGAGCAGGGCGATGCCGACACCGAGCGCTATTTTGCTGAGAACCTTGCACACGCGGTCGAGCTTGCCGCATCGAGCGGTGTTCTGCTCGGATTTGAGACGATGGAAACGCCCTTCCTTGACACGGTGGAGAAGGGCATGCGCTACGTGCGTGCGATCAACTCGCCCTATCTCGGGATGTATCCCGATATCGGAAATCTGAAAAACGCCGCGGTGATCTACGGCACCTCCGTGGCAGACGATCTGCGTCTCGGTCGCGGTCACACCCTCGCGGCACACCTCAAGGAGACAAAGCCGGGACTCTACCGTGACATGCTGTTCGGTCAGTCCGACGGTCACACCGAGTACGAATCCTGCCTCTGCGAGCTGATTTCGCAAGGCGTGCGTATCTTTACGGGCGAATTCTGGTACCACGACGGCGAGGACTACCAAACCAATATCGCCAACGCCTCACGCTTCCTTCGCACCAAGATCGAAGCCGCATTTTGAGAATAGATGTTTAGCGTTAGCAGGGGGAGGGAGCGGAACTTTTGAAAAAGTTCCGCTCTCTCCCCCTGTACCCCCACCCTCACCTCAAAACCTTCCAAAGTTGGTTTATGGTGTCGAGGTGGAGCTTTATAGCTCAAGATATAGGTGCTGCCGTATGTGTCGCGATATCAAGCACCTGTGCTTGAGTGGGGGGGCAACGAAAAGTTGCGATGGTGTCATCCAAGACCCTGACGGAACTGCTGTGGAAAATGCAAAGATAACCGTTAGATTTTGCCTCTGTCACCCTCCACGGGTCATTCTGAGCGTGCGTTAGTCGCGAAGAATCTTGATACTATTTTGAAAAAAGTTAGAAGATTCTTCACACGCTTGCGCGGTTCAGAATGACCCGTGGAGGGTGACAGAGGCAAGGTGTAACGATGATCTGGCAAAATCGGCAGTACCTGCACCTTGAGCTCCAAGGCTCCCCTTGACACCTTTACCAACCTTCGGGAAAGTTTTGAGGGGATGGGGGACGGGGGAAGGGACACTTTTTCAGATAGGCTTCATTAACGTAACAAGAAAAACGTATGCAAAAGTTTTT
>ERZ780157.4703-NODE-4703-length-10148-cov-2.914000_pt1 | contig 10148 bp, 14 predicted proteins | sample MGYA00511169_ERZ780157 | MGnify/ENA primary metagenome ERZ780157 (study PRJEB29588, sample SAMEA1965149) | human gut metagenome | biome: human gut; feature: human-associated habitat; material: faeces | place: Denmark | collected 2008/2010 ...
GCCTGCTGGATCTTCCCGATCTCCGTCTCCATGCCCGTGCGCGTCACCAGCGCCAGGCAGATGCCGTTCGTCAGCGTCGTGCCCGAAAACAGCATGTTCGTCTTTCCCGAGATCACCGCGTCCTTCGGGATGACGGCCGTGGGGTCCTAGGCGTGAGGGGGGGCGGAAAGACGAAACCTTGAGGACTGTGCGACTCTCGCCCGTCAATGCGCTTTCCTCGGCGCGGAGGGTTGTGGTTTTCAGGGAAAGGATGCGGCAGTCCGCCGGAACCTTGTCGCCGACGCACAGCTAGAGAGTGAGGAGGGGAAGAGACGCGTACGCGAATGACATCGCCGGGAACGAGCTCCTCCGAAAGCAAATTGGGATTCATGACCCCGTCGCGAATGCAGCGCGCCTTCTCGGACTGCATCTTCTTGAGAGCGGAGAGCGCGGAGGTCGCGTTGTTCTCCTGCCACACGCCGACGATGGCGTTCAAAATTAGAATGAGCAAAATCACGAAGGGCTCCACAAACGCGGTGATGCCGCTTTCGCCCCCGTTTTCAAAGAAAGCCAGAATGAAGGACAGAACGGCAGAAAGGAGCAGAATTTGAACTAAGTAGTCATCAAACTGCTCCAACACCAATTTCCACAGCGGGGTGGGCGGTTCTTCGGCGAGAGCATTGCGACCGTACTGTTTTTGTCTTTCCTGCACCTCCGCCTCCGTCAGTCCTGTGTCAATATTTGTCTTGTACTCCTTTACGCACTCTTCGACAGAGATGGCGTGGGGAAGAACGGATTCGAATGACTACACACGGTGAGCTCGCACGTCCGACAGCAAAATGCACACGCCAGAACCAGTCCTACATAAGTCATTTTCTTTCTTCATGAAGACGCATTACCGATGAAACGCCCCGTTCTAGAACACACATGGGGGAGCATGTCGTGTCGCGTGCAGAGGGACAGTGGAATCGATGGAGAGTGATGGGAGTGGGACTATTTGGAGCGTGTGGGGTTGATGAGGATTGTCGCTCCTTTCGATGCAAACACACGTCGTTTCGAACGAACAAATCATCCCCTTCCATTTTTACACAAAGCAAACAAAGAAGCGATTCTCATAGTTTTCTTTTCTCTGTTATGAGCGGCATCAGCAACTTCAACTACGCCAACCCCACCCGAATTGTGTTCGGAAAGGGAGAAATCAAGAAGCTCTCCGAGCTGGTTCCCAAGAATGCCATCGTCTTCATGACCTACGGTGGCGGCAGCATCAAGCGCAACGGAGTGTACGACCAGGTGATGGAGGCGCTCAAGGGCTACGAGATTGTCGAGTTCGGTGGAATCGAAGCCAACCCCGACTTCGATACGCTGGTGAAGGCTGTCGATGTCGTCAAGAAGCTGGACATGAGCCGCGTGTTCCTTCTCGCCGTGGGTGGCGGTTCTGTGGCCGACGGAACCAAGTTCATTGCGGCGGCGTGCAAGTACACCAAGTCGGATGACCTGTGGAACTTGGTGCTGGCTGGCGGTAGCGATCTGGAAGACGCTCTTCCCATGGGCTGCGTGATGACGCTCCCGGCTGTACGTTTCCTCCCGCATTCCTCACGAGTAGACCGGATCGGAGAGCAACTGGGGCGCGGTCGTTTCGTGCCGTCGCCTGAACGTTGCTTTGGTTCCGTCGTGTCACGTGTAGTGCAAGTACTCCGTGCGCAATCCCGTCCTGTTCCCCGTCTTCTCCATTCTGGACCCCGAAACGACCATGTCGCTGCCGGAGCGCCAGACGATCAACGGAGTGGTGGATTCCTTCGTGCACGTCTGCGAGCAGTACATCACCGTGTGCGCCCGTGCGTTCTCTCGTGGTTCGTGAGGATTAGATGCCGATGTGCAGGACCGCTACGCCGAGGCGCTCTGCAGAGTGCTCATTGACAACGGCCGCATCATCATGAAAGAGCCCAACAACTACGCCGCTCGCGCCAACATCATGTGGGCATCGACGCAGGCGCTGAACCGCTGGATCACGCAGGGCGTGGTCGACGACTGGGCGACGCACATGATCGGTCACGAGCTCACGGCCTTCCTCGGCATGGATCACGCGCGCACGCTTGCCTGCATCCAGCCGCGCGTGCTGGAGTTCCAGTTTGAAGCGAAGAAGGCGAAGCTGGCGCAGATGGGTCGTCGCGTGTTCGATCTGGAGGGCGATGACGAGGAGGCGCTGGCGAGACAGACGATTCAATGCATCGTGGACTTCTACGAGAAGGATATGAAGATGCCCACGCACATCTCCACGTTCGTGGACAGCGAGGACAAGACGTGGATCGACCGTCTTTACAAGAAGTGCGTTGCTGCGGATTGGAGTGAGGCGTAGGTTTACGGACAGACACACCGTCCTGGGAGAGAACAAGGCGATTACGCCCGACGCCGTCAAGCAGATCATTCTTGCGAGCTATTAGTGTGTGTGTTTGTTTGCAGTATTTCTGTTGAGTTTGTTAGCAGTATTCTTGTTGTGTGGTCGTGATTACGCTCACAGAATTGCTGTAAACGGGAATCGATCCTTGCATTCCTCCCACAAATGTACTCTGCGGCAAACACAATTCGTCTCGCCACCAGAAACCCGGCTACGTGGAGATCCTTTGGAACAGCCAAAAGTGAGGTGTAGTTTGGCCTATCGTAATGACTTAGAGTCTAAACCGTTTTGGAGACGTATCGTAAATGCGACGACGGTGGGTGGGGATTACGCGCATTCTGGATAATATGAAGGTATTGCTGCGTCAGGTGGTATTGTGTGGTACGCTTACACGCATCCCTTCGACAGAGAATCCTATAACCAGTCGTTGCAGAACCCAACCGCCTACGAGCTTGAAACCCTCACGCCGAAGCAGGTATTGTATTGCATGTGCTGGTTTAGTGAAACAGATCGCTGCGCATACCCTTGTGATGAACAGAACGTGCAGTCGTCTGATGGGCAAGCTCATGAACACAGAAATGTTTGTATCGCTCTTCATTCTTGATGTGTAGTCCGAAGAGCTGGAGAAGGCCGCTCTATTCGAGAGTGTCCAAGTGGATTGGCGTGAATGTGGACGAATTCGAGTCGTCGCTTCCCAGTGATGTCACCCCTAGAGGCACCTTTGAGGACTACAAAACGCCAAACGCCTTCTTCACGCGTGAACTCAAGAAATCGGCGCGTCCGATCATTCGCTCCAAGAAGCTTCTCCTTTCCCCCGTGGACGGCACCGTCAGCGTGTACGAAGAGAACCTCCCCACGTCGGAATCCATCCAGCTCCACCAAGTCAAGGGCGTTCGCTACGACCTGAACGAGTTCGTGGGCGAGCACGTGCACATCGACAGCAAAAACAACCTGTATTCCGTCGTGCTGTACCTGTCGCCGGCGAACTACCACCGCATCCACGCCCCGGCGGACGTCAGCGTGTCGAACCGAGTGCACGTGCCTGGGCAGTTGCTGCCGGTGAAGGCGTACTACGCGAACAAGGTGAAGGGCCTGTTCACGCTGAACGAGCGCGTGGTGCTGAACGGCAGCTGGGACGAGGGCTTCTTCTCCATGGGTCTGGTGGGCGCGTTCAACGTGGGCAGCATCCGGCTGGAGAACGAGAGCGACCGCATCGTCACCCACCAGCCGAACGAGCTGCTCTACAAGAACTACAAGCACCGCAAGCAGTACGAGCGTGCGTGGGCAGTGCCGCAGGGCGAGCAGCTGGGTCGGTTCGAGGTGGTGGCGGTGGTGACGTGTGAGGCGTAGATGGGATCGACGGTGGTGCTCGCCTTCGAGGCGCCGCAGTTCACGTGGCTGGTGGAGCCGGGAGAGAAGGTGAAGATGGGTCAGCCGATCGGGTACATTGAGTATGACGAGGAGGTGGAGCGCATTACCGAGGTGGAGTACCCTGAGGCAGTGCTGGGTGCGGTGGGGGAGGCTGTTGAGGAGTCTGTTGAGGTTGTTGAGGTGGTGGAGGAGCCTGCTGAGAAGTCTGCTGAGGTGGTGGAGGTCGTTGAAGAGCCCGTTGAAGTGATTGAAGAGCCAACGAAGGAAACGGAAGAACCCGTTGAAGTGATTGAAGTCGTTGAAGTACCCATCGAAGTGATCGAAGAGCCCATCGAAGTCGTTGACATCATTGAAGAACCCGTGAAGGAGGAAAAGCCTGTTGAGCGTAATCCTCGCCATCTCCCCCTAATCCACATAGAGAAGACAGAAGAAGACAACGTGTGGTCGATCGAGAGTGAAAATACCGTCGATAACGATCTCTGGTTCGGAGGACGCGAGATTAGACCCTTGCTCTCCGTATTGTTCGGTGGTCCTTCTCATTCGTTTGTTTGTTCTCGTCAAAGCAATCCAGCGTTCACTTCAGCGATCGAAACACAATCAACCCAAATCCCAGAACCCTGCAACCTCTTCCGACCACGCAGCAATAATAACCGTCAGCAACTTCACCCATAAAACTACCACACGCACTTCTTCCAACAAAACAATTCATATTACAATTCTTGAATAAGAGACGGTTTCTGCAACGACTGGAGGAGCGTTAACGCCGCCCGAGCATGTCCCTCGACAATCGAATCCCGATCAGCACACGCCTGCTCCAATATGTGCTGTATCGCTCCCTCTTGCCCGTCCAATATCGTCGAAGCGTCTTCTTCAACGCCACACAAAAGTCGATAGAGCAAGAACACAGCAGCACGCCGCACAATCACCGCGTCCTCCTCCTTCTCAAATAGCAAAATGCCTCGACATTGGCTCAGAATTTGCTACACATGATTCCATCCTCCATCCACCACAGAAACGAACGGCGTGATCGCATACTTCAAATAGGACACAAGCTCCGCAATGGCAGACAGGCAGGACGCGCGGAGTGCCTGCACGGCGAACACTACCCGTCACACGCCACAACCATTCCCACCCTCTTCTTCCGCCGTCGCCTTCACCTCCTTCTTCTTCGCCACCTCCGTCCACGAGAGCGTGCTCCGCACCTCCAGGAAGGACAGGAAGGCATTCATCACCTTCTCGCCGAACCTACGATAAAGAAGGCTGTGCACGCCCACTTCGCACTTGCATCCTGCATGTAGCGAACACAACACACGATCGCTTCACACACGCGCAGACGCAGATCCAGAGGCGCCAGCGCATTGTTGAACAGCTCCAGCAGCAGAGGAAGCACCTACATCTCACCACCCCCACGCACCCCCACTTCTTCACTGTACGCGGCACCGAGAATCATCATTCCATTGATCGCCGCCAGGTACACGTAACTCTCCACGTCCAACGTTCCCTGCTTGAGGGCGGTTAGAATGGAGGCAAGGAATGGATGTAACTCCTCTACGATTCAGAGTGAAACGCTGCTGGGACCTTTCGACTGCGTCTGGATGATCTGTTCGAGACGAGTGAGCGCCAGTGAGCGCACCGCTTCGTACGGACTGCGCAGGTCCTTCATCGTGTTCTGGATCGCGTCGCTCAACGACATGTGGTAGCGAGACGATTCCTCCTGGGGGACCCCAACGCTTTCGAGATTTCGCTGGAGGGAGGAGAGGGACTGTGTGATGGAGAGAAGGTTGTTTGGTTGTGTGTGAAGCTCGCCAGCCAGGCGAAGGAGAAGGTTCACCTCGTCGCGCACAGCCGCCAGATATGCTTCTTCTTCGTCGTCCTCGTCTTGCCTTGTGACGTTCTTTGTCGTCTTTGTCTTTGTTTCCTTCACCATCTCTTCCTTCATATCGTTCTTCGTCTCCTCCTTCACAACACTCTTCACAACACCCTTCACAACACCCTTCACAACACCCTTCACCATCTCCTCCTTCACAGCACTCTTCACAACACCCTTCACAACACCCTTCACAACACCCTTCGCCACCGAAATCTCCTTCACCTTTGGAATCACAATCTGCTGCGACGCCACCGCCTCCAGAATGCCTGTCCATCACGCCGCCACACCACACGCACTCTGAACAATACCGAGAATCGACACAACCGCGTCCTCGCTCAGCGTCAGCGCCTCCGGCTCCTGCGCCTGCTTCCGCAGAATGAGAAAGATGTGTTCGATGCTGCGCAGCCCCGCGAGAAGGTGTTCTCCGAAGAGAGAAGGCATGTCCATGTCGAGAATGCGGAGAAGCAGAAGTCCTGCGGAGTCCATGCCTGAAGAGAGAAGAGACGATGTGAAGAAGTGCTTGGGATGAAGAGGAGAGAACGAAGCTACGTCCAAGAGACTCACGAACAGCTCGCTCAGCCACGTGTACTCGCCGTTGATCACCCAGCACGTCAGAATCGCGTCGATCTCGCGTGTGAAGGAAGAAGTCGCCAGGTTGGCGAACGACCACGCCGCGTCCTCAGGGTCGCTGTCACATGCGGCGCGGAGAACCACAGCACCGCTCGCGTCGAGAGCAAAGCGAAGCGGTCTGGGTTCAACGCCCTGCTTCTGGGCGATCAGCAGAAAGGACTGAACGGCGGTCGGGCTGAGACGGATGTACGACTTCAGAACCTTGTTGAGCGTGGCGAGAAGGGCGTTTCTAGCGTGAAGGAAAGGAGAGAAAGCCACTTGGAATAGAGAGAGAACACGTACAGATGGAACAGGGCGGGAACGAGCACGCTGAACGCGTCGAGGATGCGTGGCATGGTGGACCCGACTTGGAGGAGGCGCGACGCGCTGCGAACACTGCGCTCGACGCACTCGGGAGGGGTTGGGAGGGGCGGGAACTGAGCGGATTGGAGGGAGATGGAGGAATAGAAGGGCTGTTTGGCGATGAAGAGAAGTGGCGAGAACAACGCGGGGAAGAAAACGGAGAAGACGGTGTTCGGGGTTTTGAGGAGCAGGATGTCCAGAATGTGGACGCAAACGGTGATCAGGTACGGATTGGAGTCCTTGGCTTGGAGAAGCGAGGCGAGTTGGGACCCCAACGATTTCATGTAGTCGTCGAAGGAGACTTGCTTGGAGCAGGTGGCGATGCCTCTCGCGATGCAACGGATCGCCTACACAGAACAATTCCCATGCATTACTACATTCAAATCCCCCTTGTCTGTGTACGAGAGGTACGTGGCGACGATCCCCCGCAGCCCTCCGTCCTGCATGATGAGCTGCGACATGAGAGCGACGATGGCTGGAGGTAGCCAAGGCTCGTGCGCGAGGGTCTATGGAGAAGAAGTGGACAGGGGGAATACGGATTGCTGGAGGGAGAGAATGCAGGTGACCAGAAGCACGTATGAGAAGGAAGACAGGTGAGAGAAGAAGAAGCGGATGGCTTCGGGAAAGGGGAGATGGAGCGTCTTTGCCTTCAGAATGAACCCGATGAAGTAGGAGAGCGAATACAGCACACCGGCGATCTCGAAATCGTCAACGAATCCCGCGCTCATCGAGGTGACGACAATCGACTCGATCATCTCGTTTGTGAAGCGTCCGCTCATGTGGCAGTAACCCTTGTGCAGCGTCGCCTCGTCCACCTTCAAGACGCTTGAAAACTCGCTCCAATTCACCATTCTCTCGTCAGCAAACAGAAGCGGTCCGATTCCGTACAGTGCATTCACCATGATGAGCTGGCGCAAAAGAACACAATTGTCCAGATTGATCGTCATCGTGGGCGAGGCAGGAGAGTGGTTCTGGTTGTACACGCTCAGCACGTCCTTCAAGCACCGGTTCATGTCAACGATTGCGTCCGATGCCTCCTTGAATCGGTCGTGGGCAAGATCGGCGACGAGTGTATTGTAGCTATCGCCAATCTGTTTAAACAGTTCTGCCTCTTCCATCCGTTTGGAAATCAATGGAAGCGGAGAGAACCAGGATTCGCACAAATAATCTATGGAGGACGCGGAAAAGAAGAAGGTGGACTGGAAGTCGTACAGTACAGAACTGCAGCATCGTTTGTCACCGTTCTAGGGTTTCCGAAGAACATCACGTACACGGGACGAGTCACGCGTCTCGTGATTGGAACGTATTCGGGCATACGAGCTGTGAATCACGAATAGCGGTTTGTTCACGTTTGGCTTCTGGAAGCGCAGACCCGTGTTCCTGTTCTTTGGCATTACGGAGCTGTTGTCCGCCGCCACTGCGTACAGTCCCATGTATGTGTTCGTCGGGGTAGTCATAATCAGATATGACGGTTACGGAATATACTGCAAACGACGCGAAATCCCGAACCGGCTCGAGGAGAAGCAGCAGAGGGAGGAGTAGCGGGATTGTGTTGTTTAGTGCGCCTCCTGTTTGTTGCAGCATCCCCTCGCTGTACCCGAGACGATAAGCACCATGAATGCCTTTCGTCGCAACCAAAGGATTAGAAGACTGTATGTCCCGATTGTCCCTGCGAAACACAATTCCAAAAAAGTCGAATGCGAAAGGAAACTCTGCTCGCCTGTCGCCGCAATGGGGTGTAATCATGCGTAGGTCTGGTCAACTTCTTCGGAGGATCCACCTTTGGTTACAATGTGGGTGTGGTCTCTGGATTGACGAAGCCTCTCATTCAGTGCACTCTGTACAAGGAGTCCGATAACATCCCGCTTTCTCTCTACCAGGTGGGTTACGAGCCTGGAGGACTTAGGAATAGGGCCTGTTTACCTCCACCATCCTGGTGTTCGCAACGATCGGTTCTCCGCTGGGCGTCTGGATTTCCAATAAGTGGGGCATGAGGACGGTTTGTATGAACGTGGCTTCTCACGCGTAGTCGCTTCAGGTTATGGCTTTCATCGGTATTGCTTTCCCACTGCTGGCCATTCTTGTTCCCAATTTCTGGTATGTGCTCGGCATGAGAGGCATTCTCGGCCTGGCTCTGGGATTCGCTTCTGCCGTGTGTCCTATGTACAGCAGTACCATTGTTGACGATTCTGTCAAGGGTATCATGAAGAGAATGGAGAGTGAGGTGTAGGCCGTGTGGGCTCGACGCTCCAGCTGTCCATTACGATCAGTATCCTAATCGGTGAATTGATGAACTTCCTGCTCATTCCCTCTTCGCCGAGCGGCAAGTGCATTCCGCTCTCTCCCTTCAGCTGGAAGATGCAGATTGCCTTCTCCGTTGTCTTCGCTCTGGGTCTCCTTATCGTCCTCTTCTTCGGACCCAATCCGAAGCGTGGGTGTATGGAGATGATCTCATGATTAGCCGGCGCGAAGAAGGTGGCTTCCTCTCTGTCGCTCTCTGCTCAGGAGTACGTGCAACAATCGCCTGTAACGTCTAGGTCGCTTGTGGAGGGTCATCGTGTCCGCTCGAGTCTCTTCAGCAAGACTGTGGGATCCCTCGTTTTTCATTACCCGTAGAATGCAAAGTGGCTTATTCTCGCTATTATGTTGGCCATCATGAACCAGTTCACGGGTATCAACGGCGTGATGTACTACGCGTACGATATTCTTCACGACGCCGGCGTGCCGAACGTACGTCTCGGGATCATCATTCATCAATAGGCTATGCTCATGCAAGTGTTCGTCGTGGGTCTGTGGAACATGCTCACGGTCTTCATCTTCATGGTTATTGTGGATCGTCTGTCGCGTCGCGCCATCTTTATGATTGCCTTGAGCATCATGTTGGTGGGCACACTCACTCTCATTTCCTCTTTCCTCATCAAGGGCATTTCGGTCGTCGCCATTATGGGTATGTTGTTGTTTATTCTGGGATTCGAGAGCGGTCCCGGTCCTCTCTTCTTCGTGATGGCGTCCCAGGATTTTCCTCCGGAACTGGTGGATCAGGGAACTTCGGTTGCGAACATTCTGATGTGGGTCTTGAACATCTTGATTGCCTTCTTCTTCCCGATCATCACAACATCGCTCGGAGGCGCTGCAACCTTCATCATCCTCGCCGGATTCCAGCTATTGTGCATGCTGTACTTCGGAATCACGATGAAGTCGTAGGGCGTGAAAGCGATGAGGTGATGTGTAGGAAGGCGAGCGAGGAGAAGGTCACCAACAAGATTATCGCGATGAGCAACTCGCACGAGAATCTGCAGGACTTGCTTCCCTAAGTAGTTTATTGTGTTTCCTTGGAAATGGGTGGTTGTGGGGAAGAGTGGGGTTCCATTTTCTGGCGAGTGTTTCACTTCCGAGCAAGTCTTCCAAACAAGTGATTCACTTCCAAACAAATCTCCCACCCCCACGACACAATAACACTACCAACAAACACAACAAAGAATCATTCTGAACCATTTTGCACTCAACTTAGATCATTCTGTTGACAAGCTTGCCAATGAGGACCTCGTGGTTACCGTAGTC
>ERZ780157.4704-NODE-4704-length-10142-cov-5.058194_pt1 | contig 10142 bp, 14 predicted proteins | sample MGYA00511169_ERZ780157 | MGnify/ENA primary metagenome ERZ780157 (study PRJEB29588, sample SAMEA1965149) | human gut metagenome | biome: human gut; feature: human-associated habitat; material: faeces | place: Denmark | collected 2008/2010 ...
ACGTGGTCAACCCGCGTCGCAGCTCCATCAAGCGTCAGGAGTGTACCCAGATGGTAATGCTCCCGAAGACGACGGTGGATGGATACAAGGAGAAAATCGCGAGGCTGACAGAGGAACTGAAGCGGTACAAGCACTAATTGTACAGTATGCTTCTATCACGATCAGTAATGTATAGGAAGCAGAAGAAAGCAACATCTTCACTTAACATCATCTTTGCGATAAGGCGCTGCTTATACGCATAAGCATTCGTATCATACAGAGTATAGCCGGATTATCCGGTGGTATTGATTCAGGGTAGACAGCCCTTCAATCTTGCATATAACCCTTCTTAGATATCCTTATAGACGCATAGCCAACTCCTTTGAGAATATATCACCCAACAATAGTCGGTTATGATCGTTTCCAGACATGTAGCTCAGAGAGTCACCTTTCGACGAGGTGAGCATTGTACTCCACTTCGATATACCTCTGCAACATCTCTAAGTTATACGACTACTAGTTGGAAGTCTGGAATAGCCTTCTGACCCACCCATTCGTTGGCTTCATTCCACTTTTAGAGGCGATTTTGTGCATTCATTTATCCACTACTAGTTCCTTTGATCGATTACAGATATGTGATTGCCAACTTCTTCTCTCATCCTTGCGTTCATTCATTCCTTCACACATTTGATGCAATCCCACAATTCCTCTCAACCACGATCACTCACCATCATTCTATGCCCATTTCATTCTAAGTGACCCATTTCCCCAATCTACTTACACTCTCGACTCCTTTCCCCCTTTAGCACTTTCAAAGTCACATTCTCCTTAGCCTTCACATTTCCTCCTCAAATCCACACTCAACTCCCCTTCCTCCCCTCATTCCCCTCCCCGTCCCCTTTTCCCCCTTTCATCCCCTTCTCATCTCTTCTCTACCCTTCCCCACCTCATTTCCCACCCCTCCCTTTCAAACCATTTTGACAAGTGGATTGACAGCTCCACTTCGTTCGTCACATTTCACTACCCACATCATGAGTCTTTTGAAAAACGGATACACCACTCTCTTCCCAGAAGGACTGAGGGCGGACAGTTCAAACGGCAACAACGTCTTCTGTGCCTTCCAGGAAAGCGTGCAGCAGTGCTACGACCATTTCGAAGATCTATGCGCCTCCAACAGCGACGCGTTTCCCTCCCTGAGTGAAGAAGTGGATAGGACCTTCGCCTTCCTCGAAGCAATGGCCGACAAGTTCGTCGACAAGTCGGAGCGGTCCATGCTGTTCCGTTCCAAGGACGACGCGAGCGAACTCGTCCTCATCACCGTGCTGGACATCAAGAGAGCAATTCTCGACTTTGCGGTGGCGTACATGGAAGAGAGCCTGATCAGCCAGTCATCCAATCGAAGGAGCGACAACGACAACGAGGATCTCCAGCAGGACAACTCGGACTACATTCCATCCTCCAACGGCAAGAAGAAGAGACCCAATCTACCCGCCTATGCCAAGGATATCCTCTCTTCGTGGTTCAGTAACCACGTCGAACACCCCTATCCAACGCAGGCGGAAAAGGTGGAGTTGTCGGAGAAGACGGGACTGAGTCTCCAGAAGGTGGACAACTGGTTCATCAACGAGCGGAGTCGGAAATGGCAGACCTATCGTAGAAAGTGACCTCTCTTCTGTACAATAGTTGTAACAATCTGTTTCGCAACAAACACACGATTCACTCTCCTCCGTCTTCGATTCGCCAGGATTCAGCAAACTCCACTTCCTCGAAAGCCACTCGTTCTTCAGCACCACGTCCAGGTCCTCCTTCGAGTCCTGTTTAAACGCGCGGATCCACACAGAGTCTCGCTTGATGGCGTCGTGCATGAGGTGATTCACACAGCCTCTATGCATAATTCAAACCCACCATCCCGTACAAGCGAAGCAGATCCGGTCCCGTTAGCATGGCTAGCACGCGGTCGCCTTCGACAAGGAAAGGAGCTGAAGCCATCAGCACTACACTCAAATCACACAACTACAGATACCCTGAATTGCTTTCGATTCGTCCACAGCCTGTTGTTGCAGGGCAGACACTTGCTTGTCGCAATTCTTCATCTCCTCCTCCACCTCCAGAATCTGCTTCTATTCCTCATCTCCTCTTCTCGTAACCACCTTCACCACCTCCAATTCCTCCAACTTCGCCTTGCGACTGGACTCCAAGTCAACAAGCGCCTGCTTCTTGTCCTCCGCCTTCTGCTTGTACTCGACGATCTCCTGCTGCATCCGCACGATATCGCTCAGGATGGTTCTACGGTTCACAAAACCAACTGCTTATACCTCGAGCACGCGACCTTCTCCTCCAGCGTCTCCTCCGGAAGCACAATCTCGATCGAGTACACCACATTCTTCTCGCGAATCCAGGAGTACGTGTTATCCCAGATGAAGAAGTACTCCCCGGCCTCCTCGAACACAATCTTGCCCTGCTGCGGACAGTCCGGGGGATAGGCGGTGTTCGCCACGACATACTGACGCTCCTTCCCTTCTCCCTCCTTCGCGATTCCAAAATGAATGTCGTACACCTTTGTGTGGAACACCCAGTGCACGGTCGTGTTGGGTTTCGTTACCATCAGCGGAAGCTCGAACGACGTGCCGGCCTTGATTGTGATCGCCGTCGTCTTCAGCTTCATGATTTTGTTTTTGTTCCTAAGGATCACGCCCAGCCCGTCGTTCTCACTGATATAGCGGGGACAGCTTCTCGTATTTCTCCATTTCGATTGTCGCTGTACGAGCGAAAGAAGGAACGCAGACGCGAATACAACGAGAAAGATACTGAGGGACTCCAACAAACACGCCATAATGACAACTTAAATCAAATCGTTGATGTTCATGGGCATCTCGTCAATCTGTGTGCTGTAGTACTGCTCGATGTCTCGCAAGATGTTGATGTCCTCGTTCGTCACGAAGTTGATGCCCACACCCTTGCGACCGAAACGGCCCGATCGACCAATTCTACGCGTCACCCTCCCTCCCCGCAGAGTACCTGTGGATGTACAATTCACGGCTGTTGGGCAGGTCGTAGTTGATCACCAGCGACACCTGCTGCACATCCAGACCACGACCCCACACATCGGTGGCGATCAGCACGCGGCTGTTGCCAGCACGGAACTCCTCCATGATCTTGTCGCGCTCGCTCTGCGGCATGTCGCCGTGCATCGCCGACACCGTGAAGCTCGCCTCGCGCAGCTTCGCCGCCAACCACTCCACCTTCTTGCGGGTGTTGCAGAAGATCACCGCCTGCGTGATCGTCAGGTTGTTGTACAGGTCGCACAGCGTGTCGAACTTCCACTCCTCGCGCTCCACCGCCACGAAGAACTGCTTGATGCCCTCCAGCGTCAGCTCATCACGCTTCACCAGGATCTTTACCGGCTCGTTCATGAACTTGCTCGTCATGTCCAGCACCTCCTTCGGCATCGTGGCCGACACCAGCACCACCTGCGTCGCTGGGGGCAGGTAACGGTAGATATCGTACAGCTGCTCCTTGAAGCCCTGGTTCAGCATCTCATCACCCTCGTCGATCACCAGCATCTTGATGTTGCGCGTGCGGAGGTGACGGCGGTTGATCATGTCGTACACGCGACCCGGAGTGCCCGACACCACCTGCACGCCGTAATCCAAACGACGAATGTCCTCGCCGATGCTCTTGCCTCCGACGCACGCGTGGCACTGCACCTTCATGTAGTCGCCGATCGACAGAAGCACCTTCTGCGACTGCTCCGCCAATTCGCGCGTGGGGGAGAGAATCAGCGCCTGTGTTTCCATTAGAGTGGGGTCGATATTTTGGAGCACGCCGATGCAGAAGACGCCCGTCTTTCCCGTACCAGACTGCGACTGCGCGATAACGTCCCTTCCCTTGATGATGGGGAGGATAGCGCGCTGCTGAATCGCAGAAGGCTTCTCAAATCCTGAAGGCGGTTAGCGGAAGAATGGAAGAACGAGCGACCTACCGTAGGCATACACACCGCGGAGGAGATCCGGATTCAGGCCCATTGCGTCGAACGATGGAATGACCTCCACATCCTTTGAAATGGTGTACACGGTGTCTGCCGCTTCGCCGACAAGTCCTATCGATGAGAATCGGAATCGTGGTTGGAATGCCTACCCGACTTTTGTGACATCTCGGTTCGGTGTATTTGGAATTGAAAACGAGGGTGGTCGCAACGATTTGAGTGCGCGGTGTGGTTGTTGTGGAAGAACAGTGAAGTGTGTGAAGTTAGAGTCTCGCGCGATTGGTCGTCCATGAGACCCAAAGAGTGCTATCACTTCCCATCATCCCCCCTCACTCACTCAGAAACGAACCATCTGCAACAAACACACCGAGTACAATTGAAAATAGACATCGCATACGGTAGGCAAGTTTACTTGGAGAAGGGGTGCTCGCTCACAAACTTAATGGCATCATCCACAGTATGAATCTTCTCGGCAACATCGTCAGCAATCTCCAGAGCGAATTCGTCCTCGATGGCCATAATCATCTCCACCATATTCAACGAGTCCAGCTTAAGGTCGTTCATGAAGTGGGAGTGTTCAGTCACCTATAGCGAAGATCACGAAGCACAAAAACCTCCCTACCTTGTTAGGGTCAACGGCATCGAAATTCTTAACCACGTCCAGCATACGCTTCGTCACCTCTTCCACGGGGAGGAACGTCTAATCGTCATCGCGCCATCTCTTCTCAAACCTGAGAAGCAAAGCATCTCGCGGCCACAGCGGTTCTGAGAGTAGGAGCAGTTCTGGCAAGCACTCTGAACATCTTTATCGATTTGCTGATTTGATTCAGATTCTATTTGTTCTTCTTGGGTTTCCCTGAAGGAGTGAACCGAATCGTCCCAACATTTGCAGAATAACCGTTCTCCCGCCTCCCTTCAATCTGCCCGTTTGGGCTTAATTCAAGTTGGTTGTGCATTTCTCTGTACCACTTTCATTTCATTTACGTATTCATCACTCCTCCCTTCATCCCAGAATCAACCCCACACTCTCTCCATTCCCGATCCATTCAACTTCTTTATCCTCACGACATTTCATTCTCACATTACGATAAGTGAATAACCTCACCGTTATCGAACAACACGCTCTTTTCCACTCTGCCAGAAATCGCCCCGATTTCACTTGCTGACGCACGCTCGGTTGGGCGAACGCATTTCCCATCTCCTCCAGAGTCATACCCAGTACCCCTCGTGCATAGGTAGTCCGTTGCCGCGTGTTCCTCATCGAATAGGTCGCTTCTAACCGCAACCCTGTAATTCGTAGTGTGTACTGATGACCGCTTCTGATTTGAAAATCTCGAAGGTACTCCACGTGAGTAATATCACCCACAACATTTCCCGAGTTCGTTTCGTCGTGCGCAAATTCACCCCCTAGTTTGATATCACCGACGAGTTCGAGAAGATACGTCCTGTCAAGCAGGTGTTTGTGCTCAGGCCCAACAATCAGGTGAGGTAATCGGCAACGCTTCATGAGGTAGGCGCTGGTGGAGATGAACAACACGGACGATGCGATGGCTGTGTACAACTACTTTCAGAGCAACAGCCTCACCATTCTGGGCAACAAGGTGGAAGTCCGTTTTTCTCGCTACGACAAACTCACCAAGCAAGAGGACCAGTCTGCGCCTCAACGCGTCCTCTTGGTCTCCATCATCTGCTATGATCAGTCCACCCTGTCCTTGCAGCATTTCTACTCTGTACTTCTTTCAGTACTCCGTCACCCCTAGATTTGCTCCAAGTTTGGCACTGTCGAACGCATTCGCATGTTCATCCACCAAGCCGGTCCGCAAGCGCTCGTCCAGTACTCCATCCTCTACGACTGCATCCGAGCGAAGGGGGAGCTGGAGAAGCTCACCTACATGCTGAACGGTCGTCGCTACTCCTTCGAGGTGCAGTTCTCGAAGCTGCGCGAGCTTCAAATTGTCAAGAACAACAACTACAGTCGGGACTTCCTTCTCTATCCGATGGAGATCATTCCGAGTGCGGGAGCCACTTCCGAGGTGTCTCCTGCCGCGCTTCAATCGCAGGGTTCGATGAAGAGTTCGAACTGCACGAGTCCCTCGCTGTCGTCGTCGGGGTCGAATCACGATTCTCTCTCGACGGAGCGGGACGTGCCGTCGTATTCCCCGTATTCTTCTCTCTTCAATCCAAATTCACCCATGCGGGACTCCGCGCTCCGACCGAGCGCTCCGCTCTACGGTCGCGACCTGCCTCCCGTTTCATTCATGGAGAACGAGTTTGGATCATGCGATTACCCTCTTCTTCCTCAGCCGTCTCTCTACCGACATGATTCCGACATGTCCTTGCTTAGCACGGGTTCGTCGCTGCGACGTCGCGACTCCGACCTCTCCTTGCTGGGCACCTCGTTTGTGCGCGATCCGGCGCCGATGATGTCATCGCTGCATGAGAACCATTCTCTCTTGAATCTGCTCGGCTCGCAGCAGACGATGCGTCGCTACGTTCTGGAGGGCTTTTCGCGGATGATGCCGATCAGCGATCTGGTGGACTTCTTGTACGGCATCGACATCAAGTTTGCGGAGTACAAGAGTGACTTTAACGGGTACAGTGTGGTGATTCACGGGAGGTCGGATTGGAGCGACACGATGCTGATCGGTTACTTGAACCGGAATCCTGTGGACGGGAAGGTGATTCGACTGCGGGAGTCGAGCGAAGTGACCAATTACTGAGGAGTGGTTCTTTTCTCTATGTGCTTCTCTGCTGCGTTGCAATACTGTTCTGCTCAACGCTGTTCAATGCTGTTTCGTATTATTCAACGCTGTTCATAACGCAATTCTTTTGTTTGATGGGAAACACTCTCTCCTCCACAGTGTTCTCTATTCTCCAGTTCTTCGGCCTCTACACAAAGGAAGCCGTAATCGCTGTGATCGGTAGGGATTCTGCGCTTCTTCGAATGTAGGTCTCGATAACGCTGGAAAAACGACGATGCTGTACAGAATACTCAACAACAAAGTGATCCAAATGTCTCCTTCTCTCGTTCTTCCCGCGTCGTCGATCTCACCCATAGCACGTGAATGAGGAATCCTTTTCATTCGGAGGTGTGTCGTTTAAGGCGTATGATATTGGAGGCCAAGAAGTGGGACTGTGAAGTGTTCGTGATGGGTAGTCCTTCCGATTACTGTGGAAACGGTTCTTGGGCGAGGTGGATGCAAGTACTCAGCTCCGTTAGCAAATGACTGTTAGTCTTGTTCCTGGTGGATGCTTCAGACCCCGAGCGGTTTGACGAGGTGAAGACAGTAACTTTGTGTTAGGGGCGCATCACGCACAGGAATTGAAGTACTTAGCGGAGATGAGCGGAATAGAGAAGCAACCGATTGGGCTGCTCTTCAACAAGTGCGATACGCGTGTAGGTGTGTGCGGTGCGATCACGACCGTAGGACCAATACCCCATTCAACCGATTCTGGACCAAATCGGAGGAGAAGCAATCCTCGGCAAGAATGAGTTATCAGAGGTGATTATTGGCATCCTTTGTGAAGGATAGGTGTTTCAGACCTCCGCGTTTCGACCCGAATCCCTCACTTCCGTGCTGAAGTGGCTGTCTACTGTCGTGTAACATAGTGGTTATGAGCTGTTTCGTTGAGTGACGAGTGAAGAGGAGTGTGTCCTTGAATGACGAGCAAAGGAGAGCGTTTCCCCCAAAACTACCTCCATATCTACCCCCTCACACTCCTTGCCACGGTTCGCGGAAGAAGGTGAGAAGATGCCATCGGCGGTGAAGGAGGGAATGGATCATCCATTTGAGAATGCGGAAGCATGTTGTGCAAGAAGCCAGAATGAAAGGAGCAGAAATCGGGCAGACCCCATTGTTCTTTTTGAATCAGGATATTGACTTTACAATGCAAACATTATTGAAACTGAAGAGCAGCGGACGCAATTTAGCTAAAGAGAATACTTCCCTTAACGCCCTAAAAGAAAACGCAATAGCCCAGTTCGATATGTTCCCGTCGAGCTCAGAGGAGGATGAGTCCTGTCTGCAGATGGAAGAATAATGAGTAGACATCCTCAGATCGTGCCACCAGTGGAGAATGACACACCGGTTGAAACGAGTCAAGATCTTCAGGGAAACAGTATTCGTACGTCCTGTGAGAATGGTTCTAACTGTGTAGTCGGTACCAGAGGGTGTGTTGGAGGTAAACGCGTAGATATGCTCAACAATCCGAATTGCATAAAGGAAGAGACTGAGCCGAGTGATCACGCTGATACAAATGGATCGGAGGAAGAGTGGACTTCTGATCGTGGTGTTGAGAATAGGTCCGTCGCGAATGCGAACGTGTTGAGTGATGATGGAGGTAATTCTTGCGCAAACGATTCGGCCGTACTGCCCGTATGGATCTCGCTGTCCGCTCACGGCGTAGGAGTCCCCTGCAAACCAGACAGAAGTTCCGTCGATATACAATCTGTTCTGCCAATCGCCAACGGAGGTCGAGATGCCGCAATCGCCACTGCGAGCCAAGGATGACATGTCATCCCTTGCAAAGCACTCGCTGCCCGTGGTTTCTGCGCCTTCCGAATCAACGACTCCCTTCCGCCCTCTGATGTACAAGTGTTCCAATGGCGCTGAGCAACAAGCCGGAGACATGTCTCTTTTGGACATGCTGAGCCAGAATCAGGTGGATGTGTCGGATAACAGTGGTGTGCCTTCCACTGATGATGATCATCCCGAGGAGACGGGAAAGAGCAGCCACGATGTCGAATCGACCTCCAGCTCGATCAAGATAGCGAAGCCGGTGGTTCCCCAAGTGGCGGTGAAGAAGTCGAAGGTGGACCCAACAGTGGTGAAGGCGATCGTGGCGAAGAAGGAGAAGGAGAAGAAGACGAAGAAGTCGGCGCCTCCCACGCCCAAGCCCATCACCGTAGCGGTGAAGGTGGAGAAGTCCGTTGAGAAGCCGGTGGCTGAGAAGTCGGTGGCTGAGAAACCAATTGAGAAGGGTGTGGTTGAGAAACCAATGGAGAGATCTGCGATGGAGAAGCCTGCGCCTGAAGCGGCTGTGGGAACAGGCGTGGACATGGAGAGCGTGAAGAAGCTGGTAAGCGTGAGTGAAGAGAATGAGAGGCAGATCGAGCAGAACGGGGCCGTCATGATCAAGCAACTGAGCGAGATGATGAACTCCGTGATGAACGCGCAGATGGCGGTGGAGAAGAGCATGGAGGTGGCGGCTGACGCGGGGACTCACAATTAGGCCAAATTGCTGGCATTCCAGAAGGAGGTGAACGCAAGTATTGATGCGGTGAAGGAGAACACGGAGAAGGAGATCCAGAAACAGTGACGATTTTTGTCATTCTTCATGATAGAGTGGTGTCTCTGCAGAGCGCGATCAAGCAGCTGAACGGCGTGTGCGCGGCGCAGAGGTCGAAGAGTGTGGACGACGTGCTGAGTCGGGCCGTTCAGGGCAGTATGCGACAGTCGGTGGTGCCGTCGGTGGACCGCATGGTGGAGGAGATGAAGGGCGAGGTGATGCGTTTTGTGAAGGAGTGGGATGCGAGGAGTGAGTTGGGCGAGATACGCGAGAGCGTGATGCAGATGAAGGAGGAGATGACGCGAATGAAGGAGATGGTGGAGAGTGGTGCGATGAGTGGTGTGAAGCGCCTCACGGAGAAGGAGGTGGATGCGATGATCGGCAACAACATGATCAATCAGTTGCTGATTCGTGTGAGCGACGAGGCGGACCAGCGAATCGTGATGTACACGTGCATGCAACTGATCGACCACGGCTGTCTGACCGAGGAGGTGGAGGCGGGTTTGTTGATGAGTCTAGTGTATCGAGTGCGTGTTGTGTTTTCCTTCTCACGGAGTAGATTGTGAGCGACATGAACAACGAGCCCTCCAAGCGCATCTACTATTTGCACCGCATCGTGATGGTGTTCCTGATGAGCTACGACGACGAGTCGGAGGAGATGAAGATGCGGGAGCACATTGAGCCCTTGGCGCAGGACGTCATCGCCTCGTTGGAGTCCTTCGTGAAGGAGAAGGGAGGCGAGCTGTCGACGCAGGACATGAATCGCCTCGTGCGCATCCTCAAGAAGCTTCGCACGCTCTTCGCTTCGTGACTTCCTTGTTCCAACAAACACGCCACCCATAAATGTACACATCTTAATACATGCCACCCATTCCCTGAGGCATCGCGG
>ERZ780157.4708-NODE-4708-length-10140-cov-2.670302_pt1 | contig 10140 bp, 14 predicted proteins | sample MGYA00511169_ERZ780157 | MGnify/ENA primary metagenome ERZ780157 (study PRJEB29588, sample SAMEA1965149) | human gut metagenome | biome: human gut; feature: human-associated habitat; material: faeces | place: Denmark | collected 2008/2010 ...
TTATGGCTGGCCCCAACTGGGGTGAGGTCGCGGTCGACCTGGTCGTGCCTAACATTCAAAATGACCCCAGCTACGTGTCGCTCGTGGTCGCAACGATCGGTACCACCATCGCGCCGTGGATGATCTTCTCGGGACACAGCGTGTCCTTCCGGATGTACAGGATGCCCACGCCCTTCGTCGCGTAGATCTTGTGACCCGCCATCGTCATGTAGTCCACGCCCAGCGCCTTCGCGTCCACGTGCATCTTGCCGCCTGCCTGACTCGCGTCGCAGTGGAAGAGGATGCGGCCGTTTCCCTTGGGAGATTCTAGGGTGGAGGAGAGGGAGGGCGACTACGCTCAAAGGCGCGGACGTGCTGAACCATCTCCGCGATGGGCTGAATGGACCCGATTTCGTTGTTCGCCAGCATGCAGGTCACCATCGCCACATCCGGGGAGAGGAGGAGTTCGAGCTGATCCACGTCCACAAACCCGTACTTGCTCACTTGGAGGTGGACGATCTTGAACCCGTACTCCTTCTCCAAGAAACTAGGCGTGAGCACAGACGACGATTGGCTACGCCAGCGTTTCATTCACAGCCGGATGCTCGAAGCAGGAGGCAATGATCGTCCTTCTCTTGTCGTTCAGCGCTCTCACTCCACCAATTAAGGCCTGGTTAATGGACTCCGAACCTATGCATTGGGTACAGAAGAAGAAAAGCAACCTCCAGACAAAAACAGAATCTCTTCAGGCTCCGCGTTGATCATTTTGGCGATACTGCATCTCGCCTTTTCCACTCCTTCTTTCGCAACTACGTATCACGATTACTCTTCTCTCCCACGCTTTCCGTAAACATGGCTCGAGGAAGGATTCCCAAAGTACTGCGTCATGAAGGGCCACATGGCCTTCGCCACTTCAGGATCTACGGGAGTCGTTGCGTTGTAGTCCAGGTAAATGGGATCGGTGGGATTTGTTCTCGGGAAAATGGGAGAGGCCTTGTATTCTAACGGCTGCATTTCAGAATAGTGTACGGAGTGATTCGTAACGACAATTATCTGAACAAACACGTCTCAATCGTCTTCCTTCTCCGCTGCCGGCTCCGGCTCCTTTTCCACTTTCCTCCTGGCGGGCAACCGAACTGTCTTCACGTCGATCCGACTGATGGGGAACTGAATCGCTGGCACAACCCACTGTCCGCGTTGGATCAAGGACTCTCGCTCAGGCGCAACGAAGGATATACGAACACTGCGTGCCCTGCCAGTGGAGCATTCCCAGACGAGTGGAGCAGCACGGACAGTATATCTTGCACTCGATCTGTTCGCTGTGCTTCACCCAGGGCGGACAGGAGGATATAAAATAGGACAGACAGCTGTGTGCAGGATGGTTTCCCTACAGAGAATCAGTCCTCGTCGATAACGTACCTTCCCCTTGTTTTCAAAGTGTGTGTCGTGGCCCAGAGGTTTGTGGGTTACGAGCTGGTCCTTGCGAAATAGAAGAGCTCCACACTTGCCGCAGGTGAAGACTTCCGTCGGTACGAGCTCTATCACTCAACCGATACTTGGAATGAATTACCCGGCTTCTCGCTTGCAGTATCCATTCGTTATCGAGATTCGCTTGAAATGAGAGTGATGACGTGAGTGACCCAATAGTGCTCTTCTTTTGTAGTCTCTATTGTTTGGCTGACTCAAAAAGGGAGAGTGGGTTTCGTGGGAATGACCTCTGATAGCGAAAAGGGGGTGGTACGCATCGTGTCGTGTCTCCATGAACCATCCGTGCTCTTCACCTGGGGGCAAACGGGTCATCTGCGATCAGTCCTGCCAGAAAACGGACGTATTTTGGTTGACCATCAACGCGAAGAACCCTCATTCTTTCTTTTAAACCAATGATCTCGAAAGCCTTTACAAGAGTCGTCAAGCCTGTTTCCATCGCGCGTTCCTTCGCTAACGCCGCCTACGCTCTCCCCCCGCTTCCCTATGCCAAGAATGCTCTCGCTCCCGCCATCAGTGAGAACACCATGAACTGCCACTACGATGGACATCACCAGACGTGTGGATTCGTGTGATGAATCACGCATAGCTATGTCACGAATCTGAACAACATGACGAAGAACGCGGAGCGAAAGCCTCTCGAGTACTACATTACCAAGGAAAAGGGACCTCTTCACAACCAAGCAGCTCAGGTTGCTGCTCTCTGCGTGCGTAACGCATAGATTTGGAACCACTCCTTCTTCTGGAACTGCATGGCCCCGAACGGAAAGACGCTTCCGCAGGGCGAGTTCTTGAACGCTGTGAAGCGCGACTTCGGCTCCCTGGACAAGCTGAAGGAGACCTTCACGAACGCGGCGGTGGGCCATTTCGGCAGCGGTTGGGCGTGGCTCGTGCACGATCCCAAGGAGAACAAGCTGAAGGTGCTGAGCACAGTGAACGAGGCGAATCCGATGCAGCGTTTGCTCTTTCTGACGCGCTTGAGGTGTAGAGGGATTGCGCCCGCTTCTGGTGTGTGATGTGTGGGAGCACGCCTATTACCTGGACTACCAATTCCGTCGCGCGCAGTTTATCCAGAGTATGTGTTTTGGAAGTGGGTGAGGCGTAGATTGGTGGGGCATTGTGAATTGGCAGTATGTTTCGGACGTGTACACTAGCAAGGGTATCCCTTCGTTTTAACGCTTCGTGGCTTGTTGGAAACACAACCGACGTGCACTCCGATTTGTGGGCCCACATTTCCTTCCTATTCTTCTCTTGACCACGACAGCTATGCGAAGGAATACTCTTTTCGTCCTTCTCATTCCTTTTCTGTTTTGTATGTGCCGAGGGAAGCGTGTTTAGTGTTAGGTTCTTGCTATGCGTCCACGATTACATGCTCTTCATATGAAATCCTCGTCTCCAACGGGATCGAAATGGATCCCGTCACCTGCGAGGACGATAACTCTCCTCACATTCCATTGAGTGTGGATTCTCTCCCGAAAGGGGTCGTCTTTAACGGAAAGACCTTCTCCGGCGTGCCAAATGACACGGGCGGGAGACGGGGGGTGATCGTCTACAACGGCGATACCGCCGTTCTTGTCGTCTTTCTCTGTTCGGTTGCAGTGCGTGTACTCATGTTCTAGTCCTCAACACGCAACCCTCCATTTCCTATGGATTCACGAAGCGAATCGTGTACACTGGCGTCGAGATCGATCCCATCGTTCCTCAGCTGACGGTCTATCCGGCGTGGATCGAGATCAACCCGCCTCTGGAGGACGGGCTGGTTTTGGATAACACCACGGGAATCATCCACGGAACACCGGCTCGTATGACAAAGTCAAAGTCGGTGGGCTATGAGATTACCCTTGTGTCGTCCCAACTGGAGAACGCGACTGCGTATTTCACCTTGGTCTATGTGGAGCGATCGGAGTATCCGAATCACGGCGTGATTGCGTGCGTTCTGGACCGGGAAGGGGGATTCAACATGGTGTCTCCCGCTCTCTTCCTCCTCTCTCCCTTCCAATCCTCGTGCTCTGTTCTGCAATCCCTATCCTGGTCAGACCAATACGACGCAACCACTCGCCATCATCAGAACGCCTTGCTCCAATCGACCGGCCACGCCTTCATTCGCTTCGTCACCTACTACGAGAGCGGCTTCTCCTCCCCCACCACCTTCACGCTCTCCTCCTGCAGTCGCGTCGCGCTGTACATCGACTCCTACCACACTCCCTTCCTGGAGAGCGAGCCCACAACCTCCATCTTCACACGCCGCGGCACCATCCGCCTGGGACACGGTCTGCACCGTCTCGTCGTGCTTCTCTCCACCTACTCCGTGTGGGAGGGCAAGTCCTTCTTCTCCCTGTCCTACTCCATCCGTCCGCAGAGCCAGCCCGAGGTGCTTCTCATGTCCGACACGCTAGTTCTTCCCTCCGTTCCTCCTCTCTTCGCGTCCGCGCAGACCCACCTCCAGCAGTTCGTTCCCCTCACCACACACATCCGCTCGCTGCAACTCGCAACGAGCGCTGTCGTGAGCCTCCCACAGCCCGCCGCGTCTCTCCTCGACCCGGCGTCGATTCGCTTTCACGCCACGGATCGCAGTCCTGTCGTCTTTCGGTACGTCGCATCAAATGTGGGTGGCGAAGCGGCTGTTGACGCAGAAGCGGTAGTGCACGAGCCGCAACGCGGGGTCCTCGCATCGATTCGCGCCGTCTCTCATTCCACAACGCAACCCTCTCTCGACACGGCGGAATCCGTATATGTTCAACAGATGGTCGTGGAGTCCTTTGAGTCCTTCGACGCCCGCATGATCCCCACCGACATCGCGACGCCCCTGCTGGAGTTCAACACGACGCTCCTTGTCTACGAGCCCGGACTCTTCCTCCTCTTCCCGAGCGTGGGTGCTTGGCTGCGGCGTGATGCATAGATGGACTGCGAGGCGTTCGTCAACGGCCGCAACGCTCTCGACACGGTCTTCAACAACACGGAGGGAGGTACCGTTACGGCGCCGTGATGACCCTTAGTGCACTTCTACTCCGTGTTCATGCGATGCGGTCCGTCGCTGAACGACACGTCTCTGGTTGTCGTGCCCGACTCCATTCGACACGAGTTCGTTCTCCCCTCCTCCGCGTCGCTCTTCTGCCGATACCCGGTTCTGCACTGCGTGAAGCACGAGCCGTGCGAGGTGCGGATGGAGGCGTTCGAGGCGTGCGAGATGCTGCAGAAGGTGGAGGGCGTGTCGATGACCAGTCATTGCGTGGTGCGCGTCGACACGACGAACACAATGGTGCCCACCGTCGTGCTGTACCGAGGTCACGAAGTCGCGTCCTTCGTCGTGTCCGTGGGAGGTGAGCGTCCTCGCAGAGAGTGAGGCATAGAGGAGGTGAAGGCACCGACGACGCTCGGGCTGTTCGCCGGAAAAACGCCGATTCATAACCAGATCGTGGTGGAGGCGGGCAAGGGGTTCTCCATCGCCGTGGTGGTGGACGAGCCCGTGGGCGTTCGCCTGGAGATCACGCCCGCGCTGCCGTCAACCGTGCGCTTCAACGCCTCCGTCATCGCGGGCGTGCTCTTCGAGGAGATGAACCAAACCTACACGCTCACCGCGTCCAACGCGAGAGGATCCGTGTGGACGGAGCTTCGCGTGTTCGTGGAGCGCGATTCGGAGTACTACCTTCAGTGCGACGCTGGACGCGCCAAAGTGACGGTCCGAGAGGGCGTGACTGGGTTTGTGGAGGTGATGGAGAAAGGCGACACGGAGCCTGTGGACGGGGATTCGGTGTTCGTGTCGGCGTTCTGCTACTCGATCGACGGCAGCTTCGAGGACGGCGCGTTGCCTCCCTTCCTTCTCCACTACAACGAAGAAGCCAACATCACGTACACGCTGCCTGTCCGCGGCTTCTCCTTCTCTCCCGTCTCCACGAACACCGTCGCCCTTCTTCACCAGCCCATCGCAACGCTCTTCTGGGCGGTGGAAGGCTTCTGCAGAGCCTCCTTCGGCGCCGTTCCGTCCTGGCTCCACCCTTCTTCTCCCTCCTCTCTCGACGGCGTGGCGGAGGAGTCTGGCGTGTTCACCTTCCCCGTGACGCTCTCCAACAGCACGCACTCCTTCGACATCCAGTTCAACGTCACCGTGGTCGACGCCTTCTCCGCCAACCACACGCTCATCTCCTTTGTGGTGCAGAACGAGGCGCATTCGCCGTCCCTGCCGCTGTTCTCCTTTCGCAACGGCTCTCTCGCCGTCTCGTTCATCACACTGACGTCGCCGCCCTTCACCTCCTTCACACAGCAACTGCTCCTGCCCGCCGGCGTGCACCACGTCACGCTCCCCGCAACAGAGAGTCATCGCATCGACGTCTTCATGCACTCTGTGTGTATCGCCTCGCGCCTCGCTCCCCAAACCACGCTCTGGTTCTACATCGAGGAGTCCGTGCGCGAGGACGACTTTCTCCTTCAGTTCCTCTTCGACGAGTCGCCCGGTCGCTGGACGGAGCGCTCGTACGACGACGGGATTTGGGACATGGTCATTCCAGGGGAGATTTCTGTCATCCCTTCTCAGCCCCTTCTCTTCCGAAAGCACTTCGTCGTCGAAGCGGCTTCTCTGTCGTCGCTCGCGCTGTCGCTAACGGTGTGGCCGGGCGCCAACGTGTACCTGAACGGTGAGCTGATCTGGCGCATCAACACCTCGAAGGGCTGCGCCAAGGGCTGCGAGTCTGTTGTTGTCGACGGCGACTCGCCCCTCACACGTCACCACATGACCGTGTCGCGCCGTCTATACGACGATGACAACGTGATCGCGGTGCAGTTATTCCCCTTCGAGAACGACACGCAGCCCGTGTTCCTCTCCATGTCCGTGTTCCCCGTTGTCGCGCCCGTCGTGCTCACCTCTCCCTCCACGCCGATCGCCTCCGCGTACTCCGTGTTGAACGTGGAGCTGTTGTTGCTTCCTCACACCTAGTCCGGCTCGGACCCGCGTTCGCTCCTCTCTCCCTTCACCGACCTCTCCTACCACGCCTACACGCTGCCGTCCAGCATCACCATCTCCTTCTCTCTCACATCCATCTCCCACCTTCTTCTCTTCGCCTCGTCTGAACTCCTCCTCCAGCCCACGCACTTCGTGGTCTACGGCACCGACTTCAACGGCGACCTGGTCACGCTGGCAGCGGTCGACCACCCTCTCCTCGCCTCGTCTCCCGGCGAAGCCATCACCATTCCACTCTCCACCGTTCCCGTGAGACAACTCGTCTTCACCATCTTCGGTACGCCTCGCCTCACACCCTCACCTCTAGAGAACATGGCGGTGGCCAACGCGGTGCACTATATCGGCGGCATTCGCCTTCTCTCCCAGCGAACCATAACCTGTCCTGCCGCTGACGGATTTGAGGCAACCCCCGTCGAAACCACCGCCCGTCTCTCCGTTTACAACGCCAGCTCCAAAGGCTTCGTGCAACGATTCTGCGCCGCTGTCTCCGACCCCGCAGATCCCATGAACACTCGAGGCGAGTGGGGGCCCACGGATTTCACTCACCTCGTCCGTCGCGTCCCACAATACCCTGGCGCCTTCGTCGAGTTCATGTACGTGCTGTCCGGACTGAGCTGGAGCGAGGCGTACGAGATGGCGGGAGATCTTCGCGCGGTGATGGATTCCGTCGTGCGGAAACACAACCTGCCCGTGCAGGCGATCACGGTGTTCAGGGTGAGTGACACGTCCTCGCTGAAAACGGCGAAAGTGCTCTTTTCGATCCAGTTGAAAACCAAGTTGGCACAAGCACATGCCGTGGCGTCCTTCATCAACGGAGGCGATTCCTACGTCTCGCGGGAACTCGTTCGGGAGCAAGTATCCGATGCTTACGGACTTCCGCCTGTCGAACTTCCCCCTCGTGATTCAATCGCGAATGCCGACGTGGCTGCGCGTCCTTATCTGGATCGGAGTTGTGTTGTGCGTGGGTGCGGCGACTGTGCTGGTAATCAAGTATCGCGTCGCTCTGTGGAGAATGATCAATGATGTCGTGAACGGGTACCGTGAGCGACGGCGCCGTGACGTATGCGACGAGATGGGCATTCCCTACAACATGACGTATTTGCCGAAGAAGAGTGAAGCGAACGGAGAGGCGATGTCCTTTGAGACGCCTTACGGTGAAATTCATCTCGTTCCTCCAGTTGTTCGTCCAAAGGACCAGGACTACGATGGTTATATCCAAGCTGTATCAATGTGACCTGTTTGTGCGGAACAAAGACGGCATAATACAATCTAAATTACAGTCGCTTTGGCTCAAGCTTTTGGGCAATCTTCATGATCGATTTCGCCTTCATGCGTGAATCATCTCGAAACACGGACACTAAAATGGAATCGCAATGGGTGTACACCGACTTATACCTACGCGTCACAGGAATGCCAACATGCGTACAATCGAATCACACTCTGCTCCGACTTCATTGAAACGGCTGCCAACTGTTCAACAGAAGGAGCGTCCTCCATGTCGCATATCCGCGAAGCCATGAGCACCACCACCACGTTCAACGCCGATCCACCGACATTCGGGTAGTTGCCCTCCTTTATGCTCTCCAGCACCCTCAACGCCATGCTGTACACGTCGCGAGGCAGAAGAAGAACGCTGCAGTAGCGGCCAATGTAATCGACATCCGTCGGGGGATCGATCACCAGCTTCAACTCCGATATGATCACCTGGGAGAGTCGCGCCGTCTTCCGCAGATCGGAGAGCAGCACGCTCACGATCTCGCTCAGGAGTCGGTAGGACTTCATAATCCGGCACGCCAGATAGAGGCACGCAGACACGATGATTTCTGACCGTTTGCCGCGAATATGCATCAGAGACGAGCAATCCGAGTACAAATCGAACGCGCAGCGAACCACTCCCGAATTCAACCCTAACTGGTTGGCTGCCTCTTCAATGGCGGAGTGAATCGATATCAGCTTCCTCGAAAGCTTCGCCTCCTTTGGATTCTCCACTCTTCTCATGATCGCCTTCTGCTTCGAGTCGATCGCCTTCCCCTCGAATAGGAAATCCGTTGACAGCGTTCCAGTCTTCAGATAGGAATCGGTGAACGTATCGACTCGGGCATCATCCTCCGCGTTTCCTACCGATAAATAACGAACACTTCAACATACCCTCTTCCTTGAAAGTGCGCCACTCCGGTTCTTCCGAAAGAAGGTTTGAGAGCTGGACTTCTCCGCACGATAAACATATACGGTCCCCGGTTTGCTCATCGTCGATAAATTCGTTCTTCCCGCAACCTCTACAGACATTACTCATGTCATACACGCTAGAGAAGAATCTGTTTGGAGAATCGCCTATTTCGTTACTTGCCACGCTCATATTCGATACAGTCTCTTTGGAATAGAGGAGAATAGGGGAGAGCCCTTCGTTTTTGGGACCCCCACTATTCTTGCTCTCGGCGAGGAAGTCGCGTTGTTCGTTTGACGAGCGTCCTGTGACGAGACGATTGCTGGGGGACACTCACACTGGTAGCGAGTGTATTCCAGCAACTGAGGAGAAGAACCCCTCGTCAGACACTTTACAATGTTGCCAGATATGGGGGTTCGTGTTCACGAGCAAGAGGAGGGATTCTGTTCTGTCCGTTCCATCACTCAATCCATTCCAATGAGACGCGACGTTCATATTCTGCTTTACCTGCTATGTACTCTTCATTGCTGTCGTTCTCATTCATTGTAGTGATCGTGCTGTGTATTTCGCGCGAGGTTCGTTGTGTGAACTCGGCGGGGGAAACGATTGAACTCAGAGAGGACAAGATTAACGACGGATATTGCGATTGCGATGTACATGGAGAGGACGAAGATCGCACTTCGGCGTGCTCGTTTGTCCCGAACACGATGTTTACTTGTCTCAACAAGGACGACAAACCAACGCAGATCCATTCTTCTCGTGTAAATGATGGAGTGCGCTGTTTTTCGTGCGTGTAACGTAGATTTGCGATTGCTGCGATGGAAGTGACGAGAAGGAGGGATTGTGTAAGGATACATGCAGCGTATTGTTTCGTTGTGGTCGTGTTGTGTAGGAACTCCGTGAGAAGCGTCTCTCTGGCGTCCGCGAGAAGCTGCATGACGCTAAGGCGGGGTACGAGACTATGAGAAAGCGCTGCGAGGAGAACGAGAATTCTGATGACTCTTTGGGCTCCATTGCGAAGGATATCAAAGACACGATGAAGGAAATGAAGCACATTCGAGAGACTGTTTCTGCGAAGCTGTACCAGAGCCGGTTAATCGACAAGAAGTACGCATTGTATCGCAATCGCTACATTCTCCGAACGGGCGAAGAGCCGGACATGTCGATCCTGAAGGAGCTGTACACGGACGTGTCCTTCCTGAAGCCGGCGTCGCAGGAGGTGGCTGAGGGTTCATCGGAGGTGATTGAGGAGAGTGTTCCTGCGAGCGGAGAGGGGCAGGAGGTGGAGGAGAGCGCTCCTCGTCAGGAGGCTGAGCAGGAGCAGTCTGTGAGTGAAGATGTTTCTGTGAGTGAAGATGTTTCTGTGAGTGAAGATGTTTCTGTGAGTGAAGGTGTTTCTGTGAGTGAAGATGTTTCTGTGAGTGAAGATGTTTCTGTGAGTGAAGACATGCCTGCAAACGAAGAGAGTGTTGAGGAGGTGCCTGTGAACGAAGAAACCATTGAAGAACCTGCACGCAAAGAGAACCCAGAAGACACGAACACAAGCGAAGAGCCCGCC
>ERZ780157.4710-NODE-4710-length-10135-cov-3.546825_pt1 | contig 10135 bp, 10 predicted proteins | sample MGYA00511169_ERZ780157 | MGnify/ENA primary metagenome ERZ780157 (study PRJEB29588, sample SAMEA1965149) | human gut metagenome | biome: human gut; feature: human-associated habitat; material: faeces | place: Denmark | collected 2008/2010 ...
GTTTTCTACGATATCAACGATACCGATACCGTTCTCGCCGCCAAGACGGTTGAGCTCTGTGATGATCTCGGAAACTTTCATTGCTTTGCCGTTGAGAGTCTTCGGAACACCTTCCTCAAATGTCATGGTCACTTCTGTTTCTTTATCTGGTGCTTTTTCAGGAGTTACACTTAAAACGAGCATGTCATCATAGTTCGGAGCCTGGGAAGGATCTTCGAGTTCAAGTCCTTCATGGCTGATGTGCCATAAGTTACGGTCACGGCTGTAGCTGTGGCTTGCATCGAATGGAAGGTTGATTCCATGAGCCTGGCAGAATGCGAGCTCATCATCACGGGACTGCATGGTCCATACATCTGTCATTCTCCAAGGAGCGATGATTTTGATGTCCGGAGCAAGTGCTTTGATACCAAGTTCGAAACGGATCTGGTCGTTACCTTTACCGGTAGCACCATGGCAGATAGCAACAGCGTTTTCTTTACGTGCGATCTCAACGAGTTTCTTGGCGATCGCCGGACGGGCCATGGAGGTTCCGAGTAGATATTTGTGCTCGTATACAGCGCCTGCCTGTACGCATGGCATGATGTAGTTGTCACTGAAATCATCAACGATATCTTCAATGTATAATTTGGAAGCTCCGGAAAGTTTTGCTCTCTCATCCAGACCATCCAGTTCGTTTCCCTGTCCGCAGTTTACACAGCAGCAGACAACTTCGTAATCAAATGTTTCTTTCAGCCACGGGATCAGTGCTGTGGTATCAAGACCACCTGAGTATGCAAGTACAACTTTTTCTTTCATAATGTATTCCTCCTGAAAATTTAATGCCCTGCACTTGGCAGATACATGAATATTTGATATTATAAAAGGTAAAGATTCCTGCGCTTTAGTGTGATTGTATGATAAAGCAGTGAATCTTAAGCCCTGTCGTGTTTCGACAAGAGTTAATATACAACAATTTTTATAAATATGCAATACCAATATGCAAAAAAATAAAAGAAATTTTTGCATAAAAATGCATCATTAAATAGGAAATAACATATAAAATACATAAAATCGCGGAATGCGGATGCGAAGATGGTAAAATTTTGTATTGCATATTATGCAGTATAGATGTATAATCAATACAGTTTATACGGAGAATGTCCCGCGAAGTGTTTTGCCAGATATGGCAAAATCCTGAGACATACGGGGCAAAATCCCATTGCCGCAGGCAATTTGGAATGGATTTTGACCAATTACTGCGAATATATGAGCAGTAATGGTATAATTACAACAGTTTTAAGCAGTTGCACATTATGTAACTGCTAATTTGTGATTCTAGGAGGAATGAGAAATGATCAAAGCAGGAATCATCGGAGCAACCGGTTATGCAGGAAATGAACTGGCAAGACTGCTCCTTGGACATAAAGAAGTAGAAGTTGCATGGTACGGCTCAAGAAGCTATATCGATCAGAAATATGCAGATGTATACCAGAACTTTTTTAAACTGGTAGATGCGAAGTGCATGGACGACAATATGGCTGCACTTGCAGACGAAGTAGATGTGATCTTTACCGCAACACCACAGGGGCTTTGTGCATCTCTTGTTAATGAAGAGATCCTTTCCAAAGCAAAGGTCATCGACCTGAGTGCAGATTTCCGTATCAAAGATGTAAAGAAATATGAGAAATGGTACGGCATCGAGCACAAATCACCGCAGTTTATCGACGAGGCAGTTTACGGACTGTGCGAGATCAACCGTGAGGACATTAAGAAAGCAAGACTGATCGCGAACCCGGGATGCTATCCGACCTGTTCCACTTTATCCATCTACCCGCTTCTCAAAGAAGACCTGATCGATCCGAACACTATCATCATCGATGCAAAATCCGGCACTTCAGGAGCAGGAAGAGGAGCAAAAGTTCCGAACCTTTACTGCGAAGTAAATGAGAATATCAAAGCATACGGCGTGGCAACTCACCGCCATACACCGGAGATCGAGGATCAGCTCGGATATGCATGCGGACAGGAAGTGATGATCAACTTCACACCTCACCTGATCCCGATGAACAGAGGAATCCTGGTAACTGCATACGCTTCTCTTAAGAAAGAAGTTTCCTATGAAAGAGTAAGAGCAGCTTACGATAAATATTATGCAGATGAAACATTCATCCGTGTCCTTGACAAAGACGTATGCCCGCAGACCAAATGCGTCGAAGGCAGCAACTATGTAGATGTCAACTTCAAGATCGACCCGAGGACCAAACGTGTTATCATGATGGGCGCGATCGACAACCTTGTAAAAGGTGCAGCAGGACAGGCTGTACAGAACATGAACCTGATGTTCGGATTCGACGAGGCAGAAGGACTTCATCAGATTCCAATGCTTCCGTAAATAAAAACGGAGATTTTTGTACCAAGGAGGAGTATAGATTATGAAGGTTATTACAGGTGGAGTTACAGCGGCAAAAGGATTCCAGGCGGCATCCACAGCAGCCGGGATCAAATATCAGGGAAGAACTGACATGGCAATGGTCTACAGCGAGAAACCATGCGTGGCAGCAGGAACTTTTACCACAAATATTGTAAAGGCAGCTCCGGTCAAATGGGACCAGGAGATCGTTTATAAACATCCAAGTGCACAGGTGATCGTCTGCAACAGCGGTATCGCCAATGCGTGTACAGGAGAAGAGGGATTCAGCTACTGTCGTGCAACAGCAAAAGCAGCAGCAGAGACTCTGAACGTAGATGAAAACAGCGTACTGGTTGCATCTACAGGTGTTATCGGCATGCAGCTTCCGATCGAGAAACTTTCCGACGGTGTCAAGGCAATGGCTCCGAAGCTCAAAGGAACTCTGGAAGCCGGAAACGAAGCAGCCAAAGCGATCATGACAACCGATACCGTAGAGAAAGAAGTTGCCGTAGAGATCGAGATCGGCGGCAAGACAGTTACGATCGGCGGCATGTGCAAGGGATCCGGAATGATCCATCCGAATATGTGCACGATGCTTGGTTTTGTCACAACAGACGTATGCATTTCCAAGCAGCTTCTCCAGGCAGCTCTGAGCCAGGATGTCAAAGATACTTATAATATGGTATCTGTTGACGGCGATACCTCCACAAACGATACTGTTCTCCTGCTGGCAAACGGAATGGCAGAGAACCCGGAGATCAATGAGAAAAACGAAGACTATCAGAAATTCTGCGAGGCACTGAATTACATCAACACCACACTTGCCAAGAAGATCGCAGGCGACGGTGAGGGTGCGACTGCACTGTTTGAAGTAAAGATCATCGGTGCAGAGAGCAAGGAACAGGCAGTGACTTTGAGTAAATCTGTTGTTACTTCCTCCCTTACAAAAGCAGCGATCTACGGACATGATGCAAACTGGGGAAGGATCCTCTGTGCGATGGGCTACTCAGGTGCACAGTTTGATCCGGAAAAAGTAGACCTCTACTTTGAGAGCAAGGCAGGTAAGATCCAGATCATCGAAAACGGTGTGGCTGTAGATTACAGCGAAGAAGAAGCGACAAAGATCCTTTCCGAAGAAGCGGTAACTGCGATCGCAGACATCAAGATGGGCGACTGCACCGCAACCGCATGGGGATGTGACCTCACCTATGATTATGTCAAGATCAATGCGGATTATCGTTCATAAAAAATTTAAAATCGAGGAGAAATGAAAAAATGGTAAATCAGAAATATCTGGACAAGGCAGAAACTCTTATCGAGGCTCTTCCTTATATACAGCGTTTTAATCGTAAGATCGTAGTAGTAAAATACGGCGGAAGTGCCATGCTGGACGAAGAACTCAAAGCAAATGTCATCAAGGACGTTGTACTTCTGAAACTGATCGGTTTCAAACCGATCATCGTTCACGGAGGCGGTAAGGAAATCAGCCGCTGGGTCAACAAAGTTGGCATGGAACCACATTTTGTAAACGGTCTCCGCGTAACAGACAAAGACACTATGGAGATCGCAGAGATGGTTCTCGCAAAAGTCAACAAAGAACTGGTTACACTGGTGGAATCCCTCGGTGTACAGGCTGTTGGTATCAGCGGCAAGGACGGTGGACTTCTCCAGTGCCACAAGAAACTTTCCAAGGGCGAAGATATCGGATATGTAGGTGATATCGAGAAAGTTAATCCGAAGGTTCTGCAGGATCTTCTCGAAAAAGACTTCCTTCCGATCGTATTTCCGATCGGATTTGACACAAACTTTGATTCTTATAATATCAATGCAGATGATGCAGCATGTGCGATCGCAGAGGCTGTCCATGCAGAAAAACTTGTATTCCTTTCTGATATTGAGGGTGTATACAAGGACAAAGATGATCCGAGTTCTCTGATCTCCGAGTTACATGTACACGAAGCAGAAAAACTGATCAGCGACGGTTATGTAGGCGGTGGAATGATCCCGAAACTGCAGAACTGCATCGATGCGATCGAGGAAGGCGTAAACAGAGTACATATCCTGGACGGACGTATTCCGCACAGCCTCCTTCTGGAGATCTTTACAAACAAAGGTATCGGTACTGCTATTTTAAGAGAAGACGGGGAGAAATATTACAATGAGCATGAATGAACAGATGAATCATGCAGAAGAAAGTATTCTGCATACATATAATCGTTTCCCGGTCATGTTTGACCATGGGGAAGGATGCTATCTCTATGATACAGAGGGCAAAAAATATCTCGACTTTGCTGCCGGGATCGCAGTAAATGCACTGGGATATCATTATCCGGGATATGACGAGGCTTTAAAAGCACAGATCGACAAGCTGACTCATATTTCCAACCTTTATTACAATGAGCCGATGAGCGAAGCAGGAGAAAAACTGGTCAAAGCCAGCGGACTTGCCAAAGCGTTCTTCACAAACAGTGGAACAGAGGCGATCGAGGGTGCACTCAAAGCTGCACGTAAATACGCCTATACCAAATATGGCAAAGAAGCACAGAAATATGAGATCATCGCAATGAACCATTCTTTCCACGGAAGAAGCATGGGAGCTCTTTCTGTTACAGGAACAGAGCATTACAGAGAGCCGTTCGAACCACTGATCGGTGGTGTAAAATTTGCGGATTTCAATGATCTTGAGAGCGTCAAAGCACAGATTACAGACAAGACCTGCGCAATCATCACAGAGGTCGTACAGGGAGAGGGCGGTATCTATCCGGCACAGAAGGAATTCCTTGAGGGACTTCGCGCACTCTGTGACGAAAATGACATTATCCTGATCTTTGACGAGATCCAGTGCGGCATGGGACGTACCGGATATTACTTCGCATGGCAGTCCTACGGTGTCAAACCGGATGTGATGACCTGTGCCAAAGCACTTGGCTGCGGTGTCCCGGTCGGAGCATTTGTCCTCGGGGAAAAAGCAGCAGCAGCATCTCTCGTACCGGGAGATCACGGCACGACTTATGGTGGAAACCCGTTTGTATGTGCAGCTGTCAGCAAAGTATTTGATATCTTTGAGCAGGACGGTATCCTGGCACATGTACAGGAATTAACCCCATATTTAGAGGAAAAACTCGATACACTTGTGGAAAAATACCCGATCGTCGCAGCGCGTCGTGGAAAAGGTTTCATGCAGGGACTGGTGATCGAAGGAGCGACTGTGGGAAGTGTTGTGACAAAGGCACTTGAGAACGGACTTCTTGTGATCTCAGCAGGAAGCGACGTACTCCGTCTCGTACCTCCGCTTGTTATCACAAAAGAACATATCGATGAAATGATCGGGAAATTAGAAAAGAGCCTGGCGTAACTGCCAGGCTCTTGCCTTTTGAAACTACTGTACAAATCTGATATCTGATAATAGAAATCTATTATTCCATACTGTCAAGATCAATGTGTTTCTTGATCGCGGCAAAGCTTTCGGTACTGATCACGTGCTCGATCTTGCAGGCATCACTTGCTGCAACAACCGGGTCAACACCCAGTTTCTCAAGCCACTCAGAAAGAAAGAGATGACGCTCGTAAATTTTCTCTGCGGTTGCACGTCCTGATTCGGTCAGGTAAAGGTATCCCTCAGGTGATACGGTGATCTGATCGGTCTCACGAAGCTTCTTCATGGCAACGCTGACGCTGGATTTCTTGAATCCAAGTTCAGAGGCAACATCTACGGAGCGAACGACCGGATGGGATTTGCTTAAGATAAGAATCGTTTCCAGATAGTTTTCGGCGGATTCGTTTGTATGCATTCTTACACCCCAATTCTGCTGAAAGAAATCATGCGTTTGTTTGCATAATCTCGTATTGCTTTGTATTATTGATATCATATCATATTTTCGCGTCCGGAACAAGATGAATGCAGAGAAAACCGCAAAAATCCAATGTTTTTTATAATTGCATATTTTGGCACAAACAGAGACTCCTGCCCGGAAAGGCAGGAATTTTTTTACACAAATTTGCACAATAGTTATGTAAAACGAACGAATATTGTATATAACAAACAAGAGTCACTTGCGACAAATAAAAGTTTTATGATGCAAATTATGGTTATGATTAACGAATGCAAGTTATATAGAACGAAAAAAAGTGCTTGACAGCTTACCAACGTTAGAATATACTAACTTAGTAGAAAAAGGAAGTGGTCTGTGACTGCGGTCTTTTTAAACGAAAAAAATTATCATTAGAGAAAGAAGAGTAGATACCATGATGCCACTTACAATGGCCGGAATCGGCGAAGTAAATACAATTCTCAAGATCGGTGGAAATGAAGAAACAAGAAGATTTCTCGCAAATCTTGGATTTGTAACAGGTACAGAGATTTCAGTAGTGTCTGCGATCGGCGGCAATGTAATCGTTAACGTCAAAGATGCCCGTGTAGCAGTCAACTCAGATATGGCAAAGCATATTATGATCTGACAGCCCAGAATCATGGAACTGCGCAGCAGTGCAATGATTCGTCAGGGGCGTAAGCTGTGGAAAGCGCAAACTAAGCTTTTTATCTTTTCACAGCCGTCAGCTTATTATATAAAAATCAACAAGAGGAAAGGAGACAGAACAATGACTTTAGGTGAGGCAAAAGTCGGAAGTACCGTTGTTGTAACTAAGATTGAGGGAGACGGCGCTTACAAACGACGCATTATGGATATGGGAATCACCAAAGGAAGCGAAATCTACATCAGAAAAGTCGCTCCGCTTGGAGATCCTGTTGAGATCACTGTAAGAGGCTATGAGTTATCCGTAAGAAAGAACGATGCTCAGTGCGTACAGGTAAAATAAGGATTGCTGTTCCCAGCAATGAATCATGTTCTGTACATAAGAATTAAAGTTTTGTTGAGCGGTCCTATGGCTGCAACAAAGAGGGATTAAGGAGGTAAGAAAAAATGGCAATTAAGATTGCACTTGCCGGCAACCCGAACTGTGGTAAAACAACAATGTTCAACGCATTAACGGGCGCTAACCAGTATGTAGGAAACTGGCCGGGAGTTACTGTAGAGAAAAAAGAAGGTAAATTAAAAGGCAAAAGAGGAAAAGGCGAGGATGTTATCGTAACTGACCTTCCTGGTATCTATTCCATGTCACCATACACTCTGGAAGAGGTAGTCAGCCGTGACTATGTCCTCAAAGAGAACCCAGATGTTATCATCGACCTTGTCGATGCAACAAATATCGAGCGTAACCTGTATCTGACCACTCAGCTTGTTGAGACCGGTGTTCCGGTTGTCATCGCGCTGAACATGGCAGACCTTCTTGAAAAAAGAGGAATCAAGATTGATGTTAAGCGTCTTTCCATGCTGCTTGACTGCCCGATCGTTGAGACATCCGCACTGAAGGGCGAAGGTCTTGACAAACTGATCGACGAAGCAATCAAAACAGCAAAGAAGAGCAGCGCTGATCTTCCAAAAGAAGTCTTCTCCAAAGAAATGGAAGTAGCTATCTCTGATGTGAAGGATGTCCTTCCGGAATCCATCACAGAAGACAAGAAGAGATGGTATGCGATCAAATTCCTTGAAAACGATGAGAAAGTAAAGGAATCCATCAAACTTTCCGCTTCTGCACAGTCTACTGTAGACAGCAAACGTCAGGCAATCGAAAAGAAACATGACGATGATATGGAAAGTATCGTAACAGATGAGAGATATACTTTCATCCAGAAGGTCGTAAACACAACTGTTAAGAAAGGCAAAGACAAACTTACCGTATCCGATAAGATCGACCGTATCGTTACCAACCGTATCCTTGGTATCCCGATCTTCATCGCGATCATGTGGTTAGTATATTATGTATCTGTAACAACAGTTGGTACATTCGTAACAGACTGGACAAATGATGTATTCGTAGTAGCTATTCAGGACTTTGCAACCAATATCCTCAGCAGCATCGGCGCTGGCGATATGGTAATGGGACTTGTAGTTGACGGTATCATCGGTGGTCTTGGTGCAGTACTTGGATTCGTCCCTCAGATGGCGATCCTGTTCCTGTTCCTGTCCATCCTTGAAGACTGTGGTTACATGGTACGTATTGCATTTGTTATGGACCGTGTATTCCGTCACTTCGGACTTTCCGGTAAGAGCTTCATTCCGCTCCTTATTTCTTCTGGATGCGGTATCCCTGGAATCATGGCTTCCAAGACCATCGAGCAGGATAATGACAGACGTCTTACTATCATGACAGCAACATTTATTCCTTGTGGTGCAAAACTTCCGGTTATCGCTCTTATGGGTGGTGTAATTGCTGGTGAGACCGCAGGATATGCAGAGAGCTCCTTTATCGCTCCTCTGATGTACTTCATCGGAATCGTAGCTGTACTTGTAGCAGCGATCATTCTTAAGAAAACAAAACCGTTCTCCGGTAAACCGGCTCCGTTCGTAATGGAGCTTCCGCAGTATCATATTCCGCAGGCTAAGACAGTTCTCCTTCACGTATGGGAAAGACTGAAAGGCTTCATCATCAAAGCCGGAACAATTCTTTTCCTTGCAACTGTTATCATGTGGGTTCTTTCCAGCATTGGCAGCACAGGAAGCGGAATCGGATTTGTTGAGGACAGCAACGACAGTATCATGGCTATCCTTGGTGGTATCCTTGCTCCGATCTTTGCTCCTCTTGGATTCGGTAAATGGCAGCCGGTTGCAGCATCCATCTCCGGATTCTCCGCAAAAGAGTCCATCGTTAGTACAATGGGTGTTCTTGCAAACGTAGCTGGTGATGATGCAGAAGATACCATGATCGTTGGTGCAGCGATCAAAGCATGGTTCCCGTCAGCAGTAGCAGCATTCTCCTTCCTGCTGTTCAACCTGCTTGACTCTCCGTGTCTTGCAGCTATTTCTACAATGGCACATGAGATGCAGTCCAGAAAATGGTTCTGGTTTGCAATTCTCTTCCAGAACATCTTTGCTTATGTTGTAACACTTTGTGTATACCAGATTGGTCTTGTTGTTACAGGTGCCGGATCCTTCGGAATTGGAACGATCGTTGCTCTGATCCTTGTGGCAATCATTCTCTTCCTTCTGTTCAGACCAGATCCGTACAAGAACCAGAACGATGTTACAAAGAGATCTGTTCAGGCAGCAGAGTAATCGTAAACCGGTCATACAGTTAAGATCCGGTACATATGATAACTTTGAAATGATGCTGTGAAAACAGCGGAAATGATAAGAAACATAAGGAGGCCGGGTATGTAAATACCTGGTCTTCTGTGTTATAATAAGCCTGAAGAAACATAGGAATTTTTTACAAAATTATTCATCAGAAGCTGACAGCGTCTTAACTGCTGTGCAGCGAAAGAAAGGGTGACAGATATGAGTATAGTAGCGGATATTATTGTACTGGCGCTTGTGATCGCATATGGTATATTTGTGATCGGTTATCTTTATTCAAGAAAGAAACAGGGGCTCAGCTGTGTTGGCTGTGCCGGTAATACACGTACCAACGGCTGTGGCGGCGGATGCTCCGGTCATTGCTCCGGATGCTCAGGAATGCAGAAGTAACCAGGAGGTAGATCATTATGGCAAATGCAATCGTTGTCATCGTTGTTATCATCATTATGTTGTTTGCCGGAAAAGGCGCATATAAACATCTGAAAGGTGAGGGTGCCTGCTGTGGAGGCGGCAGCAAACCGGAAATCCCGAAGAAGAAACTGGACGGAACGAAGCTTGGTGAGAAAACTATGAAGATCACAGGAATGCACTGTGAGAACTGTGTAGCCAG